>Ga0207711_10003633_pt1 | contig 13338 bp, 14 predicted proteins | sample KBSS34metaG_FD_184401 | JGI IMG/M metagenome (GOLD analysis project Ga0207711, IMG submission 184401) | Switchgrass rhizosphere microbial communities from Kellogg Biological Station, Michigan, USA - KBS S3-4 metaG (SPAdes) (version 2) | ecosystem: Host-associated > Plants > Roots > Rhizosphere...
GCCAGGCCGTTCATATAGGCCGCAAAGCGGTCTTCCTGAGTGCCTGGCGCTTGTTTGGCTCTCATGCGCGCCAGTGTCGCATGCCTCGAATATTTGTCAAGCTATTTTATAACACAGTAGTACTAGCAGCCCGTGGTAGTAGTTGGATTTTCGCGAAAGATCCTATGATTGTCCGTGTTCAGGCAGTAAACAGACCTGAACCGGCTGACCTCGGTATGGGCCCCTCAAGGCGTGTTCGAGATGCTTTTGGGCTGCGATTAGTGCGCAAAGGTAGAGGGTTTCCAGGCCGTGAAGACCGCGCGGCGTACCCTTTCCAGCCAACAGGCGCAATACCAAACTCAGATTGAATCCAGCCACATGAACCAGAAGCCGTTTCAGAATATTCTCGTGGCCACGTAGATGAACACGTCTCATCGCGCCAGTTTCGTAACAGTGGGCAAAGGACCGCTCCAGCATGACACCCCGCTGCCGGAGTAAATCTTTACCGCGTCTGCCACGAATCCTTCGCCGATTGGCATAAACCGCATCGCGTTCGATCTTCTTGTCGGTCCAGTTTCGTCGACCACGCTTCGGCTCCGAGATATAGGTGCGAATGCCGAGTTGCTGAAGATCAACAAGCTTTGCGTTGCTGTGATATCCCTTGTCGGTGACGACTTCCGCCAGCGGCTGGTCAGAGATGATGTTTGCGGTTTCCGGTGCCGCTGCCAACTCTTCGATCTGTTCAGCGGCAGCAATTAGCGTTTTCTCAATCGTGGTCGTGTCACCCGCATTGGCATCCTGCAACGTCACGGCCAGTACGGCACCCGTTTCCATGTCCACGGCGTGTTCGACTTTGTGCGCCAAGTGAGTGCGCCCATCTTTCATCTTTGTAATCTTGGCGTCCGGATCGTCGGGATGTTCCCATTCCTCGTTGGATCCCTTGTGAGGTCGCTCGCGATCCAGCTTGGCCAAATCTTCCCGTGCAGGTGTCTGAATTCCGCTGGCCGTCGCCAACTTCGTCAGAAACTCCGTGTAGCTTTCTCCCGTATCATGCCGAACGATCGATCGCATCGCCGCGTTGGCTTCCAACGTCGTCGCATCGACTCCCACGGTCTTACCGCCGACCAATCCGTGTTTGGTCAATACCTGCAGCATCCAGCTGAAGATTTTTCCGTGAGTTTCCACATCGATCAAACGCCGTGTCCGCGACACCGTTGAGTGATCGGGCGTTTTCTGCGTCAACACATAGCCGAGGAAATTTCTAAGGCTCAACGAGTCCGAACATCGCCAGGCAATGCCTCGTTCCGAATCGATTCCTTCGAAGTATCCGACCATCAACATCCGAAAGTACACGCCGGGTGCGATGCTCGGGCGGCCCATCACTTCGCTTTTATAAAACCCAACGCACTCTGCTTCGACAAACGGATCGAACTGGTGCTCGTTCAGGACCTCATTGACTTGTTCGTAGAAGGCGTGACCGCCGCTTTGTGCCAATTGCTCGGTCGCCACCCAGAGAGCTTGCTGCCGCGCTCGTCTTCGTCCCATTGCCATACTGCCATTCCTCTACCCGATACTCGCAATGGGGCCGGACAGCAATGGTCCGATCTATTTCGCAGGATTCTTAGTTTTGAAGACTATTGCCACGGGCTGCTAGAATTCCGGCTCGTATCCGCCACACTCTTTAAACGGTCCGTGCGCAGCAGGATAGCGGGAGTCCGCTTTGAACTCAAAGCGCAAATAGGCTGAAAATTGGGTACCTAACTCCATTGAATTGATTGCGGACGCGAAGGGGTAATCGTTCTACGAATGGCCGTATACCGACCACACGCCAAGTGGAGATGCCGAAGATCGTAAGCCGGGAGAGAGAAAGCTGTTTCCGTTCTTCGAAACGACGACGACCACGAATCTGTTGCGAAATGTAATTCCGGCGGTCCATGGCGATTAATGGGTCAGTTTGGAAGGGCCGCCTCGCAGGTTCGATGTTCCCTCCGCGCTCGCCTGTGGCCCAATGTATGTGGCAATAGTGGCGATAACCGCTCCGAAAATCCAGATAGGCCCCACAAAATTACTGGGATATCGAAAGAAGGTATCCATGCCCATTTGAAACCACTGGGGAGCCCAAGCCGGGACAAGTAGTACCAGGTAAACAACATCCCAGAAGAGCAGTGGGCGGCGATCACCAGCGACAGCCATTTGTATGCCGACGAAGCCGGCGCCGTAGAAGATGAGCCAAATCCAGGCATCGGGATCGCTGGCCCAGTCGGTGACTGTTCGATAAGGGAGAAGAGCGATCAGAGAGTTAGTGATAACCCAAAACCGCCAAACCATAATAGAAATGTTAAGAACTAACCCCAACCACAGCCATCGTGAGAGTCTTCCTCTGAGCATCTGTTATCGTTCAGTTCTTAAATCCTGTTTGCCGAGCCTCTCGCTCAAGAAATCCAAAGAGCTCGAATTCGTTGAGCACTACTATTAGAAATACCAGCCAACCGAGAAATCCGTTGACGTGTTTTTTGGGCATTCCAACCGTTTGTTCAGTGATATTGCCACCCGCCCAATAAAAGGAAGCCGTGAGGAGGTGCGATTTGTCATGTTTTGTCCGAGTGCGGCACCCTGGTGGCGAGGAGTTAACCATCGATCTGATCGAACTGGAAGACGCGCTGCAAGCAGTGTCGCCGGTAAAGTACTATCTGCTGCCAAAATCCGGCCGCATCATTTTTAGCTCCTCAGAACGGGACGATGAAATCGAACAGGCAGTTGTTCCAGATGATGGCGAAGCGCTGCCCATCGAAACGATTGGAAGCAGGGTTTATTTTCGATGGATCGAGGAGTTTATTGAGACCGTCCATTCGATTTCCGCGCAGAACGTTCTTCGCGACGCCATCCGACACAAAAGGCCTTTGCGCAATTTCAAAGACGCCATGATGGAGTTTTCGGTGCTGCGCAAGAAGTGGTTTCAGTTCGAAGCGCTGAAGGTAAAGACGGAAGCGATGAGTTTTCTTGAAAACCTCGGCTTTGAGATTCTGGAGATCAGCGACCAGAGGTCTCTTGAAAGTGTCACCGAACACACAGACCCCGCGGAAAACGTACCGCTCACGGTCGAAGAACACGCATGCATCCTTCGTGGCGCGTGGCAGATTGCGGCTAGGGGCGGTCGAAGTCAGTTGTCGCTGCTACTGAAAGGTTCCAAAAACAAGTCGGTGCTGAAGCATGGGCTCGATCAGTCGCCGGTCTACGGCAAACTCTCATATCTGACGATCGAGGAAATTGAAAACCGAATCGACCAGCTTATTCGCAACGGAGAGCTTCGCTCGGAGTTCTTTGGCGATCTTCCGTTGATCCTCCTGACCGATCAATCGTGGTTGAGTATCCAACCATGGGCACATGAGTATGAATGTCACCTGGCGGCCTCCGCCGACGCCCGAAGACTGACCGAAATCCTGAACGATTGGCGGAATCGTCGCCGCGAGGAGCAACATCAACTGCTCGAATCGATGGCTTCAACAGAGCGCGGAGCGGCCAGACGGGTTCTTCAAGCCTGGCACGGACTGGCGGGAAAAGAGATGCGATCCAGAATCGAAACCGCATTATCGACGCTTCCGTAGTTAACGGAAGGTCTCAATCGGGCAAGCGGCCCTGGAGGCACTCACAAATACCTCGCGCAAGACGGAAGGATCGTCAAGCCAGTCACAAGACTTCAGGGGCGAGGTTTTCGACCACGTGGCGACTTGGGCAAAGCATTTATGAGGTGAAACTTGTACTATGGGGCGATGCGACGTTCACTGTTGTGTCTGATATGGGTGTCGGCTGCATTGCTTGCGGCCTCGCCAGCCCGTGCACACCACTCCTTCGAATCGGAATACAACAGTTCGAGGCCCGTAACGATTAGTGGCAAAGTGACCAAATTGCTTTGGCAAAACCCTCATGTGCTTTTTTACATCGACGTCGAGAATCCCAAAACCGGTCGGAGCGAAAATTGGTCAGTCGAGTTGGGTAGTGTAAACAGCTTGACGACTCTGGGTTGGACTCAAAATTCCTTGAAGATGGGCACCATGGTCACCGTGCAGGGAATTCACGCTATCGCCCCGGTCAACAAGATCCTCCCCCGCAACGTGATGCTGACGAGCACAGGGCAGCGGCTGCTCACCAGTTCCGGCGAAAGTTCATTGGATGAAGTTCCCGCGCAAGGACGATAGAGAAGCAACACTGAAGAACCTAGCAACGTTGCCCCCAGAAGGGGAAACCTACGTCATCGTTGTGCGGGTCGAAGAGTGTCGCTCGTCTCGTACGGCCTGCCCGCAATTTCAGATTTATCCTTCAATTGGGTAAGCTGCTCGACGTGAACGCCAAACATCGACTTGCCCTTCTTTGGCCGATCGTAATGCTGTGGGCCTCGCTCTCCTCTGGCCAAGGCGATACATTCCGCGTGGACCACACAGTTGACGTCGAAACCGCGACACACCTGTTCCATGTGACGACGGAGCTCAAAAACGTCCGACAACCGCAATTGGATCTCGCGCTGCCGGCATGGACGCCCGGCTGGTACACCATCGAGAATTACGCGAAGAACATACTCCGGATGAAATTCACCGATGGCGAGGGGCGTCCCCTCGTATACCGACTTGTCCGAAAACAGACCTGGCGCCTCGAAACTAACGGTGTGCGCAACGTCAAAGTAGAATTCGATTACCTCGCGAATGTGCTTGCGCTCAATCAAGCCAAGATCGCCGCGGACTATGCGTTTTTCACCGGCACTCAATTGTTTTTAGAACCGGTCGGGCATCGCAACTCGCCATCGACGGTGCGATTGAAAGTTCCTGCAGGATGGCAGATCGTGTCGGCGCTTAAAGAAACGGGCGATCCGATGGTGTTCACGGCGCCCGATTACGACACGCTCGTCGATTCGCCGACGGAGATGGGCCATTTCGACGTCACTCACTTCCAGGTTGCCGGCAAATCGCACTCCTTCGTATCCACACCGGCCGGAGCGTTCTCGCAAGACAAGCGCGAGCGGTTAGCTCCGTTGCTGGCACGAATTGTCGAAGCGGAGCGTGCCGTGTTCAACGATCTGCCCTACGACAAGTACATTTACTTCTATTTCTTCGCGGCGGCTGAATCCAACGCCTCCGGAGGTCTGGAGCACAACAATTCCCATGTCGTGATCGGCCGTTCGCTGGACAATCCCCAGCCGGAAGCCTTAGTCGGCGTAGCTGCACATGAATTCTTTCATTTGTGGAACGTCAAACGCCTCCGACCCGCAGAGATGTTTCCCTACGATTATTCGCGGGAGCAGGAGTCGCCGTTGCTTTGGGTCTCCGAAGGCTTTACGAGTTATTACAGCGCGCTTTCTGTGTTTCGCGCGGGGCTCGACTCGAAGGAGGACTTTCTACGCTCCGTCGGAAGGGCCATCGCCGGCGTTGAACAGAACCCCGCGCGCAGTTACGTTTCGCCTGCCGGAGCCTCCACCTCGACATGGCTCTGTTACGACACGCCCTGCGCCTTTCAAATCTCGTACTACACGCAGGGGCAGAATCTCGCCGCTCTGCTCGACTTGTCCATCCGACGAGATTCCGGAGGAGCACATAACCTTGACGACCTGATGCGCACCCTCTACAACGACTCTTTTAAGCGCGGCCGCGGCTTCTCAGCTAAGGACCTCGAGTCTGCCGCAAGTCGATTGGCCGGTCGGGACTACGGCAAATTCTTCAGCCGCTATGTCACGGGAACCGAAGTTCCGCCTTATGACGAAATCTTCGGATATGCAGGATACGGCCTCGAAAAAAGCCCGAATCGCTTTCCGTCGCTCGGCGTCGCATTCAGCGCTTCCGAGGGGGGATTGGTGGCAACGGCCTTAGCGCCTGATGGAGAAGGATCGCGAGCCGGCATGGCCATTGGCGATGTGTTGGTAAAGATCGATGATGTCATTGTGCGCGATGCGGGATCCGGGCTAACGAACTTATTGCAGGGAAAGGTCGGCCAGACCGTTAAGCTCAGCATCCGGCGAGACGGAACTGAGCGAGTGATCGAGTCTAACGTCGGCGTATTCGAACTCACCAACTACAGGCTGGTGGAGCTGACCAATCCTAGTACTCAACAGGTACGATTGCGCGAAGAATGGCTGAAAACAATGCCTCGTTAGAAGGCCGGCAGAAAATGATCTCCAGATGCACGTGACAGCTGTCTTTGAAAAAGCGCTCAAGATACATCGGATACATCGAAAGAGATTTCCTGGCGCCAAGACGCAAGGAGCGTCGTCATCTTTCCTCCGCAAAAGCCTATGCCAAACCATAGTTAAACGGGTGAGCACGATCACCGGAGTGGCAATTCCTGCAAGAGTGGATCCGTCGGTTTAAATAAAAAATGGAGGAGCTGTCGATTCTCGGTCGTCCGAACGACTATCTGATGACAGAACGATGAGCTACGTTCCCTGAGTTAACAGGAAACGAGTCACAACAAACAAAAGGAGAATCCATGCCACAGTATCTGGTTAGTAACTACCTCCCCGACGACTTCGACCTCTCCGGCGTAACCGAAGCGATGATGGAAGAGATCCACGCGCTCAACCGCGAATTGATTGCTGCCGGCGTCAGGCAGTTCGCCTGCGGCATTTCCCCGGCCGCCAAGGCAAAGACGCTGCGAAAACAGCCCGACGGCAACGTGCTCATCACCGACGGACCGTACACCGAAACCAAGGAGCACATTGGCGGATTTTGGATACTGGAAGCCGCCAACATGGATGAGGCACTCGCATGGGCGAAGAAGGCTGCCATCGCCTGCGATGTGCCCGGCGAGGTGCGTGAGCTTCTTTTCTACCCGTCTCCGGAACAGGGGCCCGACGGAAGCGAGTAACCAACCTGCTCAATCATTTTTGCAGAAAATCCTGGGCCGCGATCCAGTCGGCTTTTGTCGCAAGCGTTGGCGGAGGCCAATCCCCGCAACTGATCTTGCCGTAAACCACAGGGCTGTGCGTTTCCTCGGCCAAAACCGAGCAAAGGCGAACGCCGTCGTCTGCGAATGCATCCGCGCCGCAACGCTGGACGTAAACAGAGCATTGCGGCGAAGTCAACCACCAGATCCACCGACGTAGGGCAACATCTTTCAATCCGAGCCCGGCGAAGGCCTTGAGATAACGCTCGAGGAGGCCGCGACTCGTGACCGGACGGATCCTGCCGTCACGCCAATGTTCCAAAACGAGCCGACTCGGTTCATGGTTGCAGAGGCCGTGGACAATGAGGTCCGGGAAAAGGACAACTTGAAGAGGGGGAACGCTCATTTTGAGACTGTTTTGATCAGTCCTTCTATCTCGTCGGTGCTAAGACCCTGGCGTTGGATCGAAAGCCAGCTCGATTGATACATCAAATCGAATCCGGATTTGGACAGGGCGATGGACATATCGATCCATTCATCGATAATGCTTTTACGAAAGCGCCATTCCTTGCCTAACTTGGTCCCGGGAATTCGCCCTTCCTGCGCCCACTTGTATACGGTTTGGGGCTGCATCTTGAGATAGCGAGCCACCTCTTCGACGGTTAAGATGTCACTTGCTGTCATTGGGGTGAAACACTTGAAAGACCGACTGGCCCACAGCTTGATAAAAGTTTCCTTGTTGTTGGCGGAAGATCGTGAAGTTCATGCTGGGTTCCCCAACGAACGGGCGCAAGCTCCAGGCCATTTGCGTTCCTACGAAACCGAAGATCAAGGCCCAGATCTGCAAAATGCGGAGCGCTTTTAAGGGATAAAGGTCGGACTTTTCGCACATCAGTCGCAAACCGTGCAACAACGCTGTCATCGCCCACAACCCGCTAAATCCGCAAATAACCACATGTAACAGCTTGATGAAGTCGTAGCTAGCGCCCGTGAATGCAAAGAACAATGCGATCGGCGCGCAACTGACAAGCAGCACCGAATTGAACGCCAGGGCCATCAGGATCAATGCCAACCCTTGACCGAACCGCAATTTCGACCCCATGAGAACGAGAACGATGTAAAGAACAGGAAAACAAATGCCCAGACTCAACAGATAAAGCAGCGGCAACTTGATGGATGCCGCCGTCATCTGAGCTAATCCTCGTTGCCAGGATCCGGTCCAGGCCGTCGCACCCATCGTCAGGCCGTAGAGTGCGCACAGCACCGCCGTGATCAGTCCAAAAAGACGGCAGTAGTTCCAAACGTCCCTTCCGGCGAACAAGGTCTCGAAGAACTCTTCTCGCTCGCGCAGCAACCGATCAAGTAAAGACAGAATTCGAGGAACCTTTGATTGAAGCGTGGGCGATGGGCTAAATGGCACTTCGCCTGGCGGGAAGGACGAATCTGGTATGTTCATGGGGCCCGATTTCATACCACCTAAACACTGCTTTGCAAGTATTTTTTAATGTTTGGTCATGTTTAATAATGTTTAATGTGCACTTCTTACCGCGGTGTTGGCAACAGCAGTACCGCGCGAAGTGCTAACCTTCTATAAGTGTCGAAACTTCCTGAGCTCTTCTTGCTTTGGAGAGCGACCGCTGGACTCGACCGCATACCGTGGATGCGCGGACCGTTCTGAACGTCATTACTTCGCAAGGAGCGTAACTATGGGAAACCCCGCAGAACTGGATTTTGCGAATGGAGTTCCGGTCGCCCAGATCCCTGATGGAGGCATGCTTCAGGGAAAGGTCAATGGGGATGATGTGATCATTGCACGCCGCGGTGATCAATTCTTCGCAGTCGGAGCGAGTTGCACTCACTACGGAGGACCGCTCGCGAAGGGCCTTATCGTGGGTGATGAGCTGAGGTGTCCATTGCATCACGCGTGCTTCAGTTTGCGCACCGGGGAGGCGTTGCGCGCTCCCGCATTCGATGCGATTCCATGCTGGCGCGTCGAAAAGGTCGGCGCCGAACTCTTCGTGCGGGAGAAGTTGCCACCACCAGCAGTTCGAAAGGTGGCGGATGCACCGAAAACCCCAGAGTCGGTGATCATAGTAGGGGCAGGTGCGGCCGGCATCGCTGCCGCCGACATGTTAAGGCGTGAAGGTTACGAAGGTCCCATAACCATGATCAGCGCCGATGACTCCGCTCCGTACGATCGTCCGAATCTATCCAAGGAGTATCTGGAGGGCAAGGCACCGGAGGAATGGATACCGCTGCGATCAGCTGAGTACTACTCCGATCGGAAAATTGATCTTGTGCTCAAGTCACGGGTATCCGGCGTAGATATCAATCAAAAGCGCGTCCGGCTTGAAAACGGGACGACGCATAACTTTGGGGCGCTTCTGCTCTGTACTGGAGCCGATCCTATCAAGATTTCCATTCCCGGCGCATCCGAATCGCAGGTTTACTATTTGCGCACTTTCTCCGATAGCAAAGCCGTGGTGGAAAAAGCGGCAGCCGCAAAGCAGGTCGTCGTAATCGGCACCGGTTTCATCGGTCTCGAAGTGGCTGCCTCTTTGCGTGAGCGCGGCATTGGAGTGCACGTTGTCGGCCTGGAGAAGCAGCCGCTCGAACGCGTGCTGGGTTCCGAGCTCGGTGGTTTTATACGCGGATTACACGAAGCGCACGGCATCGTCTTCCACCTGGGTGAGACCGTCGTGCGCATCGACGGGAGTAAAGCGATTCTCACAAGCGGCGCAACGGTTGTTACGGATTTCATTATCGCCGGCGTGGGAGTTCGGCCATCAGTCGCGCTAGCCGAGCAAGCAGGATTGAAAGTGGATCGTGGGATTGTTGTGAACGAGTACCTGGAAACCAGTGCGCCAGGAATCTTTTCTGCGGGCGATGCGACACGTTGGCCCGATCCACTTACGGGCGAGCCTATTCGGATCGAGCACTGGGTTGTTGCCGAGCGCCAGGGACAAGTCGCCGCAAGGAACATCATCGGAGGCCGTGAGCGATTCGATGCCGTTCCGTTTTTCTGGACACGTCAATTCGGCGTCTCAATAAAGTACGTAGGCCATGCCGAAAGATGGGATGACATTGAAGTCGACGGAAGCCTTCAAGGAAAAGATTGTGCCTTTACGTACAAACTGAATGGGCGCCGGCTCGCGGTCGCAACCATTTCGCGAGATCGTCAGAACTTGCAAGTTGAAGCCGAGATGGAGGCTGAACTTCATAAAGCTTCTGCATAAGGGGGAAGAGGTGGCCGATCGATCCCCGAATGCGAGTTCAAAGTCGCTGTGGACAATTCAAGCGAGCTGCACAAATGTAGCAAGAGAAAAGAGAGGAACGTATGGGATTGAATTTGAGAAGGTTCTTGTTTTCGGGAAGCGCGCTGTTGATCGTGATGACCCTGTTTGCAGCTCAATCCGTCGAAGCGCAGGCTCTCGATGGCACACTCAAAAGGATCAAAGCGTCGGGCACGATAAACCTCGGGTACATGCAGTTTGCGCCGCCGTTTTCCTTGCTCGGCGCCGATAAAATGCCCGCAGGCTATTCGGTCGATCTGTGCAAGCACGTTGCGAGCGTGATTCAGAAGCAGCTCAACGTGACTCTTAAGCTCAATTGGGTTGAGGTGACGACTGAAAACCGCATCAATATGGTCGACCAGGGCAAAGTGGATCTCGAGTGCACTACGAGCACGGTCACACTTTCGCGTCAGGACAAAGTAGATTTCAGCCTGATGACCTATGTCGATGGCGGCACTTTCCTGACCCTCGCCACCTCACCCATTCGGAGTCTATCGGATCTATCCGGCAAACGAATTGCGGTTATTCCGGGCACTACTACTGAAAAGGCGCTGGCCAAGTTTCTTAAGGACGAATTCATTACTGCTGTCACAGTACCGGTCAAAGATCATACTGAAGGACGCACAGCCCTCGAGAATGGCAGCGTGGCCGCCTTAGCTTCTGACCAGGGCATCCTGATCGGGCTTGCCCTGACGACCAGCGATCCGAAGCGATTCTCATTGTCGGATCGCATGATCTCTTATGAGCCGTACGCATTCATGTTGCACCGCAATGATGCGGCATTCCGGACGGCGGTAAATCGGGCGCTTGCCGGGTTGTACCGGTCGGGCGAAGTCATGGCCATCTATGATCGGTGGTTCGGCGTTCTCGGCAAGCCAGGCGATGCGATTAAGGCCATGTACATGCTCAATGGGCTCCCCGAATGACGGCGTGATAACTCCATGCAGCGACAGGATTCGCATGAAATGCCTGGCGCACGTTGCTCTGCAGGCGCAGTCACACGGACTGCGCCTGGGGAAGTGTCCGACCTTCAGGTCATGAAAAACGTTGGGTTCGGGTGATATTCTTCGCTTTATGAGAAGTGCAGTGCTTCTCTGGCTACTGGTGCTGCAGGTCCCCTCAAAGCCAGATCAATCGCCCGAGGCGATTCTGGATCGGGCCGCATCGGTTATTCGTCGGAGTGAACCTTCGTGGAACCTTTCGAAGCCCATCTGTAACATCCCGCCACTGATGGATGAGCAAGAAGCCTTCTCCTGCGGAAACGTACAGGTGGGTCCCGGTGTACCCACGACAATCGTCGCCTCGGTGACGGTCCATCAGATCATCAACCCTGCAGCCGTTTCACGTTGGATGACGAACCTTCCAGCTCAATCGCCAGTGGGATGGGTTGTGGTCCCATATGACCTTGGCGTGCCCGCTTACCTGAGCACCATGCAGGGGACTGCCCGAGCAGGAATTACTTTCGGCAAAGGCCGTTTCGTCGTCACAGTAAATGGCGCATCCAAGATGGACGTCGAGCGGATCGCACGTTTTTTGCTCGGGCAAATCGCGGATTAGTCAGCATATGTCTCGGCCTCCAGCATCGTTGCCGTGCTAGTGAAATGAAAGAGACGGCGAAATGACGAACAAAAATTCCGCCAACTCAACACGAGACGGGATCGAACGAACCGAGAGTTTAGGCAATATTCGCATCTTTATCGAAGCGCTGGAGCGCCTGGGCTATAACGGCGGCGAATTGTTGCACGCCATTCAACTGCGTCGCTCCGACCTCGACGATCCCGATGGACGCGTTCCCTGTTCGCTGGTTGGTGCGATGTTTGGTCGGGCGATGCAGCAGCGTCCGCTGAAAAATCTGGGGGCGCGAATCGCCGCCGAGACGCCGATCGGTGCATTTCCGCTGATCGACTATCTGGTTCTGACGTCGGAAAGCGTCGGCCAGGGACTCAAGAAGTTATCGCAATATTTTCGGCTCGTCGATTTTTCCGTAGTTCTAAATGTCCGGGAAGAAGAGTCGCATGTTCAGATCTCTTATGAAGGACCTCCCAGCCCGTTCGGTTTCGAGTTCGGAATCGCCCTTTGCATTCTTCATCTCCGCGCACAGACCGAGAATCAATTCCACGCTGAACACGTCAACTTTGTTCACGCGCCTGACGACGTCGGCGAAGTCGAGCGCATGTTGGCGTGTCCCGTGCGCACCGATCAATCATGGAATGGATGGGTGATGTCGCGCGACGTGTGGACGCTTCCGCTCCGGCGGCGCGATCCGATTCTCAGCGGTTTGCTCGAACTTCAGGCGAAAGAAATGTTGGACCGTGTGCCCGCGTCCGGCGGGACCGCGAATCGGGTGATGCGAGTGCTGATTTCGCGGGTCACGGGAGGAGATACGAACATCGAGGCTGTTGCTCGAACGCTGGCGACAACTGCGCGATCCCTGCAGCGTCAACTGACCGCCGAGGGCGTCTCTTATCGTCAACTTCTCGAGGCGACGCGTAAGGAAGCCGCCGAACGTTACCTTTCAAACTCGTCACTACCGATCGCGGAAGTTGCATACCTGTTGGGCTATTCCGAAGTGGCCGCGTTCCACAGAGCATTCAAGCGGTGGCACGACACCACTCCACTGGCATTCCGTCAGCTGCATCCCTTGCAACGGCGATCCGCATCTTAGTCCGTCTCATGCGTCGGCGCGTTTGATCAATTCATTGTCGTCAACTGTCATTGTCGCGTCTGCGCATTGTCGCCATGATTCTTCCGTCAATTCATTCGGAGGTGAAAAATGGCACGGCAGGGCCGGCAGCTTACGTTGCTCGGATCAATCGTAGTCGGGTTCTGCGGATTCGCTATTTACAAGGCGATCCACGCCACCGATATCGCGCTCAGAGGCGGAACGCATGAGTTCAACCAGCTGTTTGACTACCCAGTCTGGGCCATCATTCACTTCGCGGCCGCGGGCCTCTTCATGATTCTGCTGCCCTTTCAGTTGTGGGCTAGCTTTCGCGAACGTCACAGGAAGCTGCACAGAAGAAGCGGCCGCGTCATGTTTGTTGCCGGCCTGGGGATTTCAGCGACCGGCCTTCTCCTGCCCTTTGCAATGCCCGCACGCCCTCTGTCGGAACGAATTTTCATGGTAACCATTTCCCTGCTCTTTGGGTTTTTTCTGATCCAGGCAGTTGCTGCAGCACGCAAAGGCGATTTCGTGAAG
>Ga0207711_10003641_pt1 | contig 13326 bp, 10 predicted proteins | sample KBSS34metaG_FD_184401 | JGI IMG/M metagenome (GOLD analysis project Ga0207711, IMG submission 184401) | Switchgrass rhizosphere microbial communities from Kellogg Biological Station, Michigan, USA - KBS S3-4 metaG (SPAdes) (version 2) | ecosystem: Host-associated > Plants > Roots > Rhizosphere...
CGGCGGACGTCGAGATTCGCTCGGCCGATGGTCAGAGCCAGAAGCTCAGCTGGGCTGCCGGCAAGGCGCTTGCGGCATGGCCCGCCGCGGTACCAGTCAAAACTGGAGCGCAGTACCAGATCGAGTGGGCCGGCAGCGGCGACAAGAGCAGCGTTGACGTGGTGACCGTCGGGTCGGTGCCGTCGGACCTCGTCGGGACGGCCCAGGTGCTGATCCAGAACCGCTGCGACAACCAGCTCGAGCTGCTCGTTTCAGGGGCTGTCAAAGGCCACGAATAGGCCGACGCTGGCTGTCGAAGCTATTGGACGACGGCTAGCCGCTGCTTCGCGCCATTCAGCATCGCCTGGAAGCGTGGGTCTTCGCGGACGGGATCGACGTCCGGATCGGCATCGACATGCTTGAGCTGGGTCGGGCTCACGACCCGCTCGAAATAGGGCGACATCACCTCGAGCGCCCTCTCTGTGTCCTTGAGGTCGCCGATCAGCGCGCAGGCGAGATTGTAGCGCATCATGATGTCATCGGGCGCGAGCAGCAGTGCCCGGTCGATCCACTCGCGCGCCCGGTCCTTCTCCCCGAGCACCGCCAGCGCTGCGGCCCCCGCGGCAAGCACCGGCGCATTCGACGGGTCCCGCGTCACCGCCCTCTCCGCTCGCTCGACCGTCATTCGCGCGACGCGGCGCAGCTCGTCCGCGTTGCCGGTGCCGTGATGGCAGGCGATCAGCATTTGCGGATTGTGCCAGTCGCTGTCCATCAGCGACGCGGCTTTCTCGAAGAAGGGCACCGCCTCGGCGATGCGGCCCTGGCGGAACAGCAGTCGGGCAGCCTCGCGGTTCACCTCCCATGATTCCGGGTTCAGGCGAAGGGCCGCCTCCACCTCGTGCATCGCCTCTTCGGGCTTGCCTGCTTCCTCCAGCACATGGGCTTTGACGCAGCGCGCTTCGGCGAGGTTCGGGTTGATCTCGAGCGCGCGCTCGGCGGCCGGAAGTGCATCGACGTCACGCGCGTGCCACAGGCGCAGTTGCGACTGGGCCAGCGCCATCAGCGCCCACGCCTCCGCATAGTTAGGATCGATCGAGACCGCCTGCTTGCAGATCCTGACGATCGTCTCCTCACGCCGGATGTCGCCGAAGCTTCCGTTCATCCAATGCTGGCGCGCCATCAGGTAGAGATTGTAGGCATCGACACTGGCGGTGCCGCGGGTCTCGATCGCTTTCTTTTCGTTGGGAAGCAGCTTGACCCGCAGGGCGGCGACGATCGCCTTCGAAATCTCGTCCTGGATAGCGAAGATATCGGTGAGGTCGCGGTCGTAGCGGTCGGCCCAGACGTGCCCGCCGGTCGCGGCGTCGATCAGCTGGGCGGTGATCCGCACGCGGTCGCCGGCCTTGCGGACGCTGCCTTCCATGACGTGCGTGACCTCGACCGAACGCGCGACCTCTTTCACGTCCATCACCTTGCCCTTGAAGGTGAAGGCGGTGTTGCGGGCGATGACGAGCAGCGCGGAGACCTTCGAGAGGTCCGTGATGATGTCCTCGGTGATTCCGTCGCTGAAATATTCCTGCTCGGGATCGCGGCTCATGTTCACGAACGGCAGCACGCAAATGGAGAATTGATCCGGCGAGGCCGGCTTGGCGGCTGCCGCTTGTGGCGGCGTCGACGCGGCGGGCGCAACGGTTGCTTCGATGGCGGCCAGCAAGGATTGGAGCTCCGGGCCCTCCCCGCCTGTCCACCGCGACAGGTCGACGGACTGGAATTGCCGGAAGCCGAGCGGCGGCTTGCAGGCGTCGATAATCACCGGGACTAGCCGCCCGCGGTCCCGTCCCTCAGCAGCCTCGTCCTGTACCCAGGCCGATTCCACCGAGCGGTTCGACCACAGGACGATAACCGCTTCGGCGTCCTTGAGCGCCTGGTCGATGGCGCGGCTGAAGCGCGACCCGCCCTGGATATGCTGGTCCCACCAGACCTCGTGCCCGGCGCGGCCGAGCGCCTCCGCCAATTCCCTGGCAGCGTCACCGTCGTCGCGTGCGTAGCTCAAGAATAGGCGGGCCAAGGCACCTCCTGACGACGCCTGTTTGCGCTCAACCGTGCCGCGCATCAAGAAGGAGCGGTTAGCGTTAATTCAACAGCCGACGACTCCCTCGCGCTGAAGCGAAGCAATTTCGTCGGTCGCGAGACCAAGCGATGACAGGATTTCGGCGGTGTGCTCGCCGAGCGAGGGCGGTGGGAGATCGGAATCGGCGCGCTTTCCGTCGAGCCGCACTGGAGAGCCGACGAGCGGGACTCCCGCGATCGTTCTGACCATTTGCCGGTGCTGCGCCTGCACGTCGCCGAGTGCCTGACTGATGCGGTTGATCGCGCCCGCCGGCACGCCGGCAGCTTCGAGCTGTTCGAGCCAGTCTGCTGCCGGCTTCCGGGCGATTTCCTCGCTGACCAGACGCACCATCTCTTCTCGATTGGTGACACGGGCGGCGTTAGAGATGAAACGCTCGTCCTTCACCCATTCCGGATGCCCGCAAATCTCCGCAAGCCGCGCAAACTGCCGGTCGTTGCCGACCGCGATGATGATCGGCTGATCGGCCGCGGCGAAGGGCTGGTACGGGACGATATTGGGGTGCGTGTTCCCCTGTCGCGGCGGGTCCTTGCCGGAAACGAGCGCGTTTGACGCCTGGTTGGCCAGCATCGCCAACTGGGTGTCAAACAGCGCCATGTCGATGTGGGCGCCCTCCCCATTCTTCTCGCGCGCATACAGGGCCGAGAGGATCGCAACGCAGGTGTAGAGCCCCGTGAACAGGTCGACGACCGCCACTCCGACCCGCATCGGGCCGCCGCCGGGTGCGTCATCGGGAAGGCCAGTAATGCTCATCAGCCCGCCCATGCCCTGGATGATGTAATCATAGCCTGCGCGGTCGGCGTAGGGCCCGTCCTGGCCGAAACCCGTGATGGACGCATAGACGAGGCGCGGATTCGCCGCCCGGAGCGACATTGCGTCGAGCCCGAATTTCTCGAGGCCGCCGACCTTGAAGTTCTCGACGACCACGTCGGCTTGCTCAGCCAGTTTTCGAACCAGCGCCGCGCCTTCGAGGCGGGCAAAGTCGATGGCCGCGGATTTCTTTCCCCGGTTGCAGCTCAGGAAATAAGCGGCGACGCGACTGTCCCCTTCGCCATGCCAGGGCGGGCCCCAATGCCGCGTGTCGTCGCCAGCGCCGGGACGCTCGATCTTGGTGACGACCGCGCCAAGGTCCGCGAGAAGCTGCGTGCACCACGGGCCGGCAAGCACGCGGCTAAGGTCGAGGACCCTGACCCCCTCTAGCGGCCTCAATGCCGCCTGCCCCAGAAGCGGCGGTCGGCGAGCACCGCCTGCGCCGCATTGTGCCCAGGAGCGCCGGTAACCCCGCCGCCCGGATGCGCGCCGGACCCGCACAGATAGAGCCCTTTGAGCGGCATCCGGTAATCTGCCGCGCCGATCATCGGACGCGCGCTGAACAGCTGGTCGAGCCCCATCTTGCCGTGGAAGATATCGCCGCCGACCAGCCCGAAGCGGCGCTCGAGATCCAGCGGGGAGTGGATCTGGCGGCCGATCACGGAACTTGCGAACCCCGGCGCGTGCGCGTCGACGGTCGCGATGATCTGGTCGGCCGCCTTCTCGCGCTCCTTCTCCCAGCTCCGGCCCGGTCCGAGATCGTAGCGGAAGTGCTGGCAGAAGAGGCTGGCCACATGCTTTCCCTTCGGCGCGAGCGTCGCGTCGAGCGTCGAGGGAATCAGCATTTCGATGATCGGCTGCTTCGACCAGCCGTTCACCGCCGCATCCAGATAGGCGCGGTGCATGTAATCGAGGCTGGGCGCCATGATGATGCCCGCCGTAAGCTGGTTGCCCTTCTTCGGCAGCACCGTGAATTTCGGCAGCTCCGAAAGCGCGACGTTCATTCGGAAGGTGGCGCTTTCACACTTCCATCCGTGCATCCGCGCCGAAACGTCGGAGTCCACAGCTCCGTGCGGCACGAGCCGGTCGAACAGGAGCCGAGGGTTCACGCCGGCAACCACCGTCTTGGCCCGATACGCCTTGCCCCCAGCGACCACGCCGCAGGCACGGCCGTTGCCGACAATCACTTCCTCGACCGGCATGTTGATGAGGATGTCGACGCCCGCCTCCCGGCACGCCTTCGCCATCGCCTGGGTGATCGATCCCATGCCGCCGATCGCATGGCCCCAGGCGCCCGGCACGCCCGCGGCCTCGCCGAAGAGGTGGTGGAGGAGGACGTAAGCCGTGCCCGGCGCTTGCGGCGAAGCGAAATTGCCGACCACGCCGTCGAAGCCGAACAAGGCCTTGGTGAGCTCGCCTTCGAAGTGCCGGTCGAGGATGTCGGCGGCGCTCCGCACCGCGAAATCGTGGACGATGCGCGTCTCGGCGAGCGTCAGTCCCGCCATGTCGCGCCCGAGGCTGAGGAGCTTGGGAATGGCGCTGGCCCTGCGCCCGACGTTCGGCGGCGCTCGAAGCAGCCATTTCTTCAGCAGCCGCACCACCGTTTCCAGCTCGGCCACGTAGCGGTCGTACGCCTCCGCATCGGCCTTGTAGTGTCGAGCGATTTCCTTGCGCGTCAGGCCGCCGCGCCCCGCGAGGAGATAGTCGCCGTCACCCGGAAGGAAATTGTCGATCTTCCTGAGAACGACCTTCAGCCCGTGCCGCTCGAGCTGCATGTCGCGGATGACTTTCGGTTGCAGCAGGCTGACCGTGTAGCTTGCGGCCGAGTTGCGGAAGCCGGGGAGGAACTCGTCCGTGACGGCAGCCCCGCCGACGGTCCCGGCCGCTTCGAGAACGGCGACCTTGAGTCCCTTTTTCGCGAGATAGTAGGCGCAGGTCAGGCCGTTGTGGCCCGCCCCGATCACGACCGCATCAAATTCCATCAATTCCCCGCAGCTGAGCATTTCGGGCCTAGAGGCCCCTCCTCGCGCCGTCCAGATGCACCCGCGCTTGCCAGAAACTGGCGCTACCAATTCGCAAATCGAGCAAATTTGCACGCGCTGCTGTGTTATTCGTATAGCACAGCCTAAACAGGGGGTCCGGAATGAGGTCAGCAGCGATCATGGCATGCGCAGCCGCATTGGGATTGATTGCGGCAGACGCGGTCGCGCAGCCGACGAAGGCCTCGGCCGACCCCGCGGCGGTCGTCGCGGATGTCCGGCGGATCATCGCCGCTAACTACGTCCTCGCCGATATCCGACCAAAGCTCGACTCGGCGCTCGCGAACGGACTTGCCGCCGGCCATTACAACGTCAGCGACCCTTCCGCTCTCGCCGACCGGATCAACATGGACATGAGTGCGGTCGCGCACGACAAGCATCTCGGCATCAACTTCGATCCGCGCCGGCAGACCGAGCTCGCGTCGCAGCCTCCAAATGCCGGCGCAGACGACGCGGTCCCATCCGACGAGGAAATCCGCCAGGCGACGAAGTTCAACCACGGCATCCTCGAGATGAAGGTGCTGCCGGGGAACATCCGCTACATCGACCTCATGGGCTTCTTCTGGGGCGGGAAGAAGACCGCGGACGTCTATGACAATGCCGCCCGCTTCATGAAGGACGGCGATGCGGTCGTCATCGACCTCCGTCACAACGGAGGGGGCAATCCAGACGCGGTTCGCTATCTGATCAGCTACTTCCTCGAGCCGGGCCGGCCGATCGTCACCTTCTACATGGGCTCCGACAGGACCGATCATCGTTCGAGCGTCGCGTCACTTCCCGCGGAGCGCCTGGTCGGGAAGCCACTGTACGTGCTCACGAGCGGAATGTCGGCGAGCGCCGCCGAGGAGTTTGCGGGCCACGTCGCCGGATTCAAGATCGGCGAAGTGATCGGCGAGAAGACCGCGGGCGCAGGCTTCAGGGACCAGTTCTTCCCGGTCGCGGGCGGCTACGTGATCTGCGTATCGGTCGGCCGAGCGGTTCTCGCCTCGACGGGCAAGGACTGGGAAGGGGTCGGGATCGCCCCGACGACGAAGGTCGATGCCGACAAGGCGCTCGACCTCGCGCAGGCCCACGCGCTTCGCCGGATTGCCGCCGAATCGAGCGGCGACGAGAAGCGGAGGCTGGAAGCGCAGGCGGCGCTCCTTGACGCGAAGGTCAATCCGGCGGCGACCGGCCTTCCCGCCGAGCGCTACGCCGGCAAGTATGATGGAGACCGATTGGTCACCATCGAGGCCGGGACCCTCAGCTATCAGCGAGGGGGCGGGCCGAAGGTCGCCTTGATTCCGCTGGGCGGAAACCAGTTCGGGTTCACCGAAGACCCGCTGTCCCGCATCAGCTTCAACACTACCGGCGCCAACGTCACCGCGTTGAAGCTCGTTCGAGGCGACGGATCGGTCGTGGACGCGCCGCGCGCGCCCTGATCAGCGCATCAGGACCAGCTCTTCGGCCATGGTCGGGTGGAGTGCCACCGTCTGGTCGAAGTCGCTTTTCTTGAGCTTCGCCTTCACTGCGATTGCGGCGGCCTGGAGGATTTCCGGGGCGTCGGGCCCGATCATGTGGATGCCGACGATCTCGTCGGTCCCTTCGTCCACCACGATCTTGTAGAGCGACCGCTCGTTGCGCCCGGCAAGGACGTTCTTCATCGCCCGGAAGTCGGAGGTGTAGGTCTTCACCGAGCCGAGCTTGTTGCGCGCCTCGCCTTCGGTGAGCCCGACGCCCGCAAGCGGCGGGTGGCTGAACACCGCCGACGGGATGCAGCCGTAGTCGACGCGGTGCGGCTTGTTGCCGAAGAAGGTGTCGGCAAATGCCTGCCCTTCGCGGATCGCCACGGGCGTCAACTGCACGCGGTCGGTGACGTCGCCGACGGCAAAGATCGATGGTACCGACGTGCGATTGTCCTCATCGACCTTGATCTGTCCGCTCTCGCCCACCTCGACACCGGCATCTTCGAGGCCGAGCCCTTCGATATTCGGCCTCCGCCCGGTCGCGAACAGCAGCTGGTCGGCCTCGATATCGTCGCAGCCAGTCATGCTGATGTGAAGCCTGCCGCCTTCGCCTTTCTCGACCTTGTCGATCGTCGCGTTGAACTTGAAGTCGATCCCTTTGCGAAGCGAGATCTGGATCAGGCGGTCGACGATCTGCTGGTCGTAATGACGAAGGAGAACGTCGCTGCGATTGACCAACGTCACCTGCGTACCGAACTCCTGGAAAATGCCGGCGAACTCGTTGGCGATATAGCCGCCGCCCACGATCACGATGCGCTTCGGCAGCTTCTCGAGGTGGAAAACCTCGTTCGAGCTGATGGCATGGTCGACGCCATCGATGCAGGGCATTGCCGGCCGGGCTCCCGTCGCGATCAGGATCTTGTCGGCGGTCACTTCCTTGCCGCTCGCAAGCCGAACCGAATTGGGGCCCGTCACCGTCGCCCGCTCGGGGAAGATCGTCACCTTATGGTTGGTCAGGGTCTCGGTGTAAGCGCCCTCCAGCCGCGACACTTCGGCAAGCACGTTGTCGCGAAGCACCGCCCAGTCGAAGCGCTTGGTCGGCACGTCCCAGCCGAACATTGCGGCATCGTCGAGATCTTCTGCGAAGTGGGCGCCGTAGACGAGCAGCTTCTTCGGCACGCAGCCACGGATCACGCACGTGCCGCCAACCTTATACTCCTCGGCAACCGCAACGCGGGCGCCGTAGGAAGCCGCGATCCGCGAGGCGCGCACGCCACCGGAGCCGGCCCCGATCACGAACAGGTCGAAGTCGGCCATCAGACGCCAGCCCTTTCCATTAGCGCTCTAGTCGAGGGATCGAGCGTCTTGTCGTCCGCATCCTCCGCGAGCTGGCGCGCGATCTCTTTGCCGAGCTCGACCCCGAACTGATCGAACGGATTGATTCCCGTCAGCACCGCGTTGGCGAACGTCCGTTGCTCGTAGAAGGCGATCAGCGCCCCGAGCGACCGCGCATCGAGGCGGTCGAGCAGGATGGTCGCGCTCGGCCGGTTGCCGGCATAGCTGCGCTGCGGATCGTCGCTTTGGCGGCCGGTCATCAGTGCAGCGCCCTGGGCGAAGGCGTTGAGAAGCAGCAGCCGGTGCTGCTCGGGGTCCTGATCGTCCTCTCCCTCGCTGACGGCGAGCAGCTCGACAGGCGCGAGGATCGTCCCCTGGTGGAGCAGCTGGAACACCGCGTGCTGCGCATCCGTGCCGGTGCCGCCCCAGGTGACCGGCGCCGTCGGCCATGAGACGCCCTCGCCGTCCTTGGTCACCGACTTGCCGTTCGACTCCATCTCCAGCTGCTGGAGGTAGAAGGGCAGCAGTCGCAGCCGCTCATCGTAGGCAAAAACTGCACGGGTCTGGCAGCCGAAGCTCTCGACATAGAGCCGGTCCGCGAACGCCGCGATCAACGGCACATTCTCGCCTGGCTCGGCGAAGCGGAAGTGCCGGTCCATTTCGGCCGCGCCCTCGAGCAGCGCCTCGAACGAGTCCCAGCCGAGCGCCAGGGCAGCGCTCAAACCCACCGAGCTCCACAGCGAATAGCGGCCGCCGACGCCCTCTCCGAACTGGAGGATCCGGCTTTCGTCGATTCCCTGTTCGAGCGCGGCCTCAGGCTTCGCCGTGACCGCCACGATCCGGCCATCGGGGTCCGTCACGCCGGCATCGCGCAGCCAGGCTCGTGCTGCGTCGAGATTCGCCAGCGTCTCCAGCGTCGAGAAGGTCTTGGACGCCGCAATGACTAGCGTTGTTGCCGGATTGAGCGGCTTCACCGCATCGTCGAACGCCGCGCCGTCGATGTTCGACAGGAACCGGACCGTCAGCGTCGAGGTGCGCCGGCCGAGGGCATCGAAGAGGAGCGCGGGACCGAGGACGGACCCGCCGATACCGATGTGAAGGATGCCCGTCACGTCGCCAAAGGCGCCTGCCTCGATCGCGTCCACGAGTGCCCGCATGCGCTGGCGGCGGGCCGTTGCGAGGTCGACTTCGTCGGGCGCCCCGCTACCGCGCTCGGCGACGTGGGTTGCCGGCCGTCCTTCGCTCGGGTTTACGATATCGCCGCTGAAGAGCGCTTCACGCGCGGCGTTGAATCCCATCGACTCCGCGCGTGCGGCAAATTCGCCGATCGTCTCGCTGTCGAGATGGGTCTTCGACCAGTCGAAGTAGAGACCCGCTGCGGTGAAGCTCAGGCGGCTCAGGCGATCTGGCTCGGCTTCGAAGAGCTGTTTCAGGCTCCTCGCGCCGCTCGGCTGCTGTCTTTCGGCCATGGGCGGCACATAATGGGAGACCGGGCAAATGCCAGCCCGGCTTGACCTCTCGGCCAGCCTCGCCGAACACCAGAGCGAATGCCCTCTTCCACCTCGAGCCCCGCGGAAAAGCAGGAAAAGCCGGAAAGCGCCTGGAGCCTCGCGCGCTTCTTCCTCACGCTCATCATCTTCGCCTGGGCGCTCCGGAGCTTGATCATCCAGCCGTTCAACATCCCGTCCGGCTCGATGCTTCCGACGCTCTACATTGGCGACTATCTGGTCGTCGCCAAATGGCCGTACGGCTATTCGCGCTACAGCTTCTCCTTCGGTTTCCCGTCGTTCAGCGGGCGGGTGTTCACCCATTATCCGAAGCGCGGCGATGTCGTGGTTTTTCGCGTGCCCGCGGAAAATGCCGACCTGATCAAGCGGGTAATCGGCGTGCCCGGCGACACGGTAGAGGTGCGGGGCGGCCGCCTAATTCTCAATGGCCGGCCAGTTTCCCGGACGCCGCTTCCCGCGGTCAAGGTCCCGATGAGCGACAACAGTCCCTGCCGTGTGATCCCGCCGGCAATGCCGAAGGTCGCGGCGCTCGGCGGCGAACAATATTGCCTGTTCGACGGCTATCTGGAGACTTTGCCGGGCGGACCCAGCTATACCGTGCTCGACCAGGTGCCGCATGGGCAGGCCGACGACTTCGAACCAGTGAAGGTGCCGGAAGGCCATCTATTCCTGATGGGCGACAACCGCGATGACAGCCTCGACAGCCGCTATGCGACCTACGCGGGCGGAATCGGCATGGTCCCCGTCGAGAATCTGATCGGCCGCGCGATGGTGACCTTCTGGTCGACCGACGGAAGCGCGTCCTATGTGAAGCCCTGGACATGGTTCAGCGCGCTTCGGGCAAGCCGCATCGGCAACGGTTATACCGGAGCGGCCGAATGAAAACCGACATCGCCAAATTCGTCCGCGAGAAGCTCGGGCATGAGCCGAAAGACCTCCGGCTGTTCGAGCTGGCGTTGACCCACGCGAGCGCCGGAAGCGCCAATTACGAGCGGCTCGAATTCCTTGGCGACCGGGTGCTCGGCTACGTTGTCGCCCGCGCGCTGTATGACCGCCATGAGCGCGAGCCGGAGGGCTATCTTTCGCGTCGCTACAACGTCCTCGTCGCTCGCGAGACGTGCGCGACGATCGGACGCGATCTTGGAATCCCGTCGGTCATGAAATTGGGGAAGCAGGCGCGCGACGACGGCGCCAGCCAGAGCGACAACGTCGTCGGCGACGTCGTCGAGGCGCTGATCGGCGCTCTCGCGATCGATGGCGGCATCGAAGCCGCTCAAACCTTCGTCGCCCGCACCTGGGAGCCGCACCTCGCCGAGCAGCGGAAGGCGCCAAAGCATCCCAAGTCGGCTCTCCAGGAGCTCGCCGCCGCCAAGGAGTGCAAGCCGCCCGTCTACGAGGTGGTCGGCCGCACCGGCGCCCACCACCAACCCAAGTTCACGATCCGCGTGTCGGTCCCGGGTCTCGGCGAAGCCACCGCTGAGGGCACAAGCAAGCAGGAAGCGGAAACCGAAGCGGCCGAAGCTCTGTTGAGCAAGCTGCAATGACCGAGGCGCCCACCCGAGCCGGCTTCGCCGCTGTCATCGGTGCCCCCAACGCCGGCAAATCGACGCTGGTCAATGCGCTCGTCGGGCAGAAGGTGGCGATTGTCAGCCCCAAGGCGCAAACCACGCGCGCGCGCCTCATGGGTATCGCCCTCCAGGAGCAGGCACAGGTCCTTCTGGTCGACACGCCGGGCATCTTCGAACCGCGGCGACGGCTCGACCGGGCGATGGTCGCTGCGGCCTGGACCGGCGCGCAGGACGCCGACCTCATCCTCCTCGTCATCGACGCCGCGGCGGGCGTGAACGCCGAGGTCGAGCGGATCATCGCCTCACTGGGAGAGCGGAACCACCCGCTCTTCATCGCGCTCAATAAGGTCGATCTCGTCAAAAAAGGCGCGCTCCTCGGCCCGGCTGCGGACCTGACGGCGCGCCTCAATCCCGAGAAGCTGTTTATGATCAGCGCAGCCCAAGGGGACGGCGTTGCCGACCTCAAGCGAGCGCTTGCCGACGCCATGCCCGAGGGGCCGTGGCTCTACCCCGAGGACGACGTCTCCGATGCCACCGACCGGATGATCGCGGCCGAGCTGACTCGCGAGCAGATCGTCAACCAGCTCCACCAGGAGCTGCCATACGCGACGGTCGTCGAGACCGAGAGCTGGGAGGACCGGCCCGACGGATCGACCGTGATCAACCAGCAGATCATCGTCGAGCGCGACAGCCAGAAGGCGATCGTCATCGGCAAGGCCGGCCGCCGCCTCAAGGCCATCGGCGCCGCCGCACGCGCCGAGATCACCGAGCATCTCGGGCGCCCCGTGCACCTGTACCTCCACGTGAAGGTCGAGGCGAAATGGGGCGAGGACCGCTCGCTCTACCGCGAGATCGGCCTCGAATGGGCTGATTGAGTTTTCATCGCGGGATACCTGCTGTCTCAGCGATAATGTCGGTCGAAGCACCGGCTGGAAGAGCCCGTAGCGGCAGCATGTAAAACAGCCTCGCGTCCAGTTAGACCAAGAGCACGCGCTTATCGGCGGCCCACCTGTAAAAATCGCACCTGAATGTGCCGCCGCCGCGTTCCAACGCTTCACTGGGATTCACGAAGTAACTCCTCGATCCAGAGCGGCACGAGGTCACCCGCGCTGCCCATGCGGCTTTCGTCAAACATGTAGCTTCCGAGGCTGGGCTCAAGGTTAATCTCGAGCGTCTTCGCCCCTGCGTACCGCGCGCTCTGCACGAAACCCGCCGCCGGATAGACCGCCCCCGACGTGCCGATCGACACGAACAAGTCGCAGCGACGCAGCGCATCGTCGATCCGCTCCATCTCGTATGGCATCTCGCCGAACCACACGATGTCGGGGCGGACGTGGCCGTTACCGCCGCAGCTCAGGCACTGGGCGTCCTCCCCCATCGGTCCAGTCCAGCCGAAGCGCTCGCCGCATGACAGGCACCAGCCCCTCGTGAGCTCACCATGCATGTGGAGCAAGCGCTTCGAGCCGGCGCGTTCGTGCAGATCGTCGACATTTTGCGTGACGAGCAACAGCTCGCCCGGCCATTCGGCGTCGAGCCGCGCCAGCGCCCGGTGCGCCGCATTCGGCTCCACGGTCCCGAGCTTCTCCCGCCTCGCATCGTAGAAAGCGTGGACGAGCGCGGGATCGCGCGCATAGGCTTCCGGCGTGCACACGTCCTCGACGCGGTGGCCCTCCCACAGGCCGTCGGGCCCACGAAAGGTCGCAAGGCCACTTTCAGCCGACACACCTGCACCGGTGAGGATCACGATGTTCATCCGCCTCGCCTAGCTCAATGTTGGAGCTACGGCACCAAATCCTGTATTGGCCCGCACCGTGGCGCGCAGAAGTTATCGTCCCCCAACACTGAAGAAGTCCTTCGGGCGTTATCTGTGGCTGACTTCCCGCCGCCCGAAGCGCGGCAAAGATCTCGACGACGGCGGCGTTCCGGTCGAACCGAACAAGCCGAATACGCTGAGCGGCGGCGCCGCGGCCGAGCTCGAGTTCGACAACTAGGTGAGCGGAAAGGCTCGAATTCGCGTCGGCATCGGCGGCTGGACCTTTCCGCCGTGGCGCGGCGTCTTTTATCCGGACAAATTTCCGCAGGCCAAGGAGCTCGAATATGCGTCGAGCAAGCTCGGCGCGATCGAGATCAACGCTACCTTCTATTCGCGCCAGAGCCCGAAGAGCTGGGAGAAATGGGGTAACACCGCGCCCGAGGGCTTCCAGTTCGCGATCAAGGGCTCGCGCTTCTGCGTGATGCGGTCGCGACTTTGCGAGGGCGCCGAGGGGGTAGGCAATTTCTTCGCGCAGGGGTTTGCCGCGCTGGGGCCAAAGCTAGGGCCGATCATGTGGCAGTTCGCGCCGCGCCGGAAGTTCGACCGCGACGATATCGCGGGGTTCATCGACCTCCTTCCCGAGAAGCTTGACGGGATGACGCTCCGGCACGCCATCGAGCCGCGGCACGAGAGCTTCGAGGACGAAAAGTTTTTCGAGCTCTGCCGCGCCCGCAACATCGCCATCGTGTTCGACGATTCCG
>Ga0207711_10003646_pt1 | contig 13320 bp, 12 predicted proteins | sample KBSS34metaG_FD_184401 | JGI IMG/M metagenome (GOLD analysis project Ga0207711, IMG submission 184401) | Switchgrass rhizosphere microbial communities from Kellogg Biological Station, Michigan, USA - KBS S3-4 metaG (SPAdes) (version 2) | ecosystem: Host-associated > Plants > Roots > Rhizosphere...
CTGGGGCTTCGGATAGACGAGCGTGAACCATCCCTCCCCCGTGCCGGCTGTGCGTTTGATTTGGGCCTTGGTGAAGTAGGTCGCTTCTTCTTCGTTGTAGCCCAGCATAAGCCAGTGGGCATCGCCGACGCCGGGCGGCTTGCCCGTCTTCGCATAGCTGCCGGCCTCGGACGTTGAGCTCCCCTTCGCCGCAGGCGCCGCGGGACGCGTCGGCGCGCTCGCGACATTCGAGCAGGCGTTGAGCTTGGCGACGATGTCGCCGCGCTTCTCGATCGGCGCGACCTGGTTGCCGTTCACGAACGGCCGGTCGGGGTAGACCACTTGGCAATAGGAGCTGTCGTCCTCGTCGCGGCAGTGAGCGACGATGATCCGCTCGCCCTTGCAAGGGTAAGCGTGATTATATTCGAGCGCCTGCCCGCCAACGAGGCTCTCCCCCGCCCAGGCCGGCGCCGCGACGAAGAGAAAGCCGGCGGCTGCAAGGGTTTTCAGGCTCATGTGCGTGCCCCCGTGCGGTGGCATAGCGGATTGGTGACGCGGCTGCACGCCGCAAGCTAATGGCAGCTTCGAATGGAAAGCTGCCATCAGGTTTGTCAACGGATTGCCTCAGGTCACGAGACCCCACCCCGTCAGAAGGCAACCAACCAGAAACGCCGTCACACTCGCGAAGACGAAGTAATGGGTTCCCCGCGCGCCGATGGCCTGATCCATGTGACTCTTCATAGTTGCCTCTAGGGCGGCAACGCGGGGGCTGTCCCCAGCAACTGCTAACCAGTAACCCATCATCGTGTTCGCAGCGATGCTCACGCGCTTGAACGAGTAGAGCGACCACAGACCGGCGCCCAATGCCGCCAAGATCCCAAGAAGGAAAGCGCCTGCACCGCCCAGCTTCGCATCGTTCGCCATCTTGAGGGGCAGCACGGCGATTGCTCCCGCGCCATTGATAACAACGAGCGTCGCGAGAACCCACCGAGAAAGACTTGCGACTTCCCGCAGCCCATCATGGAACGCCTCCACCATGATTGGCATGAATGTTTCCGCAGCCAGCCGACTGGATTCCTGATCGTCGCGTTGCTCGCTCATCACTCGCCCCGTCCCGCGTTGGACGGCACCCTCAAGCGCCGTCCAACTCCCTCAAGACTATCGCAGCGACCTGAAGCCCGTGCGGAGCTCCTCTGAAAGGAGCTTCGGCTGTTCCCAGGCTGCGAAGTGCCCTCCTTTCGGGAGGGCATTGAAATGAATGAGATTGCGGTAGCCGCGCTCCACCCAACTTCGCGGAGCTTGATATATCTCCTCAGGGAAAACGCTCACCGCAGTTGGAACGGAAATGCTCAAGTCGTGAAAGAAGCCGCCCTTAAACTCCGTGTAGAGCCGAGCGGAGGATACGCCGGTGTTCGTCAGCCACGACAGCGTGATGTTGTCGAGGATGTCATCCCGCGTGAGGTCGCCGTAGGCCTCGCCGTCGATGAAGAGCTTCGCGATGTGTCCGTAGCTGGCGACGTCGTGGTCGAGCATCCAGGCGGCAAGAGCGACGGGTGAATCCGCCAATCCGTACAAGGTTTGCGGATGTCCGATCATCATGAACTGCGTCGGTAGGTGCTGGAAGGCGAACGCGAGCTGATCGTACGCGCGCTGCTCCTCGGTCGAGAGACCAGCGGGTGGCGGTCCGCCCGACCCGAGCGCCTTGGTGACCTCGGAAGGCATGGTAGCCGAAAAGTTCACATGGATGCCGATCAACTCGGGCGGAGCCAGAAGAGCCAGCTCGTTGGTGACGAACGCGCCCCAATCGCCGCCCTGAGCAGTGTAGCGGCTATAGCCGAGACGCTTCATCAGCACCGCCCACGCCCGCGCCATGCGAGCGGGGTCCCAGCCCAGCGCGGTGGGCTTGCCTGAAAAGCCGTAGCCGGCCCCCGAAGGGATCACCACGTCGAATGCGTCCGACGCGCTCCCGCCGTGAGCCGTGGGATTGGTCAGCGGATCGATGATCTTAAGCTGCTCGATAGGCGAGCCCGGCCACCCGTGCGTTACGATTACCGGAAGTGCATCTTCATGCTTGGAGCGGACATGGATGAAATGGATATCCAGGCCGTCGATCTCAGTGATGAAATTCGGCAGCGCATTCAAGCGCGCCTCTCACCGGCGCCAATCGTACTCATTCGCCCAATAGTTGGCGAGGTTCTGCATTAGCGCGAGCTGCACACCTTGCGTGCCATCATCGACTAACTCACGCTCCGGCCATCGGGTCGCCTCGATGCGACGCTTGAGATCGGCAAGTTGTTCGTCGGTTGCGCGGAAGCTGAACGGCCGGATCGCCGTGTCTTCCGCAAGAATGAATGTTTCCTTCGGCCGGGCCTCCTGCCTGGTGGGTTGGGGCTGCGTCGGCGCGAGCGTGTCCGCACCGCCGCTCGGCGGTGTCGTTTCTGACATGGTCTTGTCTCCTGGTTTTGGGTCGGAGAGAGACGCCACTGGGGAAAGGGTCGCGTTCGACGCCGGTGCGCCACTGCACTCACGGCCGCTAGCGTCACTGCTCTTCGAGGTCGAGTCGGTCAAATGCTTTGAGTGGGAGCGCGGAAGGGTCCCCTTGGTAGTGTCAGCTTTAGGTCGAAAACTGCCATTAGCTGGTCCGCTCTCGACCAGACGCTGAACACGAAAAGCGCTGTCCTACAGCCCCCAACATGAGATAACTGCTCCGCCTCCTTTCCCCCTTGGAGGCACAATGGCCACGAAACCTTCTCCCCAATTCACCCCCGTCCCCGTCCGCCCTCGCCACGATGGCTGGACCCCCGAGCGGCAGGTCGCCTTCATCGAGGCGCTCGCTCAGTGCGGTTGCGTCGATGAGGCTTGCGACCGGGTCGGCATGGGCCGCTCCTCGGCCTATGAGCTTCGCGAGCGCGACAATGCCGACAGTTTTCGGGCGGCGTGGGAGGCGGCGCTCGACCATGCCGTCCAGCGGCTCTCGGACGTCGCCTTCAGCCGGGCGATCAAGGGCGTCTCGCGGCCCGTCTTCTACAAGGGCGAGCTGATCGGCGAGCGGCGCTATTTCGACGAGCGGCTGACCATGTTCATCCTGCGCTACCGCGACCCGGTCCGCTACGGGCGCTGGCGCGACCAGATGCGCGCCGACCTGCCGCCGGACGGAGCCGCGCAGCATCTCCATGACCTGATCGAGCGCGTAGGCGAAGATGCTCGGGGCGATGCCCAAGGCCTCCCTCGCCTGCACAAGCTCCCGGTGCCGCCCCAGGTCCTGAGCAACCCGAACCCACGGCCCGAACGGAATCGCGGCATGCAGCGCTGACGTGGCGTCGACTTTGTCCGGTTCCGCCAAGCAGCCGAGCGCAGCGAGTGGTGATTCCGACGATTCCGGGAGGGCGTTGCGTGGCCGGATTGGGGCCGCTAAGGAGCCGCTTCGCCGGTGCGGGGCTGTAGCTCAGATGGGAGAGCGCTGCAATCGCACTGCAGAGGTCAGGGGTTCGATTCCCCTCAGCTCCACCAACCCCCCGGCGCCTCCTCCAACGTCCGTCCCGGTCACGCTTCGGCCCGCCGATTCTCAGGGCGTTTGTCATGTTCCGGCAGGAACGGCCGTGAGCCTCCGTTCGTTTTGCATGCGGATTTGAAGGACGGTTTCCGCCGATCCTTTTCAGCACTCGAAGGAGAGAAACATGGCTTACGACCGCTTTGATCGCGAGGAGCGTCCGCGATGGTCGGACAGAGGCGAGGATCGTTCGGGCCGTGACTGGCGCGGCGATGATCGGGACCCGCGCGCAGAGCGCGGATTCTGGGACCGGGCCAGCGATCAGGTCGCATCCTGGTTCGGCGACGACGAGGCCGAGCGCCGGCGGCGGCAGGACGAGCGCATGGGCGGCGACGACCGCGGCTGGCGCGGCAACGAGCGCGACTGGCGGCATGACCGCGAGCGCTCCCAGGGCCGGTTCCCCGACCGCGACCACGGGCGCGACCAGAGCTCGTTCGGCGGCGGCCGTTCGGACCGCGACTTCAACTACGACCGCGGGCTGTTCAACCGCGGCGGATCGAGCGAGCGCGATTGGGAGCGCGAGCCCCGCTCGGCTCGCGATCGCGGTTATCGTCCGATGACCGGCGATTATGGGCGGAGCGAGCACGAGTCCGGCCAGTTCTTCGCCGCAAGCGGCTATGGCGCGGGCGAACGCATGCCCCGCGACTATGACCGGTCGCAGACTCCGTACGGCCGCGACGAGACTCGCCGCACCAGCTTCGCCGGCGATCGCGAGGACAAACGCGACTTCGACCCGCATTATCGCAGCTGGCGCGACCGCCACATGGGCGATCTCGACCGCGACTATGACGATTACCGCCGCGAGCATCAGTCGAAGTTCGAGAACGACTTCACCAGCTGGCGCGAGAAGAGGCAGCACAAGCGCGGCCTGCTCGGCCGGATCCGCGAGCATATGGAAGTGGTCGGGAGCGACGACAGCCACGTCGGCACGGTCGACAAGGCCGCTGGCGACCGGATCATCCTCACCAAGTCGGACCCGGAAAGCGGCGGCGCTCATCATTCGCTGAGCTGCTCCGACATCGACCGGATCGAGGGCGACAAGGTCATCCTCGACTGCCCGGCCGACGAGGCGAAGAACCGCTGGCGCGACGAGAGCCGCAGCCGTGCGCTGTTCGAGCGCGAGGACCAGGGCGAGATGGGCCCGCGCGGGCTCGATCGCAGCTTTTCGGGCACCTATCGCTAAGGCGGTAGAAAGCTGAGCCTCCGGCCGCGGAGGCTACACCGGACCCGGCCAGGTCGTCCCCTACCTGGCCGGGTCCTTCTTGTCTGTTTCCCCTCCCAGGCAGGGAAGGGTAAGGGGTGGGTTGAACGTGCGAGCACCCGCTGCGCTCGTACCCACCCCCAGCCCCTCCCTGCCAGGGAGGAGAGAAAGGTTAGGAATGCCCCGCGCCTGGCACCTCAAGAGCCGCCCGCAAGGGACTCCCACTCCGGAGAATTTCGAGCTCAAGGAGTTCGGCCTGCCCCCCGTCGCCGACGGGACGATCCACGTCCGCAACCGCTGGCTTTCGGTCGATCCCTACATGCGCGGACGGATGAACGACGTGAAGAGCTATGTCCCCCCATTCCAGCTCGACCAGCCGATGGAGGGCGGGGCGGTCGGCGAAGTCGTGGAGAGCAAGGCGGACGGCTTCGCGCCCGGAGACCTGGTGCTTCACATGGGCGGATGGCGTGACGAAGCGGTGGTCCCCGCGCGGACCGCGATGAAGCTTCCGGACCTCGGCGCCGAACCGCAGGAATTCCTGGGAGCGCTGGGGACGACCGGGGCGACCGCCTATTTCGGCCTGCTCGACGCTGCCTCGGCAAAGGAAGGCGACGTGGTGTTCGTATCCGCGGCGGCTGGCGCCGTCGGCTCGGCCGTCGTCCAGATCGCCAAGGCCAAGGGCATGACGGTGATCGGCTCGGCCGGCGGCGAGAAGAAGTGCGAATATGTCAAATCGCTCGGCGCCGACCACGCGCTCGATTACCGCGCGGGGCCGATCCTCAAGAGCCTCGCCGCCGCTGCGCCGGATGGGATCGACGTCTATTTCGACAATGTCGGCGGCAGCCATCTCGACGCCGCGCTCGCGATCGCCCGCAACAATGCGCGCTTTGCCATTTGCGGGATGATCGAGGGCTATAACCGGACCGAGCCGACGAGCCTGCGTTTCCTCGCGCGCATCATCGCGGCGCGCATCCGCCTGCAGGGCTTCCTCGTCTTCGACTATTTTCCGCGAATGGACGAATTCTACCGCGACATGGGCGGCTGGATGAAGAGCGGTGCAGTCAAGCCGCGCGATACGATCGTCGAGGGCCTAGACAGCACGCTCGACGCCTTCCTTGGCCTGTTCGAGGGCGCGAACACCGGGAAGATGCTCGTTCGGCTCTAGAGCGACTGGCAGGCGTCCGGGTTGCCGGACTGGTAGCCGGTCCGAAGCGCGTTCATTCGTTGCGCCGAAGTGCCGTGGGTGAAGCTGTCGGGAACCACCCGCCCCTGCGTTTCCTTCTGAAGGGTATCATCGCCGATCGCCTCGGCAGCGCGCATGCCTTCCTCGAAATCGCCCTGCTCCATCACGGGCCGACCTTCGGGATCCTTCGCATTCGCCGCCCATACGCCGGCATAGCAATCGGCCTGCAGTTCGATCTTCACCTGGATGGCATTGCCCTCGGTCTCGCTTGCGCGCGCCTGCAGCTGCTCCGCCTGGCCCAGCGTCCCGGTGAGATCCTGCACATGATGGCCGACCTCGTGCGCGATCACATAGGCCTGAGCGAAATCGCCCGGTGCCTGGAAGCGCTCCGAGAGCTCATTGAAGAACTCGGTGTCGAGATAGATCTTCTTGTCAGTCGGACAATAAAACGGCCCCATCGCCGACTGCGCGGCCCCGCACCCCGACTGATAGGATTCCGAATAAGCGACCAGCCGTGTCGGCGTGTAGGAGATTCCCTTGGGCTGCAGCAGCCGCGTCCAGGTATCTTCCGTGTCCGCGAGAACCTGAAGCATGAAGTGCCTCGTGTTGGGGTCGAGCTTGCTTTGGCCAGCGGAGCTAGTCTGCTGGGTTGCCGGCGCCAGGCCGCCACCCCCTCCGCCGAGTCCGCCGAGCGAGCTCAGCAGGAAGTAACCGATCACGAGAACGATGACGCCGCCGATTCCGAAGCGGCTCGCCACCAGAGGAAGGAGACAGCCAAGACCGCCTCCGCCGAAACCGCCCCCGCCGAGGCCGCCGCTGCGGCCGGTTGCATCGTCAAAGTTGGTGCTCTCGCGCTCGTCGCCGAACCGCATTGTCGCCCTCCTTGGCCGATTGCCCAATGCTCCGCAGGCGCAACGGTTGCAATCGCCCCTCGCGGACGCTTAGCGCGCCCTAAAAGGAGTGCTCATGATTCTCGAAGGCAAAGTCGCTCTCGTCACCGGTTCGACATCGGGGATCGGCCTGGCGATCGCAAAGGCGCTCGCTGCTGAAGGTGCGCGGCTGATGATCAACGGTTTCGGCGATCCAGCCGGGATCGAGCGCGAATGCGCCGAGCTCGGCGCGGTCCACGACGGCGCGGACATGTCGAAGCCGGCGGAGATCGAGGCGATGATGAAGCGCTGCGCCGACGAGCTCGGCGGGCCGGACATCCTCGTCAACAATGCCGGGATCCAGCACGTCTCACCGATCGAGGATTTCCCGGCGGAGAAATGGGACGCGATCATCGCTATCAACCTCTCCTCGGCATTCCACACGACACGGCTCGCAGTCCCGAGAATGAAGGCGAAGAGATGGGGCCGGATCATAAATACGGCGAGCGCGCACAGCCTCGTCGCCTCTCCCAACAAGAGCGCCTACGTCGCCGCGAAGCACGGAATCGCGGGCTTCACGAAGACGGTGGCGCTTGAGACCGCGCAGGCCGGGATCACCGTCAATTGCATCTCTCCGGGCTACGTCTGGACGCCGCTGGTCGAGCGCCAGATCCCGGACACGATGCGGACGCGCGGACTTACGCGCGAGCAGGTCATTAACGACGTGCTTCTCGCCGCCCAGCCGACCAAGCGGTTCGTCACCCCTGAGCAAGTCGCCGCGCTCGCACTCTTCCTGTGCCGCGAGGAAGCCTCCGCGATCACCGGGGCGAACCTCAGCATGGACGGCGGCTGGACCGCCGCCTAGGCTCCGCCGCCATGCGCGCCGGACTTCTTGCAGCTGCCCTCATCGCCTGTTCGTCGTGCACCGTGATCGAGCAGCCTGCGGGGCTGATCCCGCGCTGGACGGCCGCCTGGAAAGACGTTGTGACCAAGAGCGACCGCGATCGTCTCGCCGACTGGCGCGCCAGCTTTACCGCAGCGCTCGATGCGGCGCGAAAAGGAGGGCACGGGGCCGACATCGATCGTGAAGGCGCGCTGCTTGACCCCGATGCGGCGGCCGGTACCTCGGCAATTCCCAACGGCCTCTACAAATGCCGGATCATCAAGCTCGGAGCGAAGACGGACGAAAACCTGGCTTATGTTTCCTATCCCGCCTTCTACTGCCGAGTGAGGGTGGAGCGGGACCTTCAGCGCTTCAACAAGTTCGGCGGATCGCAGCGCTATGTCGGGCTGATCTTCCCCGGCGACGGCGTGCACCAGGTATTCCTAGGCACGCTGGTACTCGGCGACGAGACGCGGGCGCTCCAATATGGGCAGGACGAGCTGCGCGACCTGGCGGGCTATTTCGAACGGATCGGCCCGAACCGCTGGCGGCTGCTGATGCCCAAGCCCAACTTCGAATCGCAGTTCGACGTGATGGAGCTGGTGCCCTACGCAGGCGCCGTGCCTACCTCGAAGAAGCGCTAGGCAGCGGCGGGCTCCGTCTCGGCGCTTGCATCGTCCAGTCGAGCGATCTGATCCTGCGTGAGCTCGAGGTTCAGCGCGGCGACGAGTTCGTGCAATTGCTCGACGCCGGTTGCGCTTGCGAGCGTCGCCGTGACGCCCGGCTGGGCGCTCGTCCAGGCGAGGGCGATGGCGGCTGGCGGCGCTCCGGTTTCGGCCTGAATCTCGTCGAGTACGCCGAGAACACGCGACCCCTTGCCCTCGAGATACCCGGCGACGCGCTCACCGCGGGTGCTTTTGCCGAGGTCCCCGCGGCTGCGGTACTTGCCGGTGAGGAAGCCGTTGGCGAGACCGTAGAAGGGAATGACCCCGAGGCCGTTGGCGAGCGCGGCGTCGAGGAGCGGGCCTTCCAGCTTCTCCCGCTCGACGAGATTATACCAGGTCTGAAGTGCGCATGGCCGCGCGAGGCCGTTCTCGTCCGCCGTGCGCATCGCTTCGCCAAGGCGCTCGGCGGAATATTGAGACAGGCCGACCGCGCGGACCTTCCCGGCCTTGAGCAGCGCATCGACGGCGCCGAGGCTGTTGGGGAGCGGGACACCCGGGTCGTCCTTATGATGATAATAGAGGTCGATCGTCTCGATGCCGAGCCGTCTGAGCGAGGCGTCGCAGGCCGGGCCGATCGTATCCGGCGCCAGCCCATTATAGAATCCGACCTTGGTTGCGATTACGACCTTGGAACGCTTCGAGGGGTCGCGCTTCAGCCAGCGGCCGATCACCGTCTCGCTCTCGCCCCCCACATGCCCCGGCACCCACGCAGAATAGACATCGGCGGTGTCGATCATCGTCCCGCCGGCATCAACGAAGGCGTCGAGCACGGCGAAGCTGGCCTTCTCGTCAGCCGTCCACCCGAAGACGTTGCCGCCGAGCGCGAAAGGCGCGACCTCGATGCCGCTGTCGCCAATGCTTCGCTTTTCGATCATCCTTCGCCTCCTGCAGCCTGACCTACCTACCTACGCGTCACTAGCCGCCTCGTTCACCACTTGTTTGTAAAATTTAGCGACACCTCTCCGCATGTCGGGTGAATTGACATCGGAGCCGGCGTGGACGCGCTGATCGCCTTCTGGAGCCATGCGCTCGCGGCGGCGCTGTTCCTTGCGCTGACCTTGTGGCGGCTCGGCGATGCCGCGCGGCGGCCAGCACAGCGGCTTCTTGCCGGCGCGTTCGCAGTCACCGCCTGCTGGGCATGGCTCGCGGCAGTCGCGCCGGGAGAGCAAATCGTCGGCTATGCCGAAAGCGCGCGCAACCTGCTGTGGATCAGCATGCTCTACAGCCTCTCGGCGGCGACCCAGGAGCGCGAGCACGGGCTGAAGCTCGTCTACGGCGCGGTTGCAGGAGTGATCGGGCTCCAGCTCATTGGCGCTACGCTGGAGCTGATTTCGCCCAGCGGCGCCCTTTCGCAAACCGGCCTCGTCCTCAGGATCACGACCGCTGCAGGCGCGCTGGTTCTTGTCCACAACGTCTACGGCCAGGCGGCGCCGGCGAGCCGGTCGCACATCCGGCTGGCGATGCTCGGCCTCGCCCTCATCTGGACCTACGACCTCAATCTCTACACGATCGCCTATCTCGGGTCGGCGAGCGCGTACCATTGGGTCGAGTGGCGCGGCCTCCCGGTCGCGATTGCGGCTCCCATGTTCGCGCTTGCGACCCGCGAGGACAGCGGATGGCGGATTCGCCTATCGCGCGCCGCGACCTTCCAGTCGCTCTCGTTGCTCGCGATTTGCGCCTATTTCGCCTTGATGGCGATCGTCGCGACGGCCCTTCGCGGCTCCGGCGTCGACTGGACCGCCGCGCTTATGGTCGCGCTACTGGCCGCGATGACGGTGGGAGCGATGGTGCTCCTCCCGAGCGCCCGGGCCCGCGCGTGGGTCAAGGTCAAGGTCGCCAAGCATTTGTTCGAGCACCGCTACGATTATCGCGCCGAATGGCTGCGCTTCACCGAGACGATCGGCCGCGAGGGACCCGATGCGCCGCCGCTCACCGAGCGGATCGTCAAAGCGTTTGCGGATGTCATCGATGCGCCGGGCGGACTTCTGCTGGTCAGCGACGGCGGCGGGTCGGTCGACCTCGCGGCGAGCTGGAATTGGCCCGGCGACGATCCGTCGGCCGCGGCGCTCGCGGAATCGCGCCCATTGTGGAGCGAGATCGAAGCGCGCGGCCGGATCCTCGAGTTCGAGGCGCTTCGCAACGGATGGGCCAAGGCGCCGGAGAAGACGCTTGCCGCGCCGGAGTGGATGCTGGGCAACGAGACGATCTGGGCAGGCGTGCCTTTGCTCCATCAGCAGCGCCTCGTGGGGCTCGTCATTCTCGCCGCGCCCGAATATCGCCGGGCCCTCGACTGGGAGGATTTCGACCTCCTTCGCACGGCCGGCAACCAAGCCGCGAGCGCGCTCGCCGAAGCGCTGAGCCAGGAAGCGCTCGCCAATGCCCAAAGGTTCGAAGAGTTCAACCGGCGCTTCGCCTTCATCCTCCACGACATCAAGAACCTGGTGAGCCAGCTGTCGCTGCTCGCCCGCAACGCCGAGCGCCATGCCGACAACCCCGATTTCCGGGCGGACATGGTCGCAACCCTGCAATCGTCGGTCGGCAAGATGAACGACCTGCTGACACGGCTTGCGCCCCGCTCCTCCTCGCGCGTGCAGCGCGTCGATGCGCAGCCTCTGCGCCCCATCCTCGCAACGGCGATCGCCGCTCGCCGCCGCGACCGCGACGTACAGCTCCTCGGCGACGCCGGCCTCAGCGCGAGGGTCGATCCGGACGCTCTCGAGCAGGCGGTGAGCCACCTCCTCCAGAACGCGCTGGACGCGAGCAGCGGAACGCCAGTCACGGTTCGCGTGGCGGGGCATTCAGGAAGCGTCGCAATCTCCATCGCCGACAAGGGCATCGGAATGGACGGCGACTTCATTCGCAACCGTCTTTTCCAGCCATTCGCCTCGACCAAGTCAGGCGGATTTGGGGTCGGCGCGTTCGAGGCGCGGGCGCTGATCATGGCCATGGGCGGCCGGCTCGACGTCGACAGCCGCCCGGGCCGCGGAACCACCTTCACCATCACCCTGCCGGCGGGCGAGGCCGGCGCCGAACCTGAACGGAAGATCGCATGAGCGAAGAGACAAAAGTGCTGCTTGTCGTCGAGGACGACGAGGGTCTGCAGCGGCAGCTCAAATGGGCTTATGACGGCTATGAGGTCGTGTGCGCCGGCAACCGGCAGGAGGCGATCGATGCGCTGCGCGCGCACGAGCCTTCGGTCGTCACGCTCGACCTCGGGCTTCCGCCGGATCCCGACGGCACCGAGGAAGGATTCGCTACCCTCGCGGAGATCCTCCGGCTGAAGCCCGACACCAAGGTGATTGTCGCCAGCGGCCATGGCGCACGCGAGAGCGCGCTCAAGGCGATCGGGATGGGCGCCTACGATTTCTACAAGAAGCCGGTCGATATCGACGAGCTCGGGCTGATTGTCGCTCGAGCCTTCCACGTTCACGAAATCGAGCAGGAGAACCGCAGGCTCGACAATGGTGCAGCGGGGACGGTGCTCGGATCGATCATCACCGCCGCGCCCGAGATGCTGAAGGTCGCGAAGACGATCGAGCGGGTCGCTTCGGCCGACGTGTCGGTGATGCTGCTTGGCGCCAGCGGAACCGGCAAAGAATTGCTCGCCCGCGCGGTGCACGAGATGAGCCGTCGCAAGGGCGAGTTCATCGCGATCAACTGCGCGGCGATCCCCGAGAACCTGCTGGAAGCCGAGCTGTTCGGATATGAACGCGGCGCCTTCACCGGAGCGGTCAAGACCAACGTCGGCAAGATCGAGCTCGCGGAGGGCGGGACCCTGTTCCTCGACGAGGTCGGCGACATCCCGCTGCCGCTCCAGGTCAAGCTGCTGCGCTTCCTGCAGGAGCGCGTGATCGAGCGGATCGGTGGCCGCCAGCCGATCGCGGTCGATACGCGGATCGTGTGCGCGACCCACCAGGACCTCGATGCGATGACATCCGACGGGCGTTTCCGCGAAGATCTCTACTATCGCCTCGCCGAGATCGTGGTGAAGATCCCTTCGCTCGCGGAGCGGTCCGGCGACGCGGTCCTTCTCGCGCGCCATTTCGTCAACCGCTTCGGTCGCGAGCTCAACGCCGGCGTTCAGGCGCTTAGCCCCGATGCGATCGACGCGATTGACGCCCACGGCTGGCCCGGCAACGTTCGCGAGCTCGAGAATCGCATCAAGCGCGCGGTAATTATGGCGGACGGAAAGACGGTGACCGCCGGCGATCTCGACCTGCAGGCCGGGATCGTTCCCGACGATGACGTGCTTCCGATCAACTTGCGCGCTGCGCGTGAGGTCGCTGACCGCAAAGCGATCCGCCAGGCGATGAGCCGCACCGAGAACAATATCTCGGGCGCCGCAAAGCTGTTGGGGATCAGCCGTCCGACGCTTTACGACCTCCTCAAGCAATATCGTCTGCAAGCGTAGGCGGGCCTTCGACGAACGGCGTTTGCGTAGGGGAACCGCGACGCTAACCTGCCGATCAACTCGATCGGGGGACGTCATGGATCGCCGCACATTTCTAGCAACCGGGGCTACCGTCGCGCTGCTGCCGTTCACGGAGGCGCCAGCGTTCGCCGCCGTCGCCGCACAGGAGGGCAGCGGCGATGCCGCGCTCAATGCCTTGTTCGACCGGATATTCCAGCGGCAGGTGGCGGATTCTCCGGGCTTCGCGACTGCGCTCGGCCTCGACACCGGCGCCAACGCAAGGCTCCGCTCGACCTTCGACATGCGGCCTCCGAACCAGAGCCGTGTCGAGAATGACGCTCGAGACCGAGCATTCCTCGCGGCCGTGAAGGCCATCGACCCCGCTACTCTCTCACCGGCCGCCGCGCTCAACCACGAGATCGTGATCTACGACCTCGAGACGTCGCTGGAGTCGTGGGAAAAGTTCAAGATCGACAGCGTCCAGAACCCCTATCCGATCTCACAGCAGAGCGTGAATTC
>Ga0207711_10003647_pt1 | contig 13317 bp, 13 predicted proteins | sample KBSS34metaG_FD_184401 | JGI IMG/M metagenome (GOLD analysis project Ga0207711, IMG submission 184401) | Switchgrass rhizosphere microbial communities from Kellogg Biological Station, Michigan, USA - KBS S3-4 metaG (SPAdes) (version 2) | ecosystem: Host-associated > Plants > Roots > Rhizosphere...
TTTCGCGTTCGGCGGGTGAGGTTGCGGCAAAGATCGGTAGGTTTTCCGGCCTTGTGGCGTCGGCCTCAGCAAACAGACGGTCCACGAGGGGGCCAAGCGGCGCTTGGGTGAGCAAGGGCATGGGTTTGATCTGCCCCCACCGAGTGGACCGATTGGTTTGTTAGTGGATTAAGCCCATCGCCGCCATATCCGGACGGAGGTGGAGCGAAGCGGAACCGGAGACCGGATATGGCGGTGTCGCCGTTTCTGGTGCCGGTGGTCGATATCCCAGGCTGCTGTGCGGACGAACGGTGTTGTAATGCCGCCGCCAAGCTTCGATCAGCACCTTGGCTTCGGCGAGACTGTAGAAGATCTCGCCGTTGAGCAGTTCGTCGCGAAGCGATCCATTGAAGCTTTCGTTATAGCCATTCTCCCACGGTGATCCCGGGGTGATGTAGAGCGTCTTCACGCCGATCTGCCCCAGCCATTTCTGGACAGCGGTCGCGATAAATTCGCTTCCATTGTCGGACCGTATATGTGCCGGAGGACCGCGCGAAATGAACAGGTCAGCCAGAGCCGCCAGCACATCCTCGTGTTTGAGCTGCCGTGCAACGATGAGCGCCAGGCACTCCCTGCTGGCCTCGTCGATGATGGTCAGAATACGGAACTTGCGGCTATCGTGCGTGCGCCCTTCGACGAAGTCGTAGGCCCACACATGCCCCGGATACTCAGGCCGTAGGCGGATACATGATCCGTCGTTGAGCCACAGGCGTCCCCGTTTGGGTTGGCGCAGCGGGACCTTCAGTCCCTCGCGTCGCCATATCCGCTCGACCCGTTTGTGGTTCACCGTCCACCCCGCATGGCACAGCAACGCCGTCACCCGGCGGTAGCCATAGCGACCATATTGCTTCGCCAACGCGATGATGTCCTGCGTGAGCGCCTGTTCGTCATCCGCCCCACGCGGCACCTTGCGCTGTGTCGATCGATGCTGCCCCAGCACCCGGCATATCCGTCGCTCGGACACCCGCATCGGCAAATCTCGTCGCAACTGATCGATGCAGCGCCGCCGCCGCGCGGGGCTTAGAAGTTTCCCTTGGCAGCTTCCTGCAAGATCAGCTTGTCCAACGTCAGATCCGAAATCGCCCGGCGTAGCCGCTGGTTCTCTTTCTCCAGATCCTTCATCCGCCGCGCCTGGTCGGTCTTCAGGCCGCCATATTCCTTGCGCCAGCGATAGTATGTCTGCTCGCTGACCGCGATCCGTCGGCACGCCTCTGCTGTCGAGGCCCCCTGCGCCAACACGATCTCAACTTCACGCAGCTTGCCAATAATCTCTTCCGGCTTGTGCTTCTTGCTCGCCATTCATCGTCCCTTTCGTGGTCCAGACTATCATAGTCTCTGGGCCACTCAGCGGGGGGCAGATCACCTTGACATGGCACCTTACGGTGATCCGCGCCGATGCGGTGCTGGCGGCCTGTTTGCTGGACAGGTCTTCTGTCACCACCGGAGCCCATGCTTGTTGTGCTGTAATCCGCATGGGTGGCTTCATCACCCTGGAGTTTCGGTCCGACCACCTCTCGAGCAGGCATGGCATACTGCGACAAGCCGGTGGTCGGTGGGACTTTGAACACTATCAGTCGCATGTGAGCTTCACGTGGGACGATTGTAGGCCGCTTGACGGGGTATTCCCGTTCCAGGGTCCTTTGCGCTTTGGACCGGAAGTATTCGAACGCCTAGGTGGTGCGCCATTGTTCGACTAACGACGTCCTCGCCAACTTGCAGCTGGGTTGGCCTACAAGGCAGACCTTGCGAAGCCCACGCACAGCCCGCCTAGGTCGCACGTTCCATGGCGCGGCGCAGCGCTGACCATATTCGTGGATCGTTCGATTGCGCGACATTGAAGCGCATGAAGCTGGATGCGGACCCTGCCACACTGAAAACATCCCCAGGCGCAAGCACGATGTCATCAGCCAATGCCGCGCGCGCCACATCTGCGGCATTGAGTCCATTGGGAAGACGGCACCAAATGAAAAACCCCCCGCGCGGCATAGTCGACAGTTCGAAGCCGAGTTCCTGCAGCTTGTCGGCGACCTCGCGGCGCGTGCGGACCAAGCGCAGCCGTAGCGCGTCCATGTGCTTCCGATAACCGCCGCTAGTGAGAAGCGCTGCAATCAGGTTCGCGGCGATCGGGCTCGGTCCTCCGAAATTGATGGCGACTTGTAGGTCGATCAGATCCGAAATCCACTCCGGCCGGGCGGCGATGTAGCCGCATCGGATTGATGCCGAGAGCGTCTTTGAAAAGCTGCCGATCCGGATCACGCGTTTCAAGCCGTCGAGTGCAGCGAGCCGCGGCGAGGGTTCCGGCTCGAAATCAGCAAAAATTTCGTCCTCAACGATCAGCATGTCATGCATCGACGCGATGTTCAGGATCGAATGCGCTGTCTGCGGTGACAAGGTACTGCCGGTCGGATTATGCAGTGCCGCGTTGGTGATATAGAGCCGCGGCGCATGTGTAGAAACCAGCGCCTCAAACTCGGCAATGTCCGGTCCGGTCGGCGTATAACGCACGCCTACCACTTCGGCCTGGTGCGCACGCAATAGCGCTCGAAAGTTAAAGTAGCACGGGTCGTCGACCAGAACCACGCTGCCGGGCCTCAACAATAGACGGCAAACAAGATCTATCGATTGGGTTCCAGAAGCGGTCAGCATGAGTTGGCTGGCGGTGACCTCGATCCCGTCTTCGGCGGCGCGCATCAGCAGCAGACGCCGCAAGTCGGCGTTCCCGCTGGTCGATCCATAGTCGGTCAGCAGGAAATCCTCAGAGCGAGCCAGTGCGCGTAGCTCTCGTCGGATCGCCTCCCCCGGCATCCAGTGCGCCGGAAGCCATCCGCAACCAGGCTTCAGTGTGTTCGGGGGGGTATCGAGTGATTGTCGCGAAACCCAAAGCGGATCTACCGTCCGGTCTCGCTTAAAATCCTCCTCTCCCAGCACCAGCGCCGGCCAACCCGACGCCGAGATGTAGAAGCCGGATCCGCGTCGCGCTCGCACGAGGCCCTCGGCTTCCAGTCGCTCGTAAGCTTCGACCACCGTCGATGGCGATACTTCCAACGATTTCGCTAAATTGCGGATCGAAGGCAGTCGGTCACCGATAGCGAAAGCACGCTGGGCGATCTTGCTGCGAATCGCTCTCATTACCCGGTCCGTCTTCGATTCGGAAAGCGTTTCCATTTGTACACCCATCTGTGTGGTGTCCCGTAATAGCACAGTTTGGAGAGATTGTATCGGACTGTTGCTACTCAATCTGAGCTCAAGGTTCTATTCGAGCCCGAACGAGAACTTGGCAAAGTATCTGAATGTAACAGATGCCAAATATCTCTGCCCTGCCACCAGAGGAGAGGTGTTTCGCAATGTCCATTGAACAATACTATGGATCAACGCTGATAGCTCAGTCTTCATTATCTGCTTCCGCAGACGATTGGCGTTCAAAGGTACTTTATAATCTAAGGAAGATACTTGAGTCAGGCTCAGATTTCCCTTGCCCCTTCGCACGTAACGCTTTCAAGAAGGACTTATTGCGTTTTATTTTTGTAGAAAAGAATGACGACACCTCGTATCGTCAGCTTGCGAAGGGGTTGGCCGAATACGTCGATCTGTCTCGTGACTGGGATGGCGATCTTCATACCGCCTATCCGCTGCTTGTCGCCTTTTCAACGAACGCCACTGTCGCTCAAACCGTTGAAGAATATCATAGGTTTGGATGGACCGTGCTCCAACGTCTCCACGAACTCGATCCGCTACCTTGGCCCGACGACGTCGGCCTCGACCCTAACTCTCCATCTTGGTCGATGTGCTTCAATGGCATGCCGCTCTTCTGCAACATGAGCAATCCGGCGCATCGCATTCGCCGTACCCGAAATCTCGGTGACCACTTCATCCTCGTCATCAACCCGCGGGAACGCTTCGATGTCGTTGCCGGCGACACTCCGGCCGGCCGCAAATTACGCAAGAGCATCCGCAGCCGCATCGCCACTTACGACAAGGCAGAGCATAGCCGCCAGCTCGGTATCTACGGCTCCGGAGCGGTCGAATGGCAACAGTACGGCATCATCGAAGATAACACGGAACGCGCGGACCGATGCCCTTTCGTTTTTCGAAACCGGGACCGGGCGTCGAGCGCCCATCTTCCGTCAACTCGCGGCCAAGCCAATGAAGAAACCAAGGTGATCGATGGGACTGTATAACAGCATTCTGGATACAATCGGCTACACCCCGATCGTCCGGTTACACCGGCTACCTCCGGATCATGTGCAGATTTACGTGAAGGTGGAGTCCTTCAACCCGGGCGGGTCGGTCAAGGACCGCTTGGCGCTCGGCGTTGTCCTCGATGCCGAAGCGAAGGGACTGCTTCGTCCCGGTGATACCATCGTAGAGTGCACCTCGGGTAATGTCGGGATCGCCCTCGCAATGGTCGCGGCGGCGCGCGGCTACCGCTTCGTGGCGGTGATGGGTGATGGCTATTCCATAGAGAGGCGCAAGCTAATCCGGGCCTATGGCGGCAAGGTCCTCCTCTTCCCGAGCGCCCTCGGCAGCAGCGGCGGCAACCAGATCGCTGATGACCTTGCAGAAAAGCACGGGTGGTTCCGCGCTCGGCAGTTCGACAATCCGGCTAATCCGGCTTTCCATCGTCAGACAACCGCCGCGGAGATTCTCAGCGACTTCGCAGGCAAGCGTCTGGACCACTTCGTGACCGGCTTCGGCACCAGCGGCACGCTGACCGGTGTTGGGCAGATGCTGAAGCTGGCCCGGCCAGACATTCATATCACTGCCGCTGAGCCTGCAAACGCACAGGTGCTAGCCGGCCAAGAATGGCGAGTGCATAAAATACAAGGCTTGGCGCCGAACTTCGTCCCAAGCATCCTTGATCGCAGCGTCATAGATACCCTTCGACCAATCGATGAGGATGAAGCCCGCGATGTTGCACGCCGACTAGCTGCGGAGGAGGGGATTTTCGTCGGCATCTCGGCCGGCGCGACCGTCGCAACAGCCCTCAAGGTCGCAGAGGAAGCTCCCGAAGGGTCGGTACTGCTCGCCATGCTCCCTGACACCGGCGAGCGCTACCTGAGCACCTTCCTGCTCGATGGGATCAATGAGGGATCCGACGACGAGTGGCTTGAGGCACTGACATAAACCGATTGAGGCAGGTCGCATTCGAATGCGACCTGCCGATAAGGAAAGCGCGAGATGGGTGAGACTATTCCTCCGGCCACACGCTTCATCGACCTTCCGACGCCCTTCTCGATGAAGCGTGGCGGAAAACTTATGGGTGGGCGCGTCGCATATGAATGCTGGGGGCGAAAAAATAGCTCTGGCAACAATGTGATCCTGCTCCTAACGGGCTTTTCCCCAAGCGCCCATGCTGCGGCAGGTCCAAAAGACACATCGCCTGGCTGGTGGGAACAGATGCTCGGCCCGGGCAAGCCGATCGACACTGATGTTTGGCACGTCGTCTGCGTCAATTCACTCGGCAGCTGCAATGGCTCAAGCGGACCGGCCTCGGTCAACCCAAAGGACGGTACACCGTACCGGCTTGACTTCCCGGACCTCTCTATCGAGGATATTGCCGATAGTGCGGCCTTTGCAGTGCGCTCTCTTGGCATCGATCACGTCACCTGCGTCATCGGGGCCTCAATGGGCGGCATGACCGCTCTTTCGCTGGTCGCACGCCATCCTAGTCTCGCCACCAATCTTATCAACATATCGAGCGCTGTCCACGCACTGCCGTTTGCGCTCGCCATTCGCTCGTTACAACGCGAAGCCATCCGCCTCGACCCGCAATGGGCCGGCGGGCGTTACCAGGGTGCGCTCTATCCGGCCTCCGGTATGGCGACTGCGCGCAAGCTGGGGCTAATCACTTACCGTTCCGGACTCGAATGGGACGGACGCTTCGGGCGCATCCGACTTGAACCCAACCAGCGCCAGGACTCTTGTCCGTTCGCACCCGAATTCCAGGTGGAGGGTTATCTAGAGGCCAACGCGCATCGCTTCGCGCGCGCCTACGATCCGAATTGCTACCTTTATCTCAGCCGCGCCATCGACTGGTTTGACCTGGGCGATGAGCATGCCGACAATGCCGATGCCGTGCTCGCCGGGCTTGCTCTCGAAAAGGCACTGACGATCGGCGTGCGCAGTGACATCCTCTTTCCGATCGATCAGCAATTACAGATCGCTGAGGGGCTAGCAGCGGGTGGTGTTCGTTCGAAGTTCATCGCGCTCGACTCGCCTCAGGGGCACGATGCGTTCTTGGTAGATTTTGCTCGCTTCGGGCCTGTAGTGGCTGAGTTTCTGTCAGGGCTGGCTGAGCAAAGCATACCTTTGCCTCACCGCGATCTCACGATCGCGCCGCTGTTTTGCGAGAGTTTGGCAGCCTCGTCGGCCGGCCAACCTGCCCATTCCCTTGTGCACTAGGCAATTACATGCTCGAACCCAAGAAAATCGCTCTCGTCACCGGTGCCACCCGTGGCATTGGCCTCGAAACTGTGCGGCAGCTTGCCGGCCATGGGCTGAAAGTCCTTCTTTCGGGCCGAGACACCGCTGCGGTAATCGATAGGGTAAGCGCCATGCGCGCTGCCGACCTCGACGTCGATCCGCAATCCTTGGATGTCACCTCCTGCGAAAGCGTCGCTGCTGCCGCCACAGAGATCGAGCAGCGATTTGGCCGGCTTGATGTTCTGGTCAACAATGCCGGCATTCGCATCGAGGAATATGGCAAGCTCCCGTCCGAACAGACGCTGGCCGAGTGGCGCGAGACCTTTGAGACCAATCTCTTCGGCCCGGTCATGGTCACCAATGCATTTCTTCCGCTTCTTCGGAAATCCCCGGCGGCGCGGATTGTCAATGTGTCAAGCCTCCTCGGGTCACTAGCGACACACTGCGATCGCGATTCCTATGCCTATAGCGACAAGTTCAAATCACTGCCGGGCTACAGTTCGGCGAAAAGCGCGCTTAATTCTTGGACCGTTCACTTAGCTTATGAGCTGCGCGATACTCGCATCAAGGTAAATTCCGCCCACCCTGGGTACACCAAGACAGATATGAATGAAGGCGATGGCGACCTCGACATCACAGCGGGTGCTGCGACCAGTGTCAGACTTGCCCTTCTTGACGACAATGGTCCCACCGGCGGCTTTTACCACTTTTACGAAACGGTGCCGTGGTGAACGCGCTTGGCCGAGATTTGCATTTCACCAAAATGCACGGACTCGGCAATGATTTCGTGGTGCTCGATCTGCGTGATACGTCCGATCCTCACCCGGGACTTTGCCGCTTCCTTGCCGATCGCCATCAAGGTGTCGGCTGCGACCTCATCCTTGGCATTGCCGCGCCTCGCAAGTCCGGCTCGATTGCTTCCTATCGGATTTGGACATCCTCGGGGCTTGCATCCCGCCAGTGCGGCAATGGTGCGCGCTGTATCGCTGCATGGACGGTCCGTGCCGGAATTGCCGTTACCGATCGGTTCACCCTCGACAGCCCAAGCGGCACCCACATGGTCGACAAAATCGGTCCCGACCGGTTCAGAGTATCCCTAAAAATACCCGATTTCTCACTCTCTGCACCGCCGCTCCGGGGTTTCGGCCAATCACAGGACGGACACTCCGTTTCTTTTTACGGACTGCCGCCATTAACCTTTGACACAGTGTTGATCGGCAACCCGCACATCGTCCTTGAGGTCGAAGATATCACGACCGCACCGGTAGCCACGCTTGGTCCTTGCATCCGAGATGCGCCCGGCCTCCCTGACGGGGTTAATGTCGGCTTCGTTCAATTCGTCTCTCCAACGCACATCCGCTTGCGCGTCGATGAATTCGGTGCAGGGGAAACCCTTGCCTGCGGCAGCGGAGCGTGTGCGGCAGCGGCCACGTTAATGCGCCGTGGTCGCATCGCGCGCCACGTCACCGTGAGTCTCGCCGGCGGCGATCTCGCCGTCAACTGGCCGGATTCAACTGCCGAAATCACGATGGCCGGTCCAGCGACCTTTGCATTCGAAGGTTCTGTACCGGCATCAATCGCCGCTACGCTGGAGGGAGCGGTTGCCGATCCCTCTACGCAAGACCTCCACATCTTCTGATCCGGAATTCATCATGGGTAAAATCGTTTTGGTGTCCGCCCGCGCGAGTGTGGCTAATGATCACGACATGCCGCTCCTCCTTGAGGCTTGTACGCGGGCGCGTTTCGACGTCGAAATCTGCTTTTGGGATGACCCCGAGGTCGATTGGTCGACCTATGACGCTGCCGTGTTGCGCTCTCCATGGGACTATAGCGAGCGTCTCCCCGAATTTCTGCAATGGTGCACCGCGACTAGCCAGAAAACCAACCTGCAAAACCCTTTGCCCGCGGTACGCTGGAGCCTCGACAAGCATTATCTCAAAGATCTCGCAGATTTGGGCGTACCGGTCGTGCCGAGTTCCTTCATTCAGGCAAATGGCCGGCCTCGAGCCGAGTTCAATGCGTTTCTCGATGCCAATTCCGAATTCGATGACTTCGTGATCAAACCCACGATAGGCTGCTATTCCAAAGGTGTGCAGCGGTTTAGCCGTCGGCAGGTCGATCTTGCCGAGGACCACCTTGCCAGCTTGTTCGCCGAGGGTGCAACCGCAATCGTGCAGCCCTATCTACCCGTCATCGAGCGCGAAGGTGAAACCAATCTGATCTATTTCAACGGTGTTTATAGCCACGCGATCCGCAAAGGAGCGCTGCTGGACCCGGACGGCACCGTCAACGTGCCGACCAACGACTTCCGTGCGGCACGGGATGCCAGCGCCGAGGAGCGTGCTGTCGCGGAGTTGGCGCTCAAGGCAGCGTCGATCAAGCTCGGCCTGCACCATCCGCTTCTATATGCGCGCATCGATCTGCTTCCCAGCAATGACAACAATCCGTTGTTGCTCGAAATGGAAATCGCGGAGCCTTCTCTTTCGTTGCAGTTTACCGAGAGCGGGGCTTCACGTTTCACCGAAGCAATCACCGATCTTGTTCTGCTCGAGCAAGGAGCCTGAAGCATGTTGGATATTATCGTCTCACAAGGGCGGGTCGCCGATCGGTCTGCACAAACGATCATCGGCGCCAGACTTACCGCGGCGGCGGTCGCGCAGCATTACCCCGCATCGACACAGACAATCGGCACCCCCACTGCCCCCGCCTTCGACGATTGGACAGAAAGTCTTCCGCAGGCATACAAGACGCTAGACGCGCTGGGAAGCGCACTGGCCGCAGCCATAACCCGCGATACTTTTCCGCTACTCATCAACAGTACCTGTCCGGCAAGTATCGCAACCTTGCCGATCGTCGCGCACGCCTACCCTGAAGCTGTAGTGCTTTGGGTCGATGCGCATGGCGACTTCAACACGCCGGAAACGACCGACACCGGGTATCTCGGCGGCATGGTCGTCGCCGCCGGGTGTGGCCTCTGGGACAGCGGACACGGCGCCGGTCTGAACCCGCATCAAGTCATTCTCCTTGGGGCGAGGGACATTGATGAGCCGGAAGCGGAGCTTCTCGCACAAGCTGGGGTCGCGATCATCCCCCCTGCTCAAGCGACCCCCGAGGCCGTCCTCACTGCGCTCGCCGGGAGACCGGTCTGGATCCACATCGACTGGGACTCCCTTGAGCCAGGGTACGTGCCTGCCGACTATGCGGTCCCGAATGGCCTACTACCGGATCAGTTGCGCGACATCTTTGCTGCTATTCCAAAAAACCATTGCCTCGGGCTCGAAATCGCCGAGTTCCACGCATCGGACGGGGAGTCGGAAAATCAGGCGGCGACCACCAATATCCTGAAGATCATCGAACCGCTGCTTCCATCGCCTTAAGGGCGGAGCTGCCAGAATGGACCTCCTATCAACTGCATCCGGTACCCCGGAGCAATGCGGTCACAATAGCGCACAGCCGGTCGCTGGGTGTCGACGAGAGTGGTGACTGCCGGCTCATTGTCGCTGAGCCGTATGCTGGCCAGGAGAGCATAAGCGCAGCTGCTCGATGGCTCGTGTGTCAACTGTATGGCAAATCCATCCAGAACAGTTTGTAGGAATTGTGCGCTGTTGTTCCTTCCTCCGTATGGGTGCAACATACTATCCATAGTTCTCTGAAAGCGAGAACTATGGAAAAAACAACTGCCGGTTGGGGTAGCGGCCTGTTAGGCGTAATAATCTTCAGTGGATCGCTGCCTGCGACACGTGTTGCCGTGGCGGATTTTTCACCCATTTTCCTGACCACCGCGCGCGCTGTCATCGCTGCCTTGCTTGCCGTTTGCCTTCTGACGGCACTACGTCAGAGCCGCCCACAGCGTGCCGACATCCTGCCGCTCGCCATCGTGGCGCTCGGAGTAGTGATCGGCTTTCCGTTGCTGACGGCGCTCGCCTTGCAACATGTGACCGCAGCCCATTCTATTGTGTTCATCGGTCTACTGCCGCTCGCCACAGCAATTTTCGGTGTGCTCAGAGGTGGAGAGCATCTTAAGCCGGCTTTCTGGATATTCTCGGTGATAGGCGCTTCGACCGTGGTCGGTTTCGCCCTGTCGCGAGCCGCCGAGGGTTCGCTTACAGGCGATCTGCTGATGATTGCCGCCGTCCTGTTGTGCGGACTAGGCTATGCCGAAGGAGCAACTCTGTCACGGCGCCTTGGCGGATGGCAGGTAATCTCTTGGGCGCTATTGCTCGCTTCACCTCTTATGGTGGCGATCAGCATCGTTACGCTACCCGGCAGCTGGGCCTCCGTAAGGCCTGCGGCATGGGTCAGTCTGGGCTATGTCGCGGTCTTCAGTATGCTGGTCGGCTTCATCTTCTGGTATCGCGGACTGGCACTTGGCGGCATTGCGAGTGTAGGTCAGCTCCAGCTTCTGCAGCCGTTTTTCGGCCTGATCCTAGCCGCTGTACTGCTCCATGAGCCGGTAGCCTGGACGATGATCGCTTCTACCGCCGTCGTCGTTCTCTGCGTCGCGGGCGCGAAGCGCTTCGCATGACGTGCCTTCTTTCTCCCTCCTCAATGTGAAGACAACATGACTGACGAATTCTACCGGTTAAGCCTGCTCCCACCTTATGTTATCGCTGAGACCAACGCTATGCGCGCCGCCGCACGCGCTGCTGGCGAAGACATCGTGGATCTGGGAATGGGCAATCCCGACCTGCCACCGCCGGCACATATAATTGCGAAGCTCGTGGAGGTAGCCCACAAGCCACGCGCACACGGCTACTCCCAGTCGAAAGGTATCCCTGGCCTTCGTCGCGCTCAGGCCAATTACTATGCACGTCGCTTCGGCGTCGATCTCAATCCCGAGAGCGAAGTGATTGTGACGATGGGATCGAAAGAAGGGCTTGCTAGCCTTGCAAGCGCTATCACTGCCCCAGGTGATATCGTCATTGCCCCAGATCCTTCGTATCCGATCCATACCTTCGGATTTATCATGGCAGGTGCTCGCGTCGTGTCGGTCCCGACTACGCCGGATAATCGCTATTTCGAGCACCTTGAGGCTTTGATGCGCGAGGGGAACGAGCGACCAAAGGGGATCGTTGTAAACTACCCTTCAAACCCTACTGCAGAAGTGGCTGATATCGCGTTCTACGAACGTCTTGTCGCCTTCGCAAAGACTTATGGCCTCTGGATCGTGAGCGACCTCGCTTACGCGGAGCTCTACTATGATGGCAGGCCGACCGCCTCGATCCTGCAGGTCGACGGTGCCTGCGACGTGGCAATTGAGTTCACTTCACTTAGCAAATCATACAGCATGGCTGGCTGGCGGATCGGCTTTGCCGTTGGCAATTCACGACTGATCGCAGCGATGGCGCGGATCAAATCGTACCTCGATTATGGTGCCTTCACCCCAATTCAGGCGGCGGCATGCGCGGCGCTAAATGGTCCTCAGGATATCGTTGAGGAGAACCGCAAGCGCTACCAGCAGCGACGTGACGTGCTAATCGAGAGCTTCGCGCGTGCTGGCTGGGACATCCCCGCCCCACGCGCGTCGATGTTTGCCTGGGCGCCGATGCCGCCTGCGCTCGCACATCTCGGAAGCTTAGAATTCTCAAAGCAATTGCTCGAGCAAGCGAAAGTCGCGGTGGCTCCCGGCATCGGTTATGGTCCGAATGGCGAGGGCTATGTCCGGATCGCGCTGGTCGAAAACGAACAGCGCATTCGGCAGGCTGCCCGCAGCATCAAACGTTTTCTTCAATCTCGGGGCGTCAACATTCCCAACGATAATGATTGGGGCAAGTCGCACCAGCCCTCGACAAACGCACGAGAAGGCTCAAATTCCGTTTCGATCACGGGCAAGCGGTAAGCCGATCGGAGCCGCTACACGGTGCTGACGAATGCAAGGTCGCGCAGGCGGAGACCACGGCTCAGCCGGGGGCTCCCCTCGGCTCAAGTACCATGGAAGGGTAATGACGCTCCCTGCCGCGGTCATCATGGGTCTCGCGGTGCAATGCGCACCCAGATCTGCCATCGCCTCACGGTATCCAAAAGCGTCGGGATAGATCGCGCCTGGGTGCTGACCGAGAAACGTGAAGATTGTGGCCATGTCAGCGGCGATGTCACGGTCGACACCGAAGAGATCCGCGATGGGGAAATGTCTCCAATCGTCGCCATTCCAACATGCCAGCAGGAAGTTTGCAGCGCGTTCGCTTTGCCCGGTGTCGGACCGGGCGAGGTCGACGAGCCTTTCCAGGGCCGCCTTCACTCTCGGGTCCGCGAGAACTTCAATAGTCATGACGTAATCCTTGCTTGGAAGCCGAGCGCGGTTCTGCCTCGGGATGAAGGTAAGATCATGCCTCGTCGATCATCCTTTCAAGGCGATCGACGAGGTCAGTGTCCGCGAGTTGATGCGTCGAGATACTGATGGTGCGGTGGTACTCCTCGAACCGGCGACGCTCCTCGGCCTTCATCTCCAGGTATCGCGGCGTCCGCTCCCTGAGGAGCTGGATCGCGAAGTCGGCCTCGAGGCCGGTGCGAAAGTCGAGGAAGGCGACGATCGCATCGGGCCGCACCTTGCCGGCCTGGGTGACGATGTCGAACAGCGGGCGCTTCACCGCGACCTGCACTCCCTTGCGGCGCATATGGTATTGGAAGCCGATCAAGGTCTGTAGGAATGTGCGCTCGTCCTCGCGCTCGACGGGGATGAAGCGGTTCCCTTTGAATACGGGCTGCGCATAGGCGCGTAGCGGCAGGTAGCCTTCGCGCGGGCTATGTTCGCCAACCACGGCCAGGACGATAAACGGTGGCTCGACTTTTGCCCTGATGATGCCGGTGTGTTGGATCCGGTTGCGGATCTTCAGGTCACCAAGACCCGTGTGGACG
>Ga0207711_10003648_pt1 | contig 13310 bp, 10 predicted proteins | sample KBSS34metaG_FD_184401 | JGI IMG/M metagenome (GOLD analysis project Ga0207711, IMG submission 184401) | Switchgrass rhizosphere microbial communities from Kellogg Biological Station, Michigan, USA - KBS S3-4 metaG (SPAdes) (version 2) | ecosystem: Host-associated > Plants > Roots > Rhizosphere...
GGCGATGTGGGGCGTGATCGATGCCGGCATCTACCAGCTCACACTCGGGCGGGCGACCGATGTGCTGGCCGAGATGCGCTCGAACAATGTCGCGGCCAATGCCTGGATGCTCGCGCCCTCGGCGGCGATGAAGGCGCTCGCCATCTTCGGGAGCTTTCGCACGGCGGCGGCGGGGCTCGCCGGCGCGTTCGTGTTCACCGTGTTCCGCTTCTCCGGCAACGTGTTCACCGCCTTCACCAGCGGCGCGCTCGGCGTCCAGGGCCAGGGCACGGCCGCCGCGGCACCGCTCGGCACGCGCGAGGGCTATGCCGGTGCGCTCGAAGCGCAGGCGTCCGCCTCCGGCACCATGGCGCGGGCTTCCGGATCATCAAGCTTCGGTGATTTCGGCGAGCGATCGACGTTCGGACAGAACCGGGCGTTCGGCGCTGCAAGCCGTGTCATCGGCGAGCAAGGCGGCGGCGCGGCGGGCACCGCCGCGTTCGGTCTTGGCGGACTCGATGCAGCACGCGAGATGGGCGGCCTGTCGCCTGCGCTCTCCGGGCGCAGCCTGTCCGATCCCGCGACCGTGCGCGCGGTCCGGGACAACGCCACCACCTCCGCGATCCACAATTTTGCCGAGAAGGACGCGCTGCGGGCGCTGGGCACTGGCTATTTTGGCGAGGGCCAGTCAGGCGAGCGGGCCTTCGCCGCCTTCGCACAGCGCATGGTGCAATGGCGCGCGTTCGGCGACAGCCAAGCTTATGACATGATGCAGACCGGCGCGCAGCGGCATTTCGAACGCAATGGCTATGACCCGAAGGATGCTGCACTCAAGGCGTCCACCGTCATCGGCCAGGCGTCCGCTGATCCGACCTTCGCCAAGCTGATCGCCAATAGCTATGAGCAGGAACAGATGCTGCGCAATGATCTGACCGGCGCGCAGGTCCAGGTCGGTGCGATGGAAGGCCGGCGTGATTTCGCGGGCGACAATGTCGCCGGGATCGAACGCCGCAACGTCGCGACCGAACAGGCACACCGGACCGGCGGCAATGAAGGCCAACGCAATGCCGCGGCGATGCTCGGTCTTCCGGTGCAGGAGATGTCGCGGCGAACCTCGTTCATCAATAGCCTGTCCGGCGAGGCCCGCTCGACAGCCATCTCGCAACTCTCCCGCGCCACCGGTCGCAACGAAGCGCAGGTTCTCCGGGCGCTCGAAACCTACAATGCCGCCGTGCAGGTCGGCACCGCCGATGGCGCGACCGCCGAGGCCGGACGTGAGGGCACCAATGTCTATGGGCGCACGCGCGAGGCGGCCGGCTATGACTTTGCGGAGCGGTCGGGCAAGCTCGACGCGCAACGTGAGGTTGGCCATGACGGCACGCGCTCTGCGGCCCGGATCGGCGAGCAGCGCCGCCAGGCCGACAATGCAGGCTTTGCCGAAGGCGCTGCGGCGGCCGGCATGTCGGTGCGGCAGGCCGCAAGGCTCGATAGTTTCGTCCGCACGCTAAGCCAGGGCGTTGGTAACCAAACCGACATGGCCGAGGGCGGCGCGGCTGGGATTGCCGACCGCGCGCGCAACGAGCGGCTCGGCCGGATCGTCGAGAACGAGCGTCTGACGCGCATGCAGGGCCTCCTGGCAGAGCACGGCGTCACCATGTCCAAGCGCGAGATCGCGATGGCGCAGAATGGCGATCTCAGCCTCAATCTGACCCCGGAGACGGCCGCGCAGATGTGGCGCGGCGGGCTCATCAACGAGAGCCAGCTTGGCGCCATCGCCAATGGCGGGCGCGCCCGGTTCAGCTTTGCCGAGAATGATGTGCTGGTCTCCAGTTCGGTCGGGTTCCAGCAATCGGGCCGCAGTGACACCAGCACCCGGTTCGAGGCGGGCAAACAGGCCGGCCCCGATACGATCGAGCATTTCATGGGCGGCGGCGCCGAGGGCCAGGCAATGATGCAGAATTGGCTGCGCGGTGGGTTCGAGATGGACCGGCACGGCGACTGGCGCCTGAAGCCGCAGGTCGCCGATACGCTCCAGCGCGATGTGCAGTCGATCATGGCGCAGACGGGATGGCAGCGGTCCCTATCGCGGTCGGCCCAGGATCAAGTTTCAATGGGCACCAGCGTAGGAGCGAACATCGGTGGTTCCGTCAGTTCCTCCGAATCCGAGACGTCAGGTGGAACAGGCCGCGGACGGCAAAGCCAGCAATCCTCGAAGGCGACATCTGGTCGTATCGGCGGCCAGCTAGGCTTCACCAGCAGCGATATGGGCACCACTAACGAGACTGCCAGGTCGAGCATCGACATCGTAAATTACGACGTTCGCGAAGCAATATCTCAAGCTGAACGTGCTGCTGCAAGATCATTACGGCCAGAGGAAGCATTCTCGCGCGAACTTTCCAACCGCGTCCTTGGCGCTGATGGCCTGCGCAATCGCTATCTTGGTGACGCCGATTCCGGTCGTGCGACCTTTGATATCACCGGCCCATTGACGTCGATCGAGCAATCGTCGGTGCTTAAGTCAGGCCGCTTTTCAACCGATATCGACAGAAGTCCGGGTGACGGCGATAGCAGCTTTAAGAAGCGCTAGGTGCGGTCCGGATGCTGGAAGCTGAGTGGATTTCCTATGTATAGTCCACCCGACCGAGGGTCATAAATGTCGATCGTCGCGTTCAGATCTTCGAACGCGCGAACATATTCATCCTCTGCTGCCGCGATCTCGGTACTATCAGCCGACCCACCAGTCCTGCTGTCGACAAACCCGTCGATCCAGTGCCGCACAAAACCCACGCCCAGAACAAGCAAGGCGGTCATCGGAAAGAACAGCAGATTGAGGAAGCCAGCGAGCGCACCGTCATAGAAGCGGGCAAGCGGCTCGCTTGCGCCGGCAGCTGCCATACCGATCCACCATACCGGAATGGCGCTCCACCAGAGCTTGGCATACCACCGACGCCACAGCCATTCGGATACCGGCGGCCGTGCTGCGACTGGAGCTGCTTCGTTCAAATGCCGAGCATGAAGGGAAGGCATCTGGACTATCCTTTCGAGGGAAAGGATATCACAAACTAGGCAAAAACCACAGAGATTCCGGATAGATGCGGCAGTCATTTTCAGAAGATTCTAACGCTGGTATAGAGAGAAGACCGCTCCGTAAGCTGCCCACCACGCGGCGCGGTGCAGGCTAACCTATGATCTCCCGCTCAAGCCATTTGAGGAAATCGCCGCTCGCCTAATTCTCGGACTTGAGGACATAGACGGAAGCGTCGCAATCCTGACTAGCGTCACCGACCGCGCCCTCGGCCCTGACAGCAAGCCGCAACTCCCGCACCACGACATTTCCCCGCCCGACCGCGACATGGATGTCGTGGTCAACTGTCGGCGAGGTAGTATGCAGTACACGCGTGATCGTGCAGTCCAGACCATGGGCATCGAGGGCGACCTGAAGCCCGATCAGGCCCTCGAATATATCCCGCGCCAGGCGCGAGAAAACCGGCACGAACTGGCGGCCATTCAGGATGGGTTGAGCAAAGCCGCAAACCGCTTCAGCCGTGTGGTCCGGCAACAGCCGACAGGACACGAGAACCAGATAGGGTCCGACTATACCAGGAGGGACAGCGATGTCCTCGGCGACACGAAGCGGCATTCGCTTCGGCCCATAGGCCAAGGGAGATCGAACGCTGGTTGCATAGACAGCAAGGAAACCCGGAAGATGCTTGCCCCGCCCTTCGGCCGTTGCCCGGAGACGTTCGACCACGGCGCCGCGCCGATAGTCGCCAGCATGATCCCAGAAATGATCCGCAAGCGAAACGCCGGTCGCCAGCTCGAACGATCGTGCTGCGGCCATCACGTCCCCGAACGCGTCGGTGGGCGAAGGATCAGGGGCTCGATCACATTGCTGCCGGCTACCTCCATCAAGGCGTGGAGCATCTCGCGCAGATCTGCGCGAAGCAGCCCGGTTGGATCACGCCGCAGCAACACTGGCGCAGGTTCGAGCACGCGCGCACCCTTTCAACATAGTGATTCACGCCATCAAGGCGCTGCACTACATCGAACATGCGGCCCGGTCATCGACTGTCGCTTCTGATATGCTGGGAGAACGCGGCGGCCCCATACTGCCGGCGCATGTGGTTCGCCACCTTTGCCGCATAGGCGCGCTGCCGCCAACCCGTTGGACTGTGATAGACGCCGACGGCCTTCCAATAGTCGCCTGTCGCCTGCAAGCCCGACAGGAATATCCAGCGCGCCGCTTCGGCATTGAAACAGGCATCATGGCGCAGCCAGTGCCGGACCTGGTGTTCGGGCCGTTCGACCAGACGGGCAATGCGTGGCACCCACCAGCTGTTGATCTGAAGCGGTCCGAGATCGTGCGTTCCATTGGTGTTGGCGATTTCCGCTCCGAGCCATCCGGCCTCCTGTCTTCGCAGGCCCCATAAGGTTTTTTCAAGCCAGACACGACCCTTGGCCGCCTGACGAATGCAGCGGCCGATCTCGTTTTCCGCCGCAGCCGACCCTTTGGCGGACGCGACAGCCGGGGAGACGGCAAGCAGGCACGCCAGCGCCCCGGCCACAATCGCGCCGGCTCTCATGTCCGCCTCGCATCGTTCGGAGGCATGCGCCTCGGCGACAACGGACACGACAACCGAGCGGCAGGCAGAGGAAAGGGCGCACCGGTCAATAGGGCAAGGAGGTTCTTGCCCGAGATGATCTTGACGCAGGAAATGTCGGCCAGCGCGTCCCGGCTCGCCCCGCCCGTCCGGCCCGTGTGGATGAACAAGCCGCGACGGCCGCGCGACGAACAGAGCGCAATGAAGTCGCTGACATGCTCCGGCCGTATCGTCTCCCGGTAACGCTTTGCCTGGACCAGGAACCGTTCGCCGTTGATGATGACTTCGCCGTCGACGCCGCCGTCTCCGGTATAGCGACGATTGCGGACAACGCGGTGGCCGCGTTGCTCGAAGGCTTCGAGCAGCAGCTCCTCGAACGCTAGCGGATCCATTGCCCGCAATCGAGCATAGATCAAAGTCGCGGGCTGGTCCCGGTCGGGTCCACGCATTTGCCGGCACATGGTTCGGGCCTGCCGACGTCGCCAGCGGTGACGGATCGGGGTGCGAAAGTGCCGGAGCAGCAAAGCTATCAGGCACAAGCAGGCGATCACTATCATCACGAAGGTCATATTCTCTCCTATCGGTCGTGCCCGCCGTCATGACTGCTGTGGTCATGCGATGGCTGTGGCTGGTGGACGGGTTCGACGGGCGTTTCGCGGCCTAACCGTTCGACTTCTGCATCCCGGTCGCGCGAAATGGTCGAGCGCAGGAAGCGCTCGATCGACATCACGCTCTCGAGTGCGCGGCCCGCGAGAATCTCGCCGACACCCCGCGGCTCCCGCTCGCTCTTCTTTTCCTGCTCGCGCTTGGGTTCGAGCTTTCGGGTCTCGCGCTCCCGCGCATTGTCCTCACGGGATTTGTCGAGCCGGTCCTGATGCCGTGCCCCCCGGAAACGGTGACTGTCGCGCTGCAGGCGGCCGAGGCCCTCGGTGGTGGAGGACTTCTCCCCCGAATGGGATGCGAGTTTCTCGGCCAGCCTCGACGGGTTTTCCGTCCAGAGCTTCACGGCATATCGTGCGCGGGTAATCGCAGTGTAGAAATTCTGCCCGTTGACGAGGCCGGATTCGACCGGCGCCAGCACATAGACATTGGGATAGGTCTTGGATTGCGCAGAATAGACCGTCTCGGAATAGCCGTGATCCCAGGTTTTGTATTTTCCCAGATCGATGGCCTGTTCGCGTTGCCCCTGATCCCAGAGGATCTTCGCCTGCGCGCCTTCAAGGGCGATGACGGTGCCACGTTCTGCATTCTTGACGCCGAGGTCGTTGCTGACCAGCCGCCACTGGATGCGGTCCCCCTGAGAAAGGTCCCGGTCCTCCGCCATGAACACGTTGATGTGCCCAGGCTTGCCCAGACGCGGGTTCCAGGCGATCGTGCGACCGTTCTGGTCGACAAGACGAACGACCTGGCGTCCGTTGCCGTCCCGACCGATGCCGGTGACCCTGTATTCCGTGTCGCGGGCAATCCCAAGACCCATGTTGTCGCGCGCGAACATCACCACCTGCCCGGCGGAGTAGAAGCGCGCGAACTGCTTCTCCTGATCGGTCATCCTGGCCGGCGTGAGCACCTGAAGACGCGCTTCCTCCGCGGCGACCGCGCCTTCGGATTTGAGGACATCGCGTATCTGGCTGTTGACGATCAGCCGCGTCGCGTTGTCGAGAACGAGGATGTTGGTCTTCGCTCGCTCGACGGGTTTCAACTCGGTCCAGGTGCTGACCAGATTCTTAGCAAGTTCCTCGCCGGTCATGCCGCCGGTCACCCGCTCGAGCGCCGCAATCGATCCGGTATAGTCGCCTGCTCGCGCAAGCCTGGTCGCGACCTTGATCGCCTTGGCGTCCTGGCGCAGCGGCTCGGTCAGATGGCTGGTCGGCATGCCCAGCTTCTGGAGAAGCCAGAACGGCTTGCCCTGCTCGATCGCGCCGGTCTGCTCGACGTCGCCGATCAGGACCAGCCGGGCGCCTGTGCGGCGGCTGATATCCAGCAGCCGCAGCGCTTGCCGGTTGCCGAGTTGCCCGGCCTCGTCGAGCACGAGAATGTGCCGGTCGGTGATGTCGCGACCGCCACTGGCAAGCAATGACGCAACGGTCCGGGATTCAATGCTCGCGGACTTACCCAGACCGGCGGCTGCCGACGACGTCGGCGCGAGTGCGATGATCGGTTTGAACTCGAGATCGACGGCCTTCACCATCGCGCCGACCAGCGTCGACTTGCCTGCACCGCCCACGCCCTGGATCGCCACGAGGCGATCGGTTCCCGTCGCGATGGCTAGCAACGCCGTGGTCTGGTCCCGCGTCAGCCCGGCCGCCTGCGCCTCTTCTCGCAGGCGCTCCGGCGACGCTGGCGACAAGGCATCGCCCATGGCAAGGGACAGATGTTCGGACAGGGCAAGCTCGAGCCTGACCGACCGCAGGCTGGCGCGCCCCCTGATCAGAAGCCTGTCGCCGGTCTGCCTGTTGGTGCGGAAGATTTTGCCCGCCGCCTCATGCTTCTCCATGAGGGATCTGACCTCATCCAGTCGGACCTCGCCGACATGCGAGGCGAGCGCCGAGCGAACGATGCGGCCGACGTTGTTGACCGCTTCATGGGTTTCCGACTGGCGGATGCCGAACGACGTGGCGCGCGCGGCAAGGCGGGGATCGTCTTTTTCACGTTTGCCCTCTCTGCCTGCCGCCTCGTGCGCGACCCGGTCGATCTTCTCCTGGTAGGGCTTGGCACGCTCATTCCAACGGGCGTGCAGGTCACCCAGACCAATAGACACCTTCGCCCGCCGGGTGGCGTAGAATGACCGGGTGCGCTGCGCCTGACCTTTGTGCCCATGCTCCTGGGCATGGGCTTCGATCTGTTCGGCACGCTGCGAATATGTGCGGATGAGATCTTCGGGGAGACCCCTGATCTCGAACAGGCCGGAGCGCGGATCGAAGTCGATCTCATAGCCTATCTCGCGAAGGTCGTGCGCGAGTTCGTTACGATAGACCTGACCAGCAACCATCTGCTCGACGAACATCGCCCTGGTTTCGAGGCTCGCCATCGCGCGGTCCGGCCCATGGTTCGTCATGTTGAGGACGACGACGTGGGTGTGCAGATGGGGGTCGAGTTCGCGGCTGCTGTGCTCGGTGAAGCGGGCGAACAGGAGCCGGCCCGTGGTTTCGTGGGCGACCTCCTTGTTTACCCGCCGCCGCAGTTCGGCATGTTCTTCTAGATAGGAAATCGCCTTGCCGACGGCGCGCTCGTGCGACGCGATGATCCGCTCATCGCCATGGACCAGCGCCATGATCGATACCGATTTCGGGGCATTGACCGCAAAGTCCCAGCCCGGGTGATGCTGGATACCATCCTTACGGCGACGGCCGAGTTGCTGGTCGCCGACCTTGCCGGCGAGCAGGTCCTCGAACCTGGCCGGGTCGACCTTGCCTTCAAGACCGAGATCGGGCGCAAGCTTGCCGCCCCACTCGCTATGCTCGTCACCGCCCTTCGTATAATAGTCGCCGACCGTATAGTAGCGGCCGATATTCGCGGGCGTACCCTTGAGGCGTCGAGGATGGATCATGCCGGTTTCGCCGGATCTCGGGGACCGCCGGCGCGGGCATGAGCGTCGAGCGGCACATTCATCCGCCCGCGCGCCGCTCCCAGGAAGGGCACGGGAGCGTTGGCTTCCACCGGGGTATCGGAACATTGCCCCCCGGACGACGCATCGCCTTCCTTCGGCTCGAAAGGATCGGGGTTTGCCGGCGGTTCGGGTGCGGCCGGTTCCGGTTGCGGATTGCCAGGCTCGAACAGGTCGGGCTGACCGGCAGGCCGTGGCTTCTCAGGTGTCGGCGGCGTAGTCGCACCCGATTGCGCGTCAGCCCGCGCACGGGCGGCGGCGCGCACATGGGTGATGATGTCCTTGCCCGCCGGGAGCCGTTTCGGGGCATCGCTGCGCTCAATGAACGCGGAGCACAACGTCCGGATGTCGTTGAACTTGTCGGAGAAGCGCAGGACCGGAAGATTGCGGCCAAAGCGGAGAAAGCCGGAGAAGTTCGGAAGGTTGGTGACCTCCGTATCCATCACCAGCGGGCGGGTCACCTGCATGCGCGAGAGGTTCACACCGTCGCGCATGTCGTTCACCCCGTAGGACATGCCTTCATTCGCTTCGACCTGCTCGACGCGGCCGAGATTCTTGGAGACATGTTCCGCCGTATCGGTGTCGTTCGCACGGAGCGCCACCCAGGTCGAACAATAGCCGGTGATCGCGGCGGCATCCTCCTGCCCGTAGGTCGCCCGCAGCTGCGGATAGGACTGGAACCCCAATATTCCGCACCCGCCATATTTCCGCGCGCGGGCAAGAAAATCACCGAGCGAAGGAAGCCGCTGGAGGGTCGGCAATTCGTCGATGACGCAATAGAGCCGCCGATTGCGGTCGGGCGTAAGGCTCATGATCGCGCTGATCGCGATGTCCAGCCAGACGGTAATGAGGGGGCGAAGCGAAGGGAGCTGGTCCGCCTTCACCGTGATGAAGAGCCAACTATCGTCCTCCTCATTCTCCACCCAGTTGCGGATCGAAAACCCGTCCGTGGTATCGTCGAGATAGGAGAAGCTGCGCATCACCGAGGCAAGCTCGGCCTGGATGCCAGCGCTCGTGCGCTCACCCTCGGCGGATATGAACGCGGCCGCGTCGGTCCCCTTCACGAAGGCGGCGAGGTCACCGACCGACGAACGGATGACGCGCTCAAGCAGGATGGAGATCAGGGTGTGCTTCTGCCGGGCCAGCTTGCGCAGAACGGCAACCAACGTGCCGCGGGCCGACTTCGACCAGAAGGGATCGCCATGCTTGTCGGGAATGGTCGATTCCGCGATCTGATCGTAGTGATAGTCGCGCGGCACATCGACCCAGGGCGACCAGATGTCAGTACGCTCATCGAGGGGGTTGAGCAGGACGTCATGACCGTGCCGGTAGAACTTCTCGACGAAGCTCCCGGCCGTATCATAGACGATGGCGCGCTTGCCTTTCTTGCGCATGCCTTCGAGCATCGTCGTGATGAGATTGGTCTTCCCCGTTCCGGGGGCGCCGCAGATGAGGATATGCTCGGGTTCGAAGGCATCGGGCACGTTCACGCCCCCGATCGCGAAGCTGCCCTTCTTCTGCCGCCACAGGGCACGGCGGAGTTGCATCGCGGTTCCGAAGCGGGCGCCGCGGATATATTCGTTAGACCCCAGCCCCCGTCCGGTACGGGTGAAGTAGAACCAGGCCCAGACAAGCGCGACGATAGCGACGGCGCCGGCAATTGCGGCCCCGTGGATGAGGTCGGTTTCGAGCTTCTGGAGGGCCTGCTTGCCGATACCGGAAACAAGAAGATCGTCGGCAGAGGTCCAGTATTCTTTTCCCTCCGGCGTGCGGAAGAGAACGGGATCGTTGGTTCCCGGCGCGGCATCGACCTTGAACGTCGCCTCGACCAGCTTGAGAAGAACGAAGCGCTGATATTCGGTCGATTTCTCGAACGCATACCAGACAGTGCCCATCACCCAGATCGCCAGCCCGGCGATCATGGTCTGCATGAACACCTGGGTGGTCATCCGGACATTGTGGACGGTAGCCTGGCCGCCACGGGTCCAGGAGCCGAGGGTGTCGTTCCGGAAGATGCTCATGGCCGTTCTTCCGGCGCGAGCAATCCCCGCTCGGCGAGCATTTGCCTGGCATCCGCCATCCCCTGCTCGAGCAGTTCAGGGGAGCGTTTGCGGACAGAGGCGGCGACAATCGCCATGGTCTGGATAACGCCCGACAGGATCTCGTCCTGGGTCGTATAGACATAGCCGCGGCGCGGATCGGCCGCCTGTTCGAGCGCGGGGAGGAGAAGTTCGGTGACGGTGATTCCGGCGTTGCGCGCTCGCCGAGAAAGGCGCGCATGGAGATCGTCGTCGATGCGTAGGCTGAGACTTGCCATAAAAGCTCCGGGGCTGGAGCTTCGGCAGGTCGGTCGTGAAGCGCAGGCAGATTAGCGCAGGTGCCTGAAAACCGCAAGAAAATCGGTTCGCATTACACGTAATACAGGAAAACACCCAGTCAATCAGGGGATTAGAAGCACCCCGACCTGAGGGATATTACGTGTAATGCACGAACAGTCGCTGCTGCATTGCGTGTATTGCGGACTAACGAACTGTAGTTATTGGATAATATGCTCGCAGCACCCGTGCGTAGGGTGCATTACAAACGCCTGAGGGCGTGCGTCCACCTGCCCGCAGCGACTCCGGCGCTGTGCCGTCCGATAATCGTTGCCGGTGGCGTCCTTGCGCTGGGCGTGCTGTGGGAAGATTGCGGCCGAGGCATGCTCGTGCGACAAGGCCGGAAGGCGGACGGATCAGCAACGATAGAAGGAAAGCTGGTCATGCCGAAAATGTCCGATCGTGAGAAGCTGGCCGATCTGGCGGCGAAATGCCGCAAGATCGCGGAAGAGATCGAGGCGACGCGCCAAAGGATGCGCGAGCGCTACAGTGCGATTGTCACCGCGCTGCCGGTTGAAACCTATTCGGAGCGCGAGTTTCGGGAGGCGATGGGCCTTCTGGTGAAACTCGATGCGAGTACCGCGATTGCCGCCCTGAAGACAGCCGCGCCTCGCCCTTGATTGGGGGCGCTGCTGGTGTCGTCTTCGTCCCCGTTTCGGGGAAGCCTCCGCCTCCCGCGCCTGTCCGATCCGGGGACGCAATCGCCGCCGCGCCGCCAGGCGCGGCGGCGGCGGCAAGCACAAAAAATGGCCGATGCGGCGCGCGGGCTGCATCGGCCTTTTTTGACGTTAGGATAAAAAGGGCGGCGCTGGTCGAGCCAGCGCCGCGCGCTTGGGTTATCTACCTATACGGCGCGCCTTCTTGGGCGCTCCGGTGTCGGCGGCTTGGTCTGCCCGCATGAAAATATGCGTCGGGACGCGCCGCCCGTTCTCCGGGTTGAACAGTTCATAGAGGTTGGCTTGAATGCCCGATCCTTCGCAAAGGACGGCCTCAACCGGCATAAGGTTATTGACCTGTCGGTTACGGTCGAAAGCCCGCTTCATCGCCTTTCCGCGACCGTAGAGGGTGAAGGCGATGCAGGGGACACATTCCTTTGCCGCCCAAGATGCCGCGATGGCGTCAACGCCTTGGCTCTGACCGGTGGTGACAAGCACCATGCCGGGAATACGGGCCTTGATAAGCGCCAGCCGGTCCCAGATGATTCCCCAGTCGTGCCAATCGACCGGCCCGGAAACGACGACCACGGGGCCTTGCGGCTCGTGCCGTTCGCGGCGCTTTTCGGCACGGGCGCGCAGGAAATCGAGTGCGGAAATCTGGCTTGCGGTCGTGACATGGCTGGCTTTCGAGCCTTTGGACGGCGACCATGCACGGCCTGAATAAGTGCGATACATGGCGGCGGCATAGTCACGCATGGCTTCTATCGCGGCGCGTTGCTCGGCCAGCGACTGACATTCAAGCTGCCTGTCCTCAAGTTCCTTGTTGAACACTTCGCCGGGTTCCAATCGCCCCGCCATGTCGCGGATTTGGTCGGCAAGGCGATCTTCCTGCCGTTCCAGCTTTCCGGCGGTGAAGTGAAACGAGTTTACGAAGCCCCAAGCGATTTCCGGGGCCAGCGGATCAAGGCGCGTGTCGGTGAACAGGTCGAAAACCGCCGCGATGATACCCGCGCATTCGGCCTGCGCCGCGACGGGTTCGGGCATATAATGTTCGCCCGGTTCGTCGCCATGCTCGATGATCGAAAGCGGCATAGGGTCGCCAAAGGATGCCTCGAAAGGCTCGGTTGCGGTGATTTCCGCGTAAAGTTCCGGCAGATCGGTAAAGCTGCTAATGGCGCGTTTAGCCGTGGTCTTGCTCATGGGTCCTAACTCCTTGTGTCGGTTCGCGGTGAGGGTTCGGGGAAGCGTTCCAGCGCTCCCCCGGCCCGTCTCGGTCGGGGTTTAGAATGGCACCTCGCCGTCAAGGCTGCGGCCCGCGTCGACATATTCTCCGTTCGTGCCTGCGGTGCTGCCGCCCCCGAAACCGCCGCCGCTCTGGCGCTGTCCACCGCCCGTTCGGCGCTGCTGCCCAAACCCGCCGCCGTTGCCGGCGAAGCTCTGCGGTTCACGCTCGCGCTCGCGCCGCCACTGCACATCGAAGCCTTGCAGTTCATCGCCGAAAAGCGCGATTGGCAGGGGTTCGCGAAAGCTCGGATCGTCGATCATGCCGGAAAGGAAAACCTCGTTGCGCTCTTTCATCTGGCGTTCCCAAACGACGCCGACCTGCGCTTCGTCGCCGTCCCCGGTCGGTTCGAAAATCTCGAAGACGGGAGCGTTGTCGCTGCGACGATCATCGGGACGACGCAAGACAAGGTAGGGAAAGCGCATCGTCCGGGTGACGATTTTTCCGGTCATTTCGTTCGATTGCTCGTCCAGCTTGAAAAATCCGATCTTCATGGTCCTAACTCCTTCTTCGTCTGCTTCCGAGAACCATTTCCCTTCCGCACTTTCCTTTTACCCCCTCCCCTCCATTACTCATATATCACTGTTTTCTTGACAGAATTTCATCGTACCTGGTGAGCCTGAGCCAAGAAAAAGGACGCGGCAGCGTCCCGGACAAGGAAAATCATGCCGAAGGCATTCCGACTTGATCGGCCGAGGAGATGCCGGCGCCTGTCTGTCATCGCATCCGGAGCCGCCTTCGCCGGGGCTCAAGGGTCAGGGGTGGTCCGGGAGCACAAGGGACGTCGCGCTGCGGCCTTTAGATAATCTTGGA
>Ga0207711_10003649_pt1 | contig 13310 bp, 10 predicted proteins | sample KBSS34metaG_FD_184401 | JGI IMG/M metagenome (GOLD analysis project Ga0207711, IMG submission 184401) | Switchgrass rhizosphere microbial communities from Kellogg Biological Station, Michigan, USA - KBS S3-4 metaG (SPAdes) (version 2) | ecosystem: Host-associated > Plants > Roots > Rhizosphere...
TGTTCTGGGCGGAGCCTTGCAATGCCAAGCTGATCGTGACTCCGCCGGGAACGGTCGTGGAGTTCATGCTGAAGGTGTCGACGCCGGAACCGCCATCGAGGATGTGATCGCCGCGGCCATTGACGATCAGGTCGTTGCCTCCGTTGCCGCTGATCGTATCGGCCGTTCCGTCACTTTGACCGCCCAGCCAATTGTCGCCGCCATCGCCGATCAGGGTGTCGCCGAAGGAAGTACCGGTGAGGTTTTCGATGCCCACGAGGGTATCGACACCTTGAAGCGTTTCTTGAGCCACGCCCTGCAGGTTGAGGTCGACGTGAACGCCATTGGTAGCGTTGGTGAAATAAGCCGCGCGGTCGACACCGTCGCCACCATCGATCAGGTCGTCGCCCAATCCGCCGTTGAGGAAATCGTCGCCGAGCCCGCCGAGAAGCGTGTCGTCGCCGCCATTGCCGCGGAGGCTGTCGTGGCCGTCGCCGCCGGTCAGCACGTTCGCCAACGCGTTACCGTTCAGCACATCGTTGAACGCCGAGCCTTTGAGGTTCTCGATCGAATTTAGCGTGTCATTGCCATCGGCGCCGGATGAGTTGCCGTTTCCGGTCGTGTTGTTGAACAGGGTGGCGGTGACCGCGCCAGAAGCATGCTCGTAGCTGGCGGTATCGTTGCCGCTGCCGCCGTTGATCAGATCGTTGCCGAGCCCGCCCTCGAGCGTATCGTTGCCGCCAAATCCGCCAACGTAGAGGCTGCTTGAATCGGCAAGGAACCCGATCGGCCCGGACAGGCCGGTGCCGTGGGTGTCCATGAAGATCGCGCCATCGCCGTAGAGAGAGTCATTGCCCGCTCCGCCCGAGAGTGTGTCGTCGCCCAGATCGCCGGCGAGCACGTTCGCATTGCCGTCGCCAGTGAGGGTGTCGGCGTAAACAGTCCCCGTCAGGTTCTCGAAATTGGTGAGCGTCATGTTGCCCACGCCAGTGTCCTGCGCGGCACCTTGCGCGGCGAGGCTGACCTCGATTCCTGTCGCAATCGCGAGTGCTTCGTAAAGGAAGGTGTCGACGCCATCGCCGCCGTCCATCACATGGTCGCCGGCGCCATCGCTGATGAGGTCGTCTCCGCCTTGCCCATCGAGATGGTCGACCGGGCTGCCGAAGCCGTCCGATGCACCGCGAATGACATTTTGGCCGTCGTTTCCGGTCAAGGTATCGCCGTAAACGGTGCCACCGACATGCTCGATCCCGATCAACGTGTCGTTGCCCTGGCCGGTAGCCTGAGCGACGCCCTGGTTTCGCAGGTCGACCGTGACAGCTCCCGTGGCACTGCCGAAATAGGACAAACGGTCCCAGCCGTCGCCGCCGTCGAGCACGTCGTCGCCGAGACCGCCATCGAGATAGTCATCGCCAGCACCAGCGTGCAGCGTGTCATTACCGCCGCGACCGCGAAGGAGATCAATGCCGTCCCCGCCGGACAAGATGTTGTCCTGGTTGTTACCGATCAACTGATCGTTGAACGCGGACCCGGTCAGGTTCTCGATGCCTGACAGCAGGTCTTCGCCGTCGGCGCCCGTGGAGTCGCCGTCTCCGTTAGCGTTCAAATAGAGCACCACCTGCACTGCGCCCGATGCATGCTCGTAGCTCGCCGTATCGATCCCGGCGCCGCCATAGATCTCGTCGTCGCCAAGGCCGCCCTCGAGGGTATCGTTGCCATTTGCTCCGACGTCTTCGAACAGGGTTGGCGGACCGGACGCCGGCGCGCCGGAGTCGATCGCGCCATCACCGTACAGGGTGTCGTTGCCGTCCCCGCCGCTTAAGATGTCGTTTCCAGCCGAACCCGCGAGGATATTCGCGTTATCGTCGCCAGTGAGCTCGTCATTGTCGTCGCCGCCGCTCAAATTCTCGATGTCGTTCAGCGTCCACTGGCCCACACCGGTGTCCTGCGCGACACCTTGGAGCAGCAGGGACAAGTGGATCGCGGGATCGTCGCCGAAATTCTCGGTGAAGCCGACGGTGTCGATGCCATCGCCGCCGGTCAGCGTCTGGTTGCCGATGCCGGCGACCAGCAAGTCGTTGCCGCCACCGCCGTCGAGCGTATCGTTGTTGGTGGTCGAGACCCAATTGCCCGGGTCGATTGTTGCCGTCGAGCCCCACAGGATATTGTCGTTGCCGTCGCCTGTCAGCACATCGGCGAAGGGCGTTCCCGACACATATTCAATGCTGACGAGGGTATCTAAGCCCTGGCTGCCGGTGTCCTGGGGCCCGGCGATATTGAGGTCGACAGTGACGCCGCCTGCAGCCTCGTCCGTGTGATAATAGCCAGCGCGGTCATATCCGTCGCCGCCATCGATCAGGTCATCGCCTGCGCGACCGCGGATGAGGTCGTCTCCCGAACCGCCGTAATTGGCGTCGTTGCCCGCCCCGCCGGTGAGGACGTCGTTGCCGCCGCCGCCGTACAGGGTGTCGTCGCCCGCTCCGCCGTCGAGCGCGTCGTTGCCGTCCGCGGCGCCCGTGTTGCTGCGTGAATCGAGCGGATCGAAGCTGATTACGCCGTTCTGGAAGTCGAGGACGATCGACCCATCACCGTAGAGCGTATCGTTGCCACCGCCGCCAGTAAGAATGTCGGACCCGGCCGCGCCGGCCAAAACATTGTTCTGGAAATCGCCGCTGAGGACGTCGTCGCCGTCGCCCGCCGACAGGTTCTCGACGCTGTTCAGCGTCCAGCTCCCAGCGTTGGTGCTCTGGGCGCCGCCCTCAAGGTTCAGGTCGACGACGATGCCGACCTCAGGTCCGCCATTTTCCGAATATTGGACGGTGTCTATCCCGCTGCCGCCCGTGAGGCTGTGATCGCCGGCGCCGACGGTGAGGATGTCATCACCGCCCTGGCCATCGAGCGTGTCATTGTTGGCCGTTCCCCCGCCCGAGATCGAGCCCCACAACCAATTGCTGTTGTCGTCGCCGGTTAGCGTGTCGGCGAAGATTGTGCCCGAAACCGCCTCGACGTTGCTGATCGTGTCCCACCCGAGCTCACCGACATATTGCGCGACCCCGTGCAGCCTGAGGTCGACGGTTACGCCGGTCGTGGGGCCATTGAAGTAGCCGATGCGGTCAAAGCCGTCGCCGCCGTCGAGCGTGTCGTCGCCAAAGCCGCCAACCATGAAGTCATTGCCCGAGCCGCCGCGCAGCGTGTCATTGCCGCCGTTCCCGTTGAGGACGTCGTTTTCGCTACCGCCGTCGAGCGTATCGTCGCCGCCGCCTCCGCCAAGAACGTCGTTGCCTGCGCTGCCGTCGACATAGTCGTTGCCGCCCGCAGCATTGACTATGTCGTTCCCGCCTTGCGCATAATAAGCGTCGTCACCCGACGTCCCATTGAAGACATCGTCGCCCTGCGTTCCGCTGGTGCCGAAGCTCATCAGGACGTTCGGGGCAATTTCGCCGAGGGCGGCGGCCGTGTTCGCCAGGGTCAGGACCTGATCGGCGATCCCATCACCGTCGGTGTCCACCTGAAGCTCGGTATTGCCGTTGATGACCTCGTAGCGATACTCGCCCGCGGTCCCGCTGAACTGGCCCCCACCGATAAAGATGTAGGCGAGGAATCCACTACCATTCTCGTCGGGCGTGTTGTGGCTGAGGTCGATGATGTCGTCGGGACCGAAATCGGTGATCGTGTCGCCATTCATCGCTCCGACTGAAAAGGTGTAATCGTAAACGTCGGCGCCGCCGTTGCCGCTAAGGACATCATTGCCGAGCGTGCAGCCATCGATGGCGCGGAAGATGTCGTGGCCTGGCGACCCGATGGAGATATTGGTTCCGTTGTTGTCCCAGAACAGCAGCCCGTCGTAACCGGTCAGCCCCGACGCATCGACCACGGTCAGCGCGGCGTCCCGATATTCTCCGAATGCAATGACGCTTTCTGCGTTGACGATCGCGTCGATCTGGACGCCGTCGAGCGTGAAATCGACCTGCCCATCGGCGCCGGTTACATAGACGGTCGCGCCGCTGCTGTTGTCGAACTCGGCGAAGACGAAATCCCACCCATCGCCGGTGTCGATCGTATTGATGCCGAGCCCCGTGTCGACCACGTCCGTAAGAGCGCTGCCGATGACCGTATCATCGCCAGCACCGAGGCCGAGAGTGAGCGAGAAATTCGGATCGGCCGAGGTCCATCCGCTGGCATCGATCGTGTCGCCGAAATTGCCCGCGTTCCGAGTGTCGAGTTCGATTGTTTCAACACCACTAATGGTGGTGTTCAAAGTCCCGCTACTGTCGAATATCCCGCTGCCCGTGATCGTATAGGTGCGGGAGCCGGTCGCTTCGGCGAACAGGCTGCTGTCGCTGAGGTCGATGAGTAGCTCGTCGTGGCCGTCGCCGCCGTCGATGAAGTCATTGCCCTGGCTCGCGTGGATCAAGTCGTCGCCGCCAAGGGCAGAGATGCTGTCGTCGCCGGTCGTGCCGGTGAGGACGTCATTGTTCTCAGTTCCGGAAACGTCGTTCAATGAGTGAATGTTGACCGTCACCGAGCCGCCGTCGACGTTGTTGCCATTGACGACGGTCCCCTGTCCGCCGCCCGGTGCGCCGTCGTCCAATGCATAGTTGAGCACTACTGAGGCCGGTGGATCGTCAGACGAGTTGGTGTATTGAAGGTGCTGCAACACGTCGTTTACCAGCGCCGTCGTCGCGGGCGTTCCGCTGCTGGTAAAATTGATGGTCAGCGAGCCGGCTGACTGGCTGATCGTCGCGAAAACCAGCCCTCCGGCTTCCAGATTGGCACCGTTCACCGTGAATCCAGCTCCGCCCGAAGCGAAGCTGAATATATCTTCCGGGTTCGCCTCATCGCGGCTGATGGTAAAGCTCGCGCCTCCATAATCGCCGGCGCCCCCGTTGAGAGCATCGAGATCTGCGTCGCTCACAGCGAGCCCCGGATTGATCACCGCCGCAACCTGCTCTTCAACGGTGATGGAAGGTGAGTCCGGCACCACCGGCGACTGATCAAGCATGGTATTCCCCCTGCAGGGCCGCGGGGTGATGCGGCCAGTTCGCGCAACGGGTCCGCCACAAACGCACCCGCGAAATTATGTCATTCGCCGAACGAGGCTTGAGATTAACGTAAATTAAACAGTCAGTATCAATCTCTTGGACCGCGAGTCGGTCCAACTAGACTGTTGCGCGCTGGGTTCGGTGCAGTCCTCCCCAATATGAGGGAGGAGTCAGCTGATCCGCGTAAGCAAATGAGCGGCTTCCGCCTTGCTTCGAGTCTCGGTCTTGGCCAGCAGCTGCTTTTGATGGGTGCGAACGGTCCCGATGCCGATGCCAAGCCGCTCGGCAATCATTGCATCGGAAAGTCCACGCATTGTCAGCATCGCGACGCGTGCTTCAGCACAGGTCAGGCCGAACATCTGGCGCCAGATCTCGGGACGAGCATCGGTGGCCCGTTCGGGATCATGTATCGTCATGATGAGCGCAGCGCGGTTGTTTACGCGCCGACGGAAATCTGCGGGCGCCGGAGAAATTTCCACGACGTAAGGAAACCCGCCGCGATGACGGGCGACTATCATCTGGTCTGGCCCGGCCGCGTTCGCGCCATCTGGGTTCAAGGCGCGTTGAATGAGCGCGTCAAACTCATGCTTATCCGCGCACCGCGTGAACGTGACCTTGTTCTTGATCGATCCGATCCCGTCGTTTCGAGAGAACAGGCCCTGGGCCGAATCGCTGGCCCAACAGACATGCCCATTGGCGGCCAGTAGCACGACCGCATAGCGCTGCCTGTTTATGACCTCTTCAAGGCCTTCCCGGTGCGCGCGGACGTCGGCGAACTGAGACGTCAGTCTGAACAGGTTGCGGACGTGGGGCGCCAGTATCTCGAAATCCGCACGCTCGCGTGAACGGCGGCGGAGCCCGGGCGGCATGTGGAATGCCCAGCCGGCCACCACACCCTCGCCCAGGTCGGTGGAACGTCCGATCCGGCGATCGACTCCTGCCGAGGACTTGAGCCAGTGCGCATACTCGCTCCGCGCCAGTTCCGATTCTGAAATGAGTTCGTGCGTCTCGGTGGTTCGATCTGTCACCGACGCGGCGCCGAGGGCATAGTCGTGCCGCCACATTTCCTCGCGAAACTCGCGCAGCGTATCCGTACCGACGTTGAATGAGCCATCGAACAGAAATGGGGTTCGGGCGGCATCTCCTGAGGCGCCCCTTCGAACCACGTACCAAAAGGCAATCTCCGCCCCCAGGTGCGACGAGATTTTTGACATGACATAGGGAACGGCGTCGTCCTCGCCGACGGCCTCATAGATCGAACCGATCAGGGCATGATTGTCATCGGCCTTTCCAAGCTCAGCCAAGTCTCGCCCACCACCGGACTGAAATCATCATTCCCTCCCCCGAAGGAATCAAACGCAGCAGTCGAGAGCGAGACTGTCAGAATAAATACAGAAAATCCAGTCGGTTAAACGATAGATTAATGATAATGACCAATGTTAATTGAGATTTGACGTCGCCAGGCTCGCGGCGGGCAAGCATTGTGCGAAGGCGCACAGGCGCTGGTTGGCTTCAGCCACGATTTCGGCGGCCGACTTTTCTGGTCCGTCGATCGTCATGTGGGCATCGATCGGCAGGATCACGTCGTAGCCCAATGCTGCCGCTGCCTCACAAGCTGCAGTGATGCAATATTCCGTCTGCATTCCGGTGATGCAGAGGCGGTTGATGTCGTGAGCCTTAAGCCAGGCGTCGAGGCGTCCATCCTCAAAAGAGCTGAGTACGTTCTTCTCCAAGTGAAACGCGGGCTCCAGATCGCGAAGCACAGGTGCGAGTTGCCATCCTGCGCTTCCCCGATCGAGAATTGTGCCAGGATCTGTCCAGTGCTGAACGAAGATGACCGGCCAGGAACGGGCTTCAGCCCACTCGAGCAATTCCGCGATCCGACCGATGACCAGCTCGATCTCCGCAGGTGGCGCGGCGTCGCAGAGTGCTTGCTGCAAATCGATCACGATTAACGCAGTCTGCTGAGCGGGGCTTCGAGGTTGATCGTTGGGCATAAGTTTTGAAAGTTAGCTGACGCTAGTGCGGGGACGGTTCGGATATCAGCCCGAGGCGGACATCTCCAAACTGGCCCGCTTGTGACTTGTTCACCAGGTCTATCGTCGCCTTCATTTTGCGGAACGCCGCGTCGCCGGGAAGCAGCAGCGCGGGCTGCGTCGGAGATTGGGGATAAGGCGCGAGCTCTAGGCCAACACCTTCGCCGTAATGTCTCAGCTTCTCCAAAGCATCGCTACGCCCAGTGAACAGGAAACCGCCGAAAGGATACTGCGGCTCTGCTTGTTCCACCTTCGGAGGTCCGGCGTTTGTGGGCTGACTAGTCTGCGCGGCGCAAGCCGGTGCGCAAAAAGCTGCGGCCACGACCACGAGACGGCACACCATCTCTCCACGTAACGCCGCGAAGCTAATGTCTGCAATGGGTGGAATGCAGACGTAGGCCGCTAGGCGTAAACATGTGAGGCCTTACGACGAAAGCAGGCTCCTGAGGCGCTAACCCGGATGCTTGAGGTCAGGCGCGAGCCAGTCATGCCCGACCAGCTTGAGCTGGCTGAGCAAGGAAACAAGGAAGGCCGTCGACCAGCCGAGCATGATTATCCCCGCGGCGCCTTCAATGGCGCCCAATATCCGCCACTGGTGGGGCATGAGCAGGTCGCCGTAGCCGATGGTCGCATAGGTGACAGTTGAAAAATACAACGCCTGCTCGAAAACGCCGAAGGTTCCAAGCTGCAGGTACAGCAGCGCGTAGAGCCAGATTTCCAGCGTATGAATTGCGAAAATTCCGATCGTCGCCGCCATTAGCAGCGTCAGGGGCATAATCGTAAGCTTACGAAAGATACGCCCGTGTGAACGCAGCACACGCATGAGCATCGCAAGGCCCAACAGATGCACCAGCACCGTGACGACGACCATGCCGGTCGCAAGCATCAACTGAGCCAGCATACACTTTTCTCCCGCACCAACGTCAGCCGCAGTTGCGCTGACGGCCGTCGCCGACCACTGTTCGTCAATGGCAGCCGGTAAGCAACGCCAAACACGAAAAGCTGGCCTGCGGTCGTTCGTCGGGGCACTCGGCCCGGGGCTCATAACCGGTGCAGCGGACGACGATCCGAGCGGCATCGGGACCCACAGCCAGATCGGCGCCGAGTTCGGTTATGGGCTCGCCTGGACATTCGTCCTGAGCTTTCCGTTGATGGTGGTGATTCAGGAGGTCGCCGCCGACATTGGGCGCATCACCGGGGTCGGCATCGCCCGCAATTTGAAGCGACACTATCGGAGCATGCTTTGGCCGATGGTCGCGCTTCTGCTTGTTGCCAATGTCGTCAACCTCGGTGCCGACCTTAGCGCGATGGGCGCGGCCATGGCCCTGCTCATCGGTGGCAATGGCGGGCTTTATACGCTGCTATTTGGAATTCTCTGCATCGGACTGGAAGTTGGCCTGAGCTATCCGCGCTATGCGTCCGTGCTGAAATGGACGACCCTGAGTCTCTTCACCTACGTCGGCGTCGTGCTTGTCGCGCACGTCCCGTGGCTGCATGCGCTCCGTTCGCTGGTTGTTCCCGAACTACAGTGGAATGCTGCCTATGCCACAGCTCTCGTGGCCATCCTTGGGACGACCATCAGCCCGTATCTGTTCTTCTGGCAGGCGGGGCAGGAAATCGAGGAGCAACGCAGGCACCATATCAAACCTCTCTGCATCACGCCCCGCAGAGCTGGACCTGAACTCAAACGGATTCGTCTCGATACCCTCACCGGTATGGCCTTCAGTACGATCGTCAGCCTGGCTATCGTGTTCGCGACAGCGGCGACGCTGCACGAAAACGGCATTCGCGATATTGCGACATCGCAGCAGGCCGCCGAAGCATTGCGGCCCATTGCCGGCAAGTTCGCCTTCGCGATGTTTGCGATTGGCATCATCGGCACGGGACTGCTGGCCGTGCCGGTGCTGGCCGGATCGGCGGCTTATGCGGTTACCGAGATGGCGGGATTGCCAGGCAGTCTCGACGATCGACCGTTAAGTGCTCGACTGTTCTACGCGACAATCGCGGTCACGACGCTCGCGGGCGCTGCGCTGAACGGAGTTGGAATAGATCCCGCGCGGGCGCTCTACTGGGCCGCCGTTGTCAACGGCATTCTCGCGGCGCCGCTAATGGCCGTGATGATGCTCATCGTTCGCAATCCCCGGGCGATGGGTCGGCTCTCTGTCTCGAACCGGACCATGATCCTGGGCTGGGCCGCAACGGCGGTCATGTTCTGTGCCTCGGCACTGTTCCTGGGGTTCGCAATTGCTTCGTGGCGTTGATCTCAACATTGCCAGTGCAGCGGAGGATAAAGAGTTATGTCCGCTTTGGGTCGATTGCTGACGCGGCAACCTGGTTGGAAAGCTAAAGTGGCGCGAAGCACGCTGCCGGTGTTAATGAGAAGCGGCAAGAGGAGGGGGACAATGACAAAATCGCTCTTGTTACTTTCAGTTACAGCGCTGCTGCTGCCCGCGTGCCAGGCCGGCACGAAACCCGCCAACGCCACCGCCGAAGTCAATAGCACCGGCCCAGTCGACACCGGCGCGGATGAGCAGGCAATTCGCGGGCAGGTCGATACTTGGCTCAAGCTTGTAAAAGCCAAGGATGCCGCAGCTATAGCGGCGCTCTACACCGAGGATGGCGCGGTGATGCCGCCCAACGGCCCTATCGGCAAAGGACATACTGCAATCCAGCAGACATGGGCCTCCTTACTGGCGATACCGGGGTTCGACCTGAGCTTCGTCCCGGAGCAGATCATCGTGTCATCATCGGGTGACATGGCGCTCGATCGCGGGACGTATAAACTGGCGGTCGCGCCGAAAGGCACTCCGCAGACGGACGCCGGCAAATACGTCGTCGTCTGGCGGAAGGTGGGCGGCGAGTGGAAGGCCGCGGCCGACATCTTCAACAGCGATCTGCCGGCCAGCGGCGGATAGGGCGGCGGGCAGCGCTGAGCGTAGGGCCAAGGGATTCGTTAACGATACGGAGTTGGCCGCAATGTCTGCAATGGGTCGATTGCTAACGCTAAGATCATAGCGGCAAGTTTGGGTGGATAGCGGACCTTAGACGAACATCATGAGCCAAGGGACGAGCGCCACCGAAAATAGTCCGAGCAGCGCCCATTTGCTTCGAGCTAAGTGCAACCCGACCGCCAGGACGATCGTCGCAAGGATTGTAGCTTCCCAAACGAGCCGCCCGCGTTGTGCATTCCGGAAGCACGCCGCGATGTCGACAGGGTCGCGGTTCAACTGACACTCGTTCATGACCCAAGGGAGAGCAGACGGTAGCGCAATGACAAGCGCGACAAGCGCGAGCAGCCCAAACCGAACATGCCTCATCGGGCAGACCTTAGCTCGGTAGCTAGTGTCCGTAATGGGTGGAAAGCGGACTCTAGCGTAACCGCCGCTCCGCGCGGTGCGCCAGCCGCTTGAAGACCGCCAGACCCAGCACCGAGCCCACGAGGACTGGAACGGCAATCCTGTTCGCGAGCGCCATCACATCATCACGCAGAAGGCCGACAAGAAGGAGTACGAACCAGCCCGCGAAAACGGCGAAGCTCAGCAGATAAAGCCAACTGAAGAGCATAAATCCTCGTCTAGGAGTCATCGACTTGAGAATAAGCTGACCTTCAGTGGCCGCAATGGGGGTGGAAAGCCGCCATTGCTTTCAAGATGGTCAGTCGAATAGGCTTGCCGCATGGTTTGGCACGTCTCCTTGTTTCAACTGGGCACGGCTATCATCCTGCTAGCGATCTCATCCATTTTGATCGTGAGGCGTCGGCGCGAGGCGAGTGAGGGCGTCGCGATCTTGCCGGCCTCTCTGGGTGGCTCCCCCCTTTGGCTGTGGGTCGTGATTGCCGCGTGGGCGGGGCTGTCCTTGGTGATTGCGGTCATTCTTCTCAACACTGGACATGCGGTGATCGACTACTAGCTAGCGGCAGCTTTGGGTCGTTATCGGACGCTGGAGCGACCCGGAAAGCGGCTGCACAAAGCACCCTCCTCGCATTTCACTTCGCGGCAACCGAACGACACAATTTTGTGCATCAGACCCAATCGCTGAGCAGCGTAGAGACTCCGATACATCTCGCACGTGAAGCCGATCTGCTCCTTGGCGCATTGCTTGGGTATGTCAGCCACGCGGTTGAACTGTTTTCGTGTCCTTGGCGGAAGCGTCGGCTCGAACGCCTCTAGGAACTCGAGGTAACCGCCATCTCCCATGAGTTCGACATTGTGGGATGGACACTCTCGGTGAAGCGCAACAGTCCAAGCGTCCCACGGATCAGCAGGCCGCGTCGCGCCCGTCAGCACCAATAACGAAGGCCCCAGCAGGCCGAAGCGCAGCATCCTCACGGGATCAAGATATATCGAACCGCTAGCGTCAGGAATGGGTCGAAAGCTGCCACTAAGTAACGCGACCCAACGATCCCGAGGACAGCCTCAGGCGAACACGTGGTTCGCGATTGCCGATATCCGGACGTCCTTTCGCAGCGGATCTAGGAACGGATCGACCAGGATCGAGGAAAGGCCCGGGTCCCGCTTCGTCCAGGCACGCTTGAGCGCGTCCATTCCCTGATCGATCAGGCCTGCCTGAGCATAAACTTGCGCGAATTGGTAATAAGCAGAGTCGGCATAGCGCCGCTCAAGCGCCTCAATCGCCTTTGACGGATCGCGGTGCCCCTGACGGGCGCTAATCGCCGCCTCTCCGACGATGCGGTGGTAATCGTCCGCCGGCGCTCGTCGAAACGCCTGCAGCGCTTCGTCGGTCCGCCCGAGCATCAGGAGTGCATTGCCTAGGAAAGTCGTTGCCCGGTTCCGCCCCGGCTCCAGCACCAACGCGCGACGGGCGGAGCGGGCGGATTCCTCGTACCTGCGGCCGTTGAACAGGACCCAGGACTGGATCTCCGATGCGAACGGGTTGAGGGGGTCCAATTGGATTGCCCGCTGCATCGTCGCCTGCGCGTCGGCTTGCCGGCGGGACTGGCCCAAGACCAGGGCATAGTTCGACAGTGTAATGACATCGGTTCCGCCAAGGGCGTCGGCCCGCTCGAAATCGCCGAGTGAACGCCTGAGCAGGAGTTGATCCTGGTGAATCGCGCCGAGGGCCGCATAGCTGAGCGCCAGTCTTGGAGCGATGTCGATCGCGCGCTGTGATGCCTGGATCGCCTGCGCTTGGCCGCGCTCCTTGTCGGCGACGCTCGCCGCGAACTGGCTCGCCCAGAATTCGAGGAACTGGCCCTTCCGTGCATGGGCTTCGGCATAGAGTGGATCCAGGTCCAACGCCCGGTCGACCAATGCGATCGTGCTCAGGATGTCCTTTTCGGAGTCGTCGCGCCCGGGTGCGGCCATGGCCTGGAGGAGGAGGTCTTGCGCCTGGGCATTCTTGGTTCCGCCCAAAGTCAACGCGGACCGCCCGATCTGGCCTAGCGCGAAGCTCAGCGCCTCGGCGACGCTGGCGGCGATATCGGACTGGATCTTGATCGCGTCACCCGGGGCGCGGTCGTAGCTTTGCGCCCAGCGCTCGACGCCGTCGGCACCGCTGACGAGCTGTGCGCTTACCCTGATTACCTCCGGGGAGCGGCGGACGCTGCCGGTCAGGATATTGGGAACGCCGAGCTTTGAGGCGGCAGCCTTCGCGTCCAGGTCCTTCACCGCTTCGGACGACGCCCGTCCGATCACTTCCAGCCCGATCCGGGCGAGTGCCGAGCGGAGTTCTTCGGCGACGCCTTCGGAAAAGTAGGACTGGGTCGCGTCGCCGCTAAGATTTGCGAACGGCAGGACCGCGATGCGCTTGGCATTGCCTGGCGCCGACGGCCGGAAATACCAGCCGCCAACTGCAGCAAGCGCTGCTAAGCCCAACCCGCTGGCGACAAACAATCGGCGGGAATGGCCCTGGCGGTGCTTGCCCAGGTCGATGTGCGCGATATCTTCGCCAGCTATGAGGTGACGGACCGCGTCGGCGATGGCAAGAAAGCGGGGGTCGCCGCGATTGCCTCTCCAACGCTTCAGCGCAATAGCTTGGACTTCACCGAAGCCGAGCGGCGGTTCGACGGGATCGATGCAGATCGGGAGGTAGGCGCCTCGCTTGCGAGCGTGGTTGGCCTCGTCGCGAACGAAGTCGCCGGCCGGACCGACGGAGCGCTTGCTCCAGGCGACGATGACGCATTTCGCCGCTTCCAGATGTTGTTCGATATCCTCGCGCCAATGGGCACCGCCGCCGATGTGGGTGTCCCACCAGACCGTGAAGCCCTCCGCTTCCAGCGCTGTCACCAGAGGCC
>Ga0207711_10003653_pt1 | contig 13301 bp, 11 predicted proteins | sample KBSS34metaG_FD_184401 | JGI IMG/M metagenome (GOLD analysis project Ga0207711, IMG submission 184401) | Switchgrass rhizosphere microbial communities from Kellogg Biological Station, Michigan, USA - KBS S3-4 metaG (SPAdes) (version 2) | ecosystem: Host-associated > Plants > Roots > Rhizosphere...
TGGCGATACTGGCCACGTGCCATTACGTCTGGTACACGGCACATGAGGGACTGTTCTCGGACCACATCTGGTTATTGATCCCGTTGTGTCTGCTTGGCGATGCAGGACTGATTGCGTTTTTCCTGTGGAGTGGCACCGTCAAGTCAGCGGCCGCTATCAACATTGACGGCACGGTCCGCCAGGGCATCGCTACCTGGAAATTTCCTGGACCCATGACAGCGCTTGTCGTGAAAACGGGAGGCAGCAAGCCTTCTCCACGTTGTTGGATTAACCTTCGATACGGCCCCGCAATGGTGCGGTTGGCCGGTGACTTTGCGGAAGGCCCAGCAATCGGCGCGGTGGTGCAACTCAATCGTTGGATTCAACGGCGCATTCAGGGACCCTCCGATACATTCGATTTTCACAAAGCGAACCGCACGGTTAACTGGGTCGGCTATTACTGTGTACTCTTGCTTGTCGTGTTCTGCGTCGGCGCTAACCTCAGCGATAACGGCACTTACCTGAATGCGCATGCGAAGCCCGGAGCATGGGCAAAAGTCTCGGCTGTCGTTTTTGCGCTACTTGTGGCCGCAGCGACCGCTGCGAGAGTGAAGACTTTCTCGAGTGCTGGAATTCGAAGGGGTGCCCGACTCCTGATGGCGGAATTCACGATAGCTCTGTTGCTGGCTCTGGCTAGCGCCACCATCGCTGCCCGTTCTTTCCAGACGCTAGAGATGACTTTGTCGACCGGAGCCACGCAGACCTTCGACGCTCCATTTAGCCTGATCACAACAGGTGGTAAGGGGTGTCATAGGTATCTGTTATTCGATGATCCTTTTCTCGCGCGGGTTATCCGATATTGCGATTTCCACTCGCCTGAATACTGGAGTACGGCGACGCACATCCGGGTGACGGAACAGCGAAACGACCTTGGGGTCCACATTCTCTCCGTCGATGGTGTCTCAACCGGACGCTTCGAATCGTTGCCCGCGACTGTTCGCTAGCGAGAAAGCTGAGAGGCTGTTCAGGGTCGAGTTGAGTCGGTCTGTCGGTCCGGATTCGGCCATGAAGAAACATTGGTCTCCCGCACCGCGAACGTCCACTGCTCATCGAACTGTCGCCGCTCAAGGAGCGCTACCGCCGTCTTTCTATTGCGCCAGGCACTGACGTCGTCAGGCTTGCGTTTTGTGCTCAAGAAGGTTGGCCGGATGCCGTTATCCATACATCGGGAACTCACCACAATGAAGTATGACCAGAAGCTTGCTCATAGGCTGCTGGTGTCTGCATCGGGCCGCAGACAGCCACTCCGCCCGTAAGAGATCGGTAGGCCGACTCGGACTACGTGTACGACCAAACGACTGACATTCCAGATGGGAACGCAAATGCTCCATCGGATATCGACAGGAGCTATCAACGCTTGATTGCCAAGTCGCGCAAGCAGCTCGTCGAGACTCTCGATAACGATTTTTTGCCGGAATACTTAACGGAATAGTTCGCGGGTTCGCTGGCTTGATATTTCACTTAGGCATCAACCCGCTCTAAGGACTCCTGGCCGCTATTTCGGCTGCGGAAACCAATACCAATACAGTGAGGCTGTTGTGAAGCTACCAGTTTGCGCGATTTTTCTGGCGCTCCTGCCCGGTGTGTCGTTAGCTGCCAGCACATCCGGCTCCGTCTCGGTTCAGCAGGGCAACATTGTGTATGTCGCACCGGGTGGAGCTACCGAGGTGCTGACGGAAAGTGGTGTCGATGACGCGCCCGTGCTTTCGCCGGACGGAGCGCTGGTGGCGTTTACCAGGCTTACGCGAGATGTAGACGAAGCGCATGACAGCCCGGCTGTTCGGGATCTCTGGGTGATTCGGCTGAATGACCACAGGGCGACTCGGGTTGTCATAGGCAAGCCTGAGGGAAACGAGAAGCCGGAGCAGGTGCTTGCGGATGCGGATTCCCCGCGATTCTCGCCTGACAGTTCGATCGTCTACTTTCTGACCGCCGCCTCGACAGCGTCGGCGGCCGTTCATTCGGTACGGGCAATCGGCGGGGGGCAACGGTTTGTGACTCTCGGTAACGCTTTTGCCGTTGTACAGCAAGGCAAGTACAAAGGTGCGCTACTGGTGGAGCAGCATCGAGATATGAACGATCAGATGCCATGGGATCCCGAAGTGCTTGTATCGTCTACAGGCACGAAAATCAAGGTTGTCGGAGAGGATGCGAACGCGCTTCAGAAGATAGAAGCCGAGCGGAAATAATAGCCAACACGAATTGAGCGCAAGAGCGGGGAAGATGGAGATTGTCTCCAAGCGGGTCGGCTACAGCCCTCTGCGCCCGGCGGTAGTCGGCCCCAAGCGGCCCTTCTCCGAACGCGTCCTTGCCCTCTCCCCGGGCCGTGAATTCTTGGTCTGGCTACGACGAAGGCAGAACTTGCTACGCGCTTGGCGTAGGGCTGCATGCAGCGTGCGCGGTTTACATTCTGGATTCTGGACCTCAGGGGGCTTTTGCCCACCCAGCCAAGCCAAAAAAGGTAATTGCTGATTCGGGGAAGCCACCTGTCACCTTCCGGCATAAAGGAGCCGGGTATTTCCGGCATATAGGCGCCAGCAGAAGTGATCAGAAACGGACTTCGTGGTGGTTCAAGAATGAGTCGTCTGGGCTCCGTTTGCAAGGTTAAGAGTATGCCCGGGCAGGTGTCGTGGACTGCGATACGACTGCCCGTCGAGCACAAGGCAATACGCGTTGTGACGCATCCGGTCCAGGGTGGCTGAAGCGAGCAGACGGTTGGAAGGAAACGCCTGATCCCACTCGGTCAGGTCAAGGTTGCTGGTGACGATGGTGGAAGCCGTCTCGTAGCGCTCCGCGATCAGTTCGTGCAGATCCTCGTCGGCTGGCGGACGAAGCGGCTTGAGCCCGAAGTCATCGATGATCAGCAGCTCGACGCGCACGAGACTCGCAAGCCGGCGCTCATAGGCGCCCGTGGCACGCGCAGCATTCAGGCTCGCGGTGAGCTGCGTGCAGGTCGTGAACAGCACATCCGCCCCCTGGCGCACCGCGCAGTGGCCCAGCGCCTGCGCCAGATGGCTCTTGCCGGCCGGCAGGGCCCGACGATCAGCACGGGCGCGTGTTCGCCGAGATACCGGCCACCGGCCAGATCGTGCACGAGTGCGCGGTTCAGCTGCGGCAGCCGCTCGAAGTCGAACTGCTCGAGCGTCTTGCTGGTGCGGAACGCCGCGCGACGCATGCGCAGCGCGAACTTCTTCTGCTCGCGACGCGCCACTTCGTCCTCGATGAGCAACGCGAGGAAGTCGACATACGAGAGCTTCGCGTCGATGGCCTGACGGTTGCGCGCCTCGAGCGAATCGAGGATGCCGGACAGGCGCAGCTGCTTCAGGTGCGGGGTAAGGGCAGGCATGGGCTGCATGATGGACTCCTTGGGTCAGTGACGCGCGTCGGCGTCGGGAGCGAACAGCGATTGCGCGTTGCGGGCGAAACGCGCGCCGGGAGCATGGACGGGCTCGCCCGCGGCGCCCGTATCGTTCAGCGGATGCCGGTCGAAGCCGCCGGCGAGGATGGACTTCACCGTGCGATAGAACGGACTGCCATGGGCAAGCGCACGCGCGCAGGCCGCTTCAAGGCGAGGCGCGCCGTAGGTGTGCTGCAGACGCATGACGCCCTGTGCGGCACGCAGGCGCTCGAGAATGTGATCGGACAGCAGCAGGTCGATGAGTCCGGTGCACGCGGGGCCAACGCGGATGGCCTGTTCAAGGCACCACTGCCGGTCGTGCGCGAGAAACGCGCGGGCCTCGGGCGGCAGGTGGTCACGTACCGTCAGACGCTCACCGGGACGGCGGCCCCGCACATGGCAGGCAACCAGCCGGTAGTCGTCATAGAGGCTGACCGAGGCATCGGTCGCGCGCAGCCACAGCGTCTTGCCGACCAGTGTGAACGGCGCCGAATACAGCACGCGCTGATGGGCGACGTGACAGTCGCGATGCACCGAGACCTTGTGCCAGGTGCCCAGATCGGGCGCGATCGGTGGCAGTGCACGCATGAGTGGCCGCTCAAGCTCGAACAGCACCAGCGGCGCCTTGCGCGTCGTGCCGTGAATGCGGCGCCCCGCTTCCTGCATGACCCAGTGGCGTGCCTGCGCATTGAGATCGGCGAAGTCGCGGAACTGGCGCAGCGGTACGAAGTTGCCCTTCACGTACTTGACGCCGGCTTCCACGATGCCCTTCTTCTGCGGATCATGCGGAGGACACGGGTCGATGCGGAAGCCGTACCCCTCGGCACATTCCGCGTACGCGCGCTGCACGACCGGGTCCCACGTGCACGCGCGCGTGATCGCGCATCTGGGGTTGTCGATGATCACACGCGCGGGCACGGCGCCGAACCATTCGAAGGCGCGGCGGTGGCAGCCGAGCCAGGTGGCCACCGTCTGGTCCCAGACGAACTCGACGTACTGGTGGCGCGAGAACGCGAGCGTCATCACGAACGCCCACGTGCGCACGAGCACACCGTCAGCGTCCGGCAGCATCGGGCCGGCGCCGAAGTCGACCTGGGCGGCCTCGCCGGGCGCGAAATCCAGCGGCACGGTGGCCTCGGGCGGCTGGTCCGCGTTGATCGACACGATCATGCGATAAACCGACGAATAGCTGCCGGTGTAGCCGTACTCGCGTCGCAGGGCGGCCAGCATCGCGGTGCCGGGCACGCGCTGTTCGAGCCATGAGGCGATCAGGGCACGGCGTGCCTCGAGGCTGGAGATGGTGGAGAGGGCCTTCTGTGGCGGCCCCAGTGCGGCCGCGATGGCGGCGTCGTCCGGTAACGGTGCGTCGGGATTGAGCCAGCCGTGCTGTTCAGCCAGCGTGCGCAGTGCAGCAAGCCTGTGTCGGCCCATATAGCGCGAGCGTGCCAGTTCGCGATCGGAATCCCCGTGACGCATGCGCACGAGAACCTGCCGGTATTGGTGCATTTCGATTCTCCGTCGGCCCATCGCTGCCTCCCTTGGGGGATCACGCTCCCGCAAGTTAAACAGGCAATGGGCATCAAGGTCCGAGATGCCCGTTTCCTCTCTGCTGGCTCCTATATGCCGAAAACCGGCTGGCTCCTATATGCCGGAAACGACGTGGCTCCTTTATGCCGAAAACGCCCCGGCTCCTTTATGCCGGAAGGTGATTGGCTCCTATGTGCCGGAAGATGACACCTCCGTACTACCGCGATTTCGGACAGGCGTGTTGGCTGGCGAACGGTTCGTGCCGGGACCGCACCGGTATAACTTGTGCCTTACAGATCGGCCGCGCGGGCGACTCGACCTGCCTTTCATCAGTCCCTTTTTTTACCAGCCCGGAGTGACTATGTCCACCGGACCAGAGATCCGCCCTCTCACCGGGCTGCGCGGCATCGCCGCTCTCTATGTGATGGCTTATCACTACACGATCGGCCTGGGTTATTCGAGTCACGCCGCGACATTGATGTCGCACGGCTATCTGGCTGTCGATCTCTTTTTCTGTCTGAGCGGGTTCGTGATGGCGATCAGCTATGCTCATATGTTCGAAGGGTCCTGGACGCGCACAAAATACTTCCGCTTTATCGGTAGGCGCATCGCGCGCGTTTATCCGCTTTATCTCGTCGCAACGCTCGCCGCGTTTGTGCTCATACTGGCGGGCGGGCTCGCTGCTCCGGCGAGCAGTCCCCTGACGCTCGTGCGGAACGTTGTTTTGAATCTGACGATGACGCAGACGTGGGGCTTCGCCGACAGTTTCGATGGAGCCTCATGGTCACTTAGCGCCGAGTGGGCAGCGTATCTAATATTCCCGATACTGCTGGTTCCCACGCTGCAACGCCGGCCTTCTGTCGCATGGCTGACCGTTGGCGCATGCATGGCCATCGTCGCACTGTTACCCGCATTGAAGGGTTTTGCCGGTGACCGGAACGAAGCGCACGCGCTGCTCGATATCTTCGAGCCGAACCTGGCCTTGCCTGTCCTGCGTTGCATCGCGGAATTCACGATGGGACTCGTTGCCTACCGGATTGCATCGACGCGCGCGGGCAGATGGCTCTCGCATAGCCGCTGGGCAGCGCCAGCGGTGCTGACCGTAATGATTGCGATGCTGACGGTGGCCGATGCCGACGCTGCAATCGTGACGATGTTCGTCGCATGTCTGATTGCGATGTCGTCCGAGAGCAATGGGCCGGCGCGCTGGCTATCGTCACCGCTTCCACAACTCGCTGGCCGGCTGTCGTATGGTATCTACCTGACACATCTGCTGTTCAGTGGGCTCGTCAGTGCGACGTACGCGCGGGCCCAAGCATTGGGCCTGACACATGCGCACACCTATGGTGCGGTAGCCGGCATTCTGGCGACGCTCATTGCTTCCTCGCTGCTATACGCTAACGTTGAAGTGCCGGCAAGACGCGCGCTGCGGCACCTGTTCGACCGGTGGAACAGTACATATCTGGCAGTGGGATCTGCTCCGCATGTGCGTACGCAAGATTGATCCGCAAACAGCTGTTTCTTACCGAGGCAATACGCTTAGTGTGTCGACTGGCAGATCTCACCGGGTTCAGTCATCGTCAAGCGCAGATCGATACTAAGCGTTGATACACCACTCGGTGGCTTCGGTGATGTATCAGGCCGCGGCGCGCGACGATTGGATCTCAACGGTGACGTGAGACAAGCCCTTGAAGCGACCGAGCACCGCATGGTAGAAGTGCGAGTTTCGCTGGGTTTGGTCTGTTGCGACTGATATTACAGCGCTCATGTGGCCAGGCCGATGAATGTTCGCGAGGTGGCGATGTTCAACCTCGCGATCGATAGCAAGCTTCGCGCATGTGTTGGAGATCGTTAATTTTGCTAGCGGTGTCCATCGAGCGCTAATGCTGTCCATTAATTCGTAAGCGGTCAGTGATCGACGTCCTTCTTGGACGTCGATATAGGGGATAGGCGACCATCGTTGGCTCAGCCGAGCTGCGAGGTGAGATGCCTTCGCAAGATCACTTTGGCTTTGGCACGCGATCAGGCCGGTTCGGGGCGTCTCGCGATCCGCTCACGTACATCAGGCGATGCCAGGCATGTGGCGACAGCTTCGTACCCCGGCGCGCCGGGGTAAGGCGCTACGCGGCTCGGGGGACTGTGATTTGCAGGGCAAAGCAGGATGGCCTCATCCGGCCCAACTGCCGCGAGATCAAGGATTGCCGACGAGCGCGTCATCAAGAACAGTGGCCGTCCTCCGACCTTCGCACGTTGACGAAGGTGCACCATCAAAGCTTCCTGTGATGACTGGTCGAGATTCTGTTCGACCATATCGACCACCAGGACGGCGGGACCCTCGGTTTCCAGAGCAACGAGCAATGCAGTCAGCGCATCAGATCCTGTTGCCCCTTCGTCAACGAGCCACGCCAGGACCCGAGTGACGCGCGAACTGAGAGCTGCATCGGTTTTCAGCAGAGTCTTCGCTGCGGCGGATCCGTTGTCGAGCCTATCCAGGCCAACGAAGGCTGCGTTTGGCAGCGTCTCAGCGAGACGGTGGGCCAACCTAGTCTTTCCGCTGCCTAGCGAACCGATGATGTAGTTTAAAGGACGAAGATCGCGGACTTCGAACCACTCACCGCCCCAAGGCCAAGGGAGTTCGAACGCCGTACTGATTTCCGTCGATCGATTGAGCAATCCAGTCAATTCTCCATCGGATGGCATCTGGCCGTGGGCAAGGTCAGCCCGGATACTTCGAAGCTTGTCCAATTTATGGACGAGCGCATGAATTTCATTGTCGAGTGCCACTTCGTGGGCCGATAACGCTGCTTTTAAACTTTCCGGGTCACCGTCCAATACACGCGCAACCTGTGCCAGGCTGAGTCCGAGCGTGCGCAGCGCAACAATCTCGGCAGCCCGGACCATATCGTCAGGTCTATATGCTCGATATCCTGCCGGTGTACGACCAGGATTTACTAGGCTCTGCTGCTCGTATAGCCGCAAAGCCTTGACCGATACACCGAGCCGTCTGGCTGCTTCTGAAGCGTTCAGCCATGAATTAGAAGAACACATAAGTCCACCGTCCTTGTGTTGACTAGGTGCAGCCAGCATGAGGGCGGCCCCAGGGGCCGAGTCAATACATTATCAGGCTGTTTCCCTGGGCACTTCCCGGCTACCCACCACCATTACCGAACCGCCTTGGTTGACTCAGGCATGTTCCACGGCAGGAGCGCGGCATAGTCGTCGGCGGTCTGCGCGAGCGGCAGGCATCGGAGTAGCCAGATGAGGTATCGATATGGATCGATACCGTTGGCTTTGCAGGACTGCACAAGTGAATAGAGGTTGGCGGCGGCGTTTGCGCCAGCGACGGTGTCACTGAAGAGCCAGTCTGCGTCCAACAGTGAACGGTCGGATCGCGTTCTCACAGAGGTTGTTCGAGATGGGCCACGCTCCGTTGCCGACGTATCGAATGAGTTTGTGCCACTGACCTCGCAGATATTGAAGCGCCTTGCCGAACCCGCTTTGTGGCAACACGGTGTTCAGGTGACGCGATAGCAGCACCTCGATTTGATCAAGAACGGGCTGACTCCTAGCCTGTCTGAGTTTCTGCCGCTGCTCCGGCGTCATGTCTTCGGAGCGCGCCTCAATGGCAAACAGCTGAGCGATCAGTCGAATGAATTCGCTTACCGGATGATTACCTCCACGCTGCTCCTTTGGAAGGTTCTCTTCGGCCTCAATCAGGTAACGTCGCGCGTGCGCCCAGCATCCGAGATGCACCAGTTGGTTTGTTCGGGCAATTTCGTTGTACGGCTCGTAGCCGTCGCTCATCAACACCGCGCCGGATTCGATGCCAGCATAGAGCACAGCGGCCTGCGCCGCGCTGCGCGTGGGACTGTAGCTGAACATTCGCACTGGTGGTCCGGTACCGTTTATCTGTGCCCACATGTAGCTCTTGCGTTGTGCAGCACGGCCTGGTTCATTTTAGTACCTGCACCGTCGTTTCATCGCCGTAGACGATGTCGGCCTCGAGCAAGTGGTCGCGCATCAGATTAATCAAAGGCTGCACCGCCATGCCGACGCGCACTACGCTTGCGGCCAGCGTGCCGCGCGAGATATCGCCACCGAAACGGTGCAGCAACGCGGCGATTCGGTACAACGGCAGCGCGTCAGCAAACTTACTCACAACCACCCATGCAAGCGCTGATTCAGTCAGTAAACCCTTCGGGATGATGCGCGAAGGTGCCGGCGTCACCTTGATGCCAAGGTCGCAGCAAGGGCATGCGTATTTGATTCGCTGGTGTTGAATGACGCGAACCTGCTGCGACACGATATCGAGTTGTTCGCTGATCTCGGCGCCGATCTCGAGCAGTGCATGGCCGTCGTGTGCGCAGACGCGTTCTGACTCGGGCAACTCATGGCGCACGACCTCGCGAGGCAGCATCGGGTCCAACGGTTTGCGCCCACGCTTCTTGCGTTCATGCGCGCCGACTTCGACGCTATGTTTTGTTTCGGTCTCTTGCGCCGGTTCGCATCCTGTTGCGAGCGCTTCTGCTTCGTTCAGGAAGAGGTCGCGTTGCTCGCAACCGCGCACTTCGCTCCTGGATACAAACAGCTGCCGCTGGTAGGCCTTGAGCTTCTCGCGCAACAAGTCGCGTTCGACTGTCACGACACGCAACTCGCCCTTCATGGCAGCGAGTTCTGCGCGCAGCCGTAGACCGTATTGATTTCGTCACCGTTGCGACAATAAATTTGTCAATCGCCGGTCGTGCGGCGCGTCATGCCCGAAGAGCCTTGCTGCATAAGGGTTCGCGGGAGCGAAATAAAAATGTCATCCATTGAAAGGCGAGGGTCAAGAGATAAATGCCTCTCTCTCAGGCTTTACCCTGCTTTGCAAAAACATTTCAACCACCCCACGTCGGCGCGCGCATGAGCATGCATCCGGTATTTCGCTCACCTGGTTGCAGAGCTGGTCTGCACCAGTCATCCATCGGGATCAAGGCGGTGGCCGGTGTTCTGGCTCTCGCCCGTGGCTCATGAAGAGCCCCAGAAAACCATCGGTACCAGACCGGTGTCCACGGGAGTATTCAACGTGTATCGGCTTGCTGCATTAGCAGTGCCAGGCTCATTTCGGCTCATGGTCTGGGCATCCCAGCGATCGCTGATGAGGGACGGCGGGAACGCGTGGCCCAATCAACGAACCTGGGTTCACGCCAACACTTTTACCGGGCTCACGGCCCCGCCGGATCTAACCAAAGCATTTGGTCACCTCAAAGGGTTTGCCGTCTCGCAACATGTAGAAAGCCGCGCGCGCCAGCTTGTGCGCGAGTGCCTTCATCGCGACCACAGGCATGCGCCGCGATCTTTTGCGATCGTAGAAACGTCTCGCCTGCGGACAACTGCGCATCGCAACAGCGGCAGCTTCGATGAAGGCCCAGGAGAGATACTTGTTGCCGTTCTTTGCGTTGCCTTCACCTTTCTTCTTGCCGTTGGAGATCCGCTTGCTCTCGACGCATCGGCAGTAGGAACTGAACTGCCCAACGCTGTGGAAACGGGCGATGCTGCCCGTTTCCAGCATGATGGTGGTCGCGAGGGTCTCACCGATGCCCGGCGCGGTTTTGAGGATGGAGAACTCGGGGCGAAGTTTCACGGTGCGGTGCAGGACAGTTTCGATTGCATGGATTTGAGCTTGGAGCGTGCGCACAACCGCGAGGTTGGCCATCAACGCACACTCGATGTGCGGTGGCAAACGCAGCGCACTTACAGCCGCGTTGTCGAGGTGGCGAACCTGTTGTGCGTTGAGGCGCAGATTCAACTGCCGCGCCACGATATTTTCGATGCTGAGAATGTTTAGCGTGCGTTGCTGTACGAGTTGCATCCGCTTGCGGGCCAGGTCACGCAAGCCACGCTCCTCCGGTGGATAGATGTACCCTTCTGGCAGTAGCCCAAGACGGAAGATGTGTGCGAGAAACACTGCGTCGCGTTCATCACCCGCGTACTTCAGGCCCTCATACTGCTTGATGGCAGAGGTATTTGCCAGATGCACGGCAAAGCCCGCAGCCACCAGGCCATCGACCAGCCAGTACCAGTTATAGGTTGATTCGACCACGACCCCTTGCAGGTCCTCGTTGAACGATGCGAGGACCGCAATGATTGATGACAGGTCGTTGGCCAGTCGTTTGCAGTAAAGCACCCGGTCCTGATCGTCGATCACGGCGACCACGGCGTTATTCGAGTGCAGATCGATGCCGCTATACTTCATTTCAGCCTCCTGAACGGGTCCGTTGAGCCAGACATCTCAACTGTAGACCCTGGCCGCCCCCTTCTTTGGGCGGCCAGGAGGCCTTTCAATGATTATCAACAGTCGGCGCAGATGTGGTGCAGCGGGGTGCGTGATCCTGCATGGGTCAAAGGAAAGCGCCTCCAGTATCTGATCAGAAAGTAGATCCGCGCTTAGCGCGACGTCGGGCGCGATTTCCTCCGATCGAAAAAATGCCCCGCGCGAAGCGGGGCCTTAGACCAGTAACTAGCTCGTACGGGGGACGAGCGATCGCAATGTAACCCGTCGTCGGTAAGCGAGGCTACCTGCCAATACAGGTAGCTTATGTCTCGGCCGCAGATAATCAGACGACTATCAAGTCGTGCTATAACGCTTTCCGCGAACGTCACGGTCCGAGGTGCTGATCTGTCAACGCTGCGACAATGAAGGTGTCAACTCGCATCCTCGCTTCCATCGGCAGTGCGCTAGGACTTGTGCGACGTACGGTTAGCGTCGTTCACATACGTCATGACGCGGAAAATGCGGTAATTCAACACTCGTTACGGAAATCGAGATTTCCTTTTTATGTCTTAAGATCGACTTGTATGTTAGACAACACACCAAACATCCGGGCATTAACAGTGCCCCGTCGCGAACGAACAGCGGGTGACTCGTGCGGAGCGGAGATCAGAATGGCTAGATACCCCAAATTCCGAATGTCGACTTCTTGCCCGCTACCGCCCAATGCGCAATGCATGTTGAAACTATGTGCGCGCACTGAATGAAGGCGGAACGGACATTCCCGTCATCAGAATACGCTCACCGCCGTGGTACGGCATGCATTGTCAATACAATGGAAATATCGCCGATCAACCACGGAGCACCGGCGAACGCATACGCAAATACGCTTCGAAGTCGTGCGCCACTTCCGGATGGCGAAGCGCGAATTCGACAGTCGCTTTCAGATAACCAAGCTTGCTGCCGCAATCGAAACGCGTGCCGTGATACTTGTACGCAAGCACCTGCTCGTCGTTCAGCAGCGATTGAATCGCATCGGTGAGCTGCAGTTCGCCGCCCGCGCCCGGCTTGATCGAGCGGATATGCTGGAAAATCCGCGGCTTCAGCACATAGCGGCCGACCACACCGAGATTCGACGGCGCATCTTCCGGCGCCGGCTTTTCGACGATGCCAGACATCTTGATGATCGCGTCTTCCCACTCCTTGCCGTCGACGATACCGTACGACTTGGTCTCGTCGCGCGGGATCTCTTCGACGCCGATCACCGAGCTGTGATAGTGGTCGAACACCTCGATCATCTGCTGCATCACCGGCGGCGTGCCGTACAGCAGGTCGTCGGCGAGAATCACGGCGAACGGGTTGTCGCCCACCAGCTTCTCGGCGCACAGCACCGCGTGGCCGAGACCGAGCGCCTCCGGCTGGCGCACGTAGAAGCAGTCGACATGGCTCGGCTTGATGCTGCGCACCAGCTCGAGCAGCTTGTCCTTGCCGCGCGCTTCGAGTTCAGCCTCGATCTCATACGACTTGTCGAAGTGATCTTCGATCGCGCGCTTGCTGCGACCCGTAACGAAGATCATTTCGGTCATGCCCGCAGCCATCGCTTCTTCCACCGCGTATTGAATCAGCGGCTTGTCGACGATCGGCAGCATTTCCTTCGGACTGGCTTTGGTCGCAGGGAGGAACCGGGTGCCAAGACCCGCTACCGGGAATACGGCCTTTGTAACGTTGAGCATATGACACCTCCGAATCCGTTTCCCAGGATAGCAGTTATGCAGTCGAAGTCAGTACGTCCACGGTCAACCAGGTTTCCGATAACTTTTTCCTTCCACAGGGCTCTGTCAAGTTGACGGGCGCAGACTACCTTTATGGCTTAATAGTAGTTATCCTCACTAGATAACTCTATCGGCTGCGGCATCGACAGTCCAACCATGCCATGTGGCGAAGCGTTCTTGGAGTACGGCACGATGACATGTCGCGTTCGTCTGATGTCTGGGCAACGCGAAATGCTGCCGGATCGGGCCGAAGCATGAGAGAAACGCTTGCATGCGACGTGCATCACGAAAGCCGCACATCTGGCGTTCGCGCCTG
>Ga0207711_10003662_pt1 | contig 13288 bp, 10 predicted proteins | sample KBSS34metaG_FD_184401 | JGI IMG/M metagenome (GOLD analysis project Ga0207711, IMG submission 184401) | Switchgrass rhizosphere microbial communities from Kellogg Biological Station, Michigan, USA - KBS S3-4 metaG (SPAdes) (version 2) | ecosystem: Host-associated > Plants > Roots > Rhizosphere...
GTCCTGACGGATGGTCTGAAGCGCGGCGACCCGGCGGCCGGCTTCAAGGCTGCAATCGGGCGTTGCAGTGAGGTGCTGGCGGAGAAGTTCCCGGCCCGGGCCGGCGACAATCCGAATGAAGTTCCTGACGCTGTGGTGCTCTTGCCTCGACACTGAAGGAACGTGCGGGCATTGAGGCGATCGGCCGCACGGTTAAGCGGTCAGCTTAACTATACATCTTCTGATATTGCCGCAGGCGCCCCGCCGCGAGACACTAGGGCTGGGTGTGGCGGAACGCATTAGAGACCAGTGGTCGCTCGAGGCGAAATCACAGGCGCGGAAGATCCAATCGTGCGGTCAGCGGCCGACGCGACGGCGTTGGGCATGGCCTTTATCCTTGCCATCGCGCCGGACGGCGCGCGGCAGTTCGTGTTCGCCGGTCCCCGCTGCCTGGGCGTGAACGGCGTCGAGGCCGAGACGGTCATGCGCGACGCCGAGGTCTTCTTCGACATGATCCTGCTGGAGCATCGCGCGGCGTTCGCGGCGACCCAGGCCAAGGCCCAGGCCAACCTGGAGCCGTTCGATATCGAGGTGGCCATGCGCCGGGCCGACGGCGTGGTGCGCTGGCATCGCCTCGCCTCCCTGCCGCGGCCGCAGCCGGACGGATCGGTGTTCTGGGACGGGCTGCAGGTCGACGTCACCGATCGCCATCAGATGTCCGACGTGCTGCGCGAGCAACGCCGCCGCCTGGAAGTGGCGGTGGAGGCCACCGGCCTGGGATTCTGGGAGTGGGACCTCGAGGCCGGAACCCTGGAGTGGTCTGATCGCAACAAGCAGCTGTTCGGCCTGCCGGCGAGCGCGGAGATGACGCTGGAGCGCTATATGGCGCTGGTGCATCCCGAGGACCTGCCGCAGGTCACCGCGGCCTATCAGGCGGCGCGCGACCGGCCGCAAGGCGGCGACTACTCGCTTGAGCACAGGGTCGTGCGGCCCGACGGCGAGGTCGTCTGGATCCAGTCGACCGGCCGGGTCTCCACCGACGACGACGGTCAGGCGCGCCTGGTGGTCGGCACCTCGCTGGACATCACCGAGCGCAAGGCCGCCGAGGAGCGCCAGGGCCTGGTGATGGGCGAGCTGGCGCACCGGGCCAAGAACGGCATCGCGGTGATGATGGCCATGGTGCTGCAGACCGGTCGCGGTCAGAACACCGTGAAGGGCTTCAAAGACCTGCTCATGGCCCGTCTGAAGGCCATGGCCGATTCCCAGGATCTGGTGACCGCGTCGGGCGGCGGCCCGGTGGCTCTGGCCGACGTGATCGACAAGGCGGTCGCGCCCTTCGACCAGGGGCGCTTCGATGTCGACGAAGGGCTGGGGCGGCTCACCATCCGCGGCGAGATGGCGGTCGGCATGGGCCTGCTGCTGCACGAGATGGCGACCAATGCGGTGAAGTACGGCGCCCTGTCGAACAGCGGCGGGCGGGTGACCATCGCGCTGGAGCCGGCCGACGAGGGCCGCGCGGTGTTCCGCTGGCGCGAGTGGGGCGGACCGCAGGTCGGGCCGGCGGCGGCGACGGGCTTCGGCACGCGGCTGCTGAGCCAGGTGCTGCGACCGCAGGGCGGCGAGGTGAAGTTCGACTTCGACCCGATGGGCTTCCACGCGAGCGTCGAGTTCCCGACCGTTAGGTAGATCAACTACCTAACGCTCTTTTCTTGCTGTGGCGGCCGCTCAGGCCTTAAGATTCCTCCGTTCTCCAGGGAGAGGCGACATGGCCTTCAAGCTCAACGTCAACGGCAAGGTCATGGAGGCGGATGTCGATCCCGACACCCCTCTGCTTTGGGCGCTTCGCGACAGCCTGGGGATCACCGGTCCCAAGTTCGGCTGCGGCGTCGCCCAATGCGGGGCGTGCACCGTGCACATCGACGGCAAGCCGGTGCGCAGTTGCGTGCGGCCCGTCAGCTCGGTGGGCGAGGGCAAGATCTCGACGATCGAGTCGATGCACGAGCATCCGATCGGCAAGAAGCTGCAAGCGGCCTGGGCCGAACTCGACGTCGCCCAGTGCGGCTACTGCCAGCCCGGCCAGATCATGGCGGCCACCGCGCTCCTGGCGGAGAAGCCCAAGCCGACCGACGCCGACATCGATGCCGCGATGACCAACATCTGCCGCTGCGCGACCTACACGCGCATCCGGGCGGCCATCAAGAAGGCCTCCGGCCAGAAGATGGAGGCGTAAGCGCTATGACCCTCGAACTCACCGGCGCCTCGCGGCGCGACCTCCTGAAGGCCTCCGTGATCGGCGGCGGCCTGGTGCTCTCGTTCAGCATCGCCGCCAAGGCGGAAGCCGCCGAGGGCGCCGGCGCCCAGGCGCTGAACGCCTACGTGCGCGTCGCGCCCAACGGCATCGTCACCATCATGGGCAAGAACCCGGAGATCGGTCAGGGCATCAAGACCTCGCTGCCGATGATCATCGCCGAGGAGCTGGACGTCGCCTGGGAAAACGTCCGCATCGAACAGGCCGACTGCGATCCCAAGCTCTACGGCAGCCAGTTCGCCGGCGGCAGCCTGGCGACGCCCATGAACTATGATGACCTGCGCAAGGTGGGCGCGGTGGCGCGCGCCATGCTGGTCAACGCCGCGGCCACCGCCTGGAACTGCCCGTCCGGTGACTGCAAGACCTCCGAAGGCCAGGTGATCCACGTCGCGACCGGGCGCAAGGCGAGCTACGGCTCGCTGGCCGGCCAGTGCGCGGGCGTCGCCATGCCGGATCCGAAGACGATCCCGCTGAAGGACCCCAAGGCCTACAAGATCATCGGCAAGTCGACGCCGCAGTACGACACCCAGAAGATCGTCACCGGCCAGCCGCTGTTCGGCATCGATGTGCGCCTGCCGGGCATGCTCTACGCGACCTTCGAGAAGGCCCCGGTGTTCGGCGCGAAGGTGGCCTCGGCCGACCTCGACGCCGCGCGCGCCGTGAAGGGCGTGCGGAAGGTGTTCGTGGTCGAGGGCGGGACCGACCTCTCCGGCCTGCTGCCGGGCGTGGCCGTGGTTGGCGACACCTGGTGGGCGGCGCGCAAGGGCCGCAACCAGCTGAAGACCCAATGGGCCGACCATCCGACCTCCAAGCAGTCGACGGCGAGCTTCGACAAGCAGGCCGCGGCGCTGGCGGCCGGGTCGCCGCAGATGAACCTGCGCAAGGACGGCGACGTCGACGCCGCCCTGGCCGGCGCGGCCCACAAGGTGGAAGCCGCCTACGCCTATCCCTTCCTCAGCCACGCCCCGCTGGAGCCGCAGAACACCACGGCGGTCTTCAAGGACGGCAAGCTGGAGATCTGGGCCCCGAGCCAGAACCCGCAGCCCGGCCGCGCCCTGGTCGCCAAGACGCTCGGCATCAGCGCCGAGAACATCACCGTCCACATGACCCGCTGCGGCGGCGGCTTCGGCCGCCGGCTCTCCAACGACTACATGGTGGAGGCCGCCTGGATCGCGCGCGAGACCGGGGCGCCGGTCAAGCTGCTGTGGACCCGCGAAGACGACATGCACCACGACTTCTACCGCCCCGCCGGCTACCACTATTTCAAGGGCGGCGTGGACAAGGACGGCAAGGTCGTCGCCTGGCAGGACCACTTCGTGACCTTCGGCGAGGGAGCCACCCTGGCCTCCAGCGCCGGCATGGGCGCCAACGAATTCCCCAGCCGTTTCGTGGGGAACTGCAAGATCGACCAGTCGACCATCTCCCTGGGCGTCCCCACCGGTCCCATGCGGGCCCCGGGCTCCAACGCGCTGGCGTTCGTGAACCAGAGCTTCATCGACGAACTGGCGGTGGCGGCGGGCGCCGATCCGCTGGCCTTCCGCATGAAGCTGCTGGGCGATGCGCCTATGGTCGGCACGGGACCCTCCGCCTACAACGCCGGGCGCATGAAGGGCGTGCTGGCCGCCGTCGAGAAGATGTCGGGCTGGAAGGATCGCGGGAAGCTGCCCAAGGGCACGGGCATGGGCGTGGCCTTCCACTACAGCCACGCCGGCTACTTCGCCGAGGTGGTGAAGGCCTCAGTGGCCGCGGACGGCAAGATCAAGATCCACAAGGTCTGGGTCGCCGCCGACGTGGGCCGCCAGATCGTCAACCCGTCCGGCGCCATGAACCAGGTGCAGGGCGCGGCGCTCGAGGGCATCAGCCACGCCCTCTACCAGAAGGTCACCATCGTCGACGGGGCGGCCAAGGAGTCGAACTTCAACACCTATCCGCTGCTGCGCATGGCCATGGCGCCGCCGGTGGAGGTGAAGTTCGTGATCACCGACTACCCGCCGACCGGCCTGGGCGAACCGGCCCTGCCGCCGGTGATCCCGGCGCTCACCAACGCCATCTTCGCGGCGACCGGCAAGCGCATCCGCACCCTGCCGATCGATACCAGCCAGCTGAAGACCTGACCCGAGGCGTACCGGCCGTTCAAAACCGCTTGGCGCGGGCGCGGGTCCGCGCATGATGGCGGCTGAGGCGGCGCCAAGACCGCCCGGCTGAGGGGTGGCTGAGTTGGTGAACAAGCTTCTGATCGCGAACCGAGGCGAGATCGCGGTGCGGATCGCGCGGACGGCGGCCGAGATGGGCGTGCCCACGGTGGCGGTCTTTTCCGAAGACGACGCGGCCTCGCTGCACACCCGCAAGGCCGATGAGGCGGTGGGCCTGAAGGGCTCCGGCCCGGCGGCCTATCTGGACATCGCCCAGGTGGTCGCCGCGGCAAAGGCGGCCGGCTGCGACGCCGTGCATCCGGGCTATGGCTTCCTCTCCGAGAACGCCGCCTTCGCGCGGGCCTGCGCCGAGGCGGGCCTGACCTTCGTGGGCCCGACGCCGGAGACGCTCGAGCTGTTCGGCGACAAGGGCCGGGCGCGCGCGCTCGCCCAGCAGTGCGGTGTACCGGTCCTGCCCGGAACCGACGGCCCCACCAGCCTGAAGGACGCCAAGGCCTTCTTCGCGGGTCTCGGCAAGGGCGCCGCGGTGATGGTCAAGGCCGTGGCGGGCGGCGGCGGGCGCGGCATGCGACCCGTGACCGCCGCGAAGGACCTGGAAGCGGCCTACGAGCGCTGCGCGTCGGAGGCCAAGGCCGCGTTCGGCAACGGCGATCTCTATGTCGAACAGTTCCTCACCCGCGCGCGCCACATCGAAGTGCAGATCGTCGGCGATGGCGCCAGCGTCAGCCACCTCTGGGACCGCGAATGCAGCTTGCAGCGGCAGCGGCAGAAAGTGGTGGAGATCGCGCCCGCCGACATGCTGCCGATGCCCCTGCGCGAGCGCTTGTTCGCGGCTGCCGTGGCGCTGGGCGAAGCCGCGGGCTACCGCAGCCTCGGCACCATGGAATTCCTGGTGGATGGCGACAGCTTTGTGTTCATCGAGGGCAACGCGCGGCTGCAGGTGGAGCACACGGTCACCGAGGAGGTGACCGGGCTGGATCTGGTGCGGTTGCAGCTGCAGATCGCGGCGGGCCGTTCGCTGGCCGACCTGCGGCTGACCCAGGGCGACGTGCCCGCGCCGCGTGGCCATGCGGTGCAGGCCCGGGTCAATCTGGAGACCATGGCGGCGGACGGCTCGGCCAAGCCGGCGGGCGGGGTGCTTACCGCCTTCGAGCCGCCGTCGGGGCCGGGGGTCCGGATCGATGGCTTCGGCTACGCCGGCTACCGCACCAGCGCGCGCTTCGACAGCCTGCTCGCCAAGCTGATCGTCCATGCGGGTGCGGGCGGGCTCACTCGCGCGGTCGCCAAGGCCTATCGCGCGCTCAGCGAGTTCCGCATCGAGGGCTCGGCCAACAACATCGCCTTCCTGCAGAACCTACTGGCGCTTCCCGCCGTGGCGGCGGGCGAGGTGCACACCCGCTTCATCGAGGAGCACATGGACGCGCTGGCCGGTGCGCCGGAGGCCCATCCGAAGCTCTACTTCGACGCCGCCGCGCGGGGCAGTGCGCCGCCGCCCGGGTCCCAGCGCGTCGGCTACCAGGTCGACGCCGCCGATCCCCTGGCGATCCTGGCCTTGGGCAAGCAGGAGATCGATCAGCCTACGGAGGAAGACGAGCCGGAAGGTCCGGAGGGGACCAGGCCGCTGCGCGCGCCGCTGCAGGGCACGGTGATCAACATCTCGGTCGCGGCGGGCGATGAGGTCCGCGCCGGCCAGGCGCTGATGATCATGGAGGCCATGAAGATGGAGCACGTGATCGCCGCCGAGATGTCGGGGATCGTGCGCCAGGTGACCGTCGAGGTCGGCGACACGGTGTTCGAGGACCACCCGCTGGCGTTCCTGGAGGAGGCGGAGATCGCGGGCGGCGGCGGGGCTGCCGAAGAGGTGGTTGATCTCGACTACATCCGCCCGGACCTGGCCGAGGTGCTGGACCGCCACGCCAAGACCTTCGACGCGGCGCGGCCGGACGCGGTGGCGCGACGGCGCAAAACCGGCCAGCGCACGGCGCGCGAGAACGTCGACGACCTGCTCGATCCCGGAAGCTTCGTGGAATACGGCCCGCTGGTGGTGGCCGCGCGGCGGCGGCGCAACACCCTGCAGGAGCTGATCGACACCACACCCGCCGACGGCATGATCATGGGCCTGGGCAGCGTGAACGGCGACCGCTTCGGCGAAGACCGAGCGCGGTGCGCGGTGCTGTCCTACGACTACACCGTGCTGGCCGGCACCCAGGGGGGCAACAACCACTGGAAGCTCGACCGGATGAGCGAGCTGATCCACCGCTGGAAGCTGCCGACGGTGTTCTTCACCGAGGGTGGCGGCGGACGGCCCGGCGACACCGAGGGCGGCGGCTTCACCCGCGGCTTCGAATTCTGGGGCAGGCTCTCCGGGACCGTGCCGCTGGTCGGCGTCAATTCCGGCCGCTGCTTTGCGGGCAACGCCGCGATCCTCGGCTGCTGCGACGTGATCATCGCCACCAGGAACTCGGCGCTCGGCATGGGCGGGCCGGCCATGGTGGAAGGCGGCGGCCTGGGCGTCTTCCGGCCCGAGGAGATCGGCCCGATCAAGGTGATGCAGGCCAACGGCACCATCGACGTGCTGGTCGAGGACGAGGCCGAGGCGGTGGTCGCGGCGAAGAAGTACCTCTCCTATTTCCAGGGTCCGGTGGCCGACTGGAAATGCGCGGACCAGCGCCTGCTGCGCCGCGCGGTCCCGGAGAACCGCCTGCGCGTCTACGACATCCGCAAGGTCATCGGGCTGATCGCCGACGAAGGCTCGGTGCTGGAGCTCCGGCCCAAGTTCGGCCTGGCGATGGTGACCGCCTTCATCCGCGTCGAGGGCCGCCCCATGGGCGTGTTCGCCAACAATCCGATGCATATCGGCGGCGCGATCGACAGCGACGCGTCCGACAAGGCCGCGCGGTTCCTTCAGCTCTGCGAGGCCTTCGACATCCCGGTGCTGTCGCTCTCCGACACGCCCGGCAACATGGTCGGACCGGAGGCGGAGAAGACCGGCCTGATCCGCCATTGCTCGCGGCTGTTCGTGATCGGCGCGAACCTGACCGTGCCGATCTTCTCGGTGATCATCCGCAAGAGCTATGGGCTGGGCGCGATCGCCATGACCGGCGGCAGCTACCAGGCGGCGATGTTCTGCGTCTCCTGGCCGACCGGCGAGTTCGGCGGCATGGGGCTGGAGGGCTCGGTGAAGCTCGGCTACCGCAACGAGCTCGCGGCCATCGAGGACCCGGTGGCGCGGAAGGCGAAGTTCGACGAGATGGTCGCCGCCGCCTATGCGCGCGGCAAGGCGATGAGCCAGGCCACCAACCCCGCTCTGGATGACGTCATCGACCCGGCCGACACCCGCCGCTGGATCGTGGGCGGCCTGAAAGCCCTGCCGCCCGTCCCGCCGCGTACGGAGAAGAAGCTGAGGTGGGTGGACAGCTGGTAGGACTTGATCCGAAACGTCGCACGCGCCGTACTCTAGGGATGGGACGGGAGGACCTCGCATGAGCCAGTTCACACGCCGCACGGCGCTCAGTTTCGGAGCCGCCGCCATCGCCGCGCCGGCGTTTGCGGCGCAGCCGGTCACTGAGGGGCGCGCCAAGGTTCCAGGCGGGACGATCTGGTGGAAGAAGGTGGGGGCCGGCTCGAAGCCTCCGCTGCTTACCCTGCATGGCGGGCCCGGCGCTGGGCACAATTACCTCTTGTCGCTGGCGGCGCTCGCCGACGACCGTCCGGTGATCTTCTACGACCAGCTGGGCTGCGGGCAGGCCGACAGCCCGGCCGACGAGAAGATCTACACGATCCAGCGCTCCGTCGATGAGGTCGACGCGGTGCGCCAGGCGCTGGGCCTGAAGGAGATCGTGCTGTTCGGCCACTCCTGGGGCTCGATGCTGGCCATCGAATACCTCTGCCAGGGACGCGGCGCGGGCGTGCAGAAGCTCATCCTCGGCGGGGCGCTCGCCTCCGTGCCCCAGGCCAACGCCGGCCAGATGCGGCTGATCGACGAGATGCCTGACGGGGCGGGCAAGCGGCTGCATGCTCTGGAGGCCGCGCACAAGGAGAACACGCCCGAATACGAGAAGCTGACAGAGCTGTTCTACAAGCTCTACGTCTGCCGCGCCGATCCGCCGCCGCCGGAGTTCCTGCAGTCCATCGACATCGTCGGCAAGTCGATCGCCTACCGCGTGATGAACGGGCCCAACGAGTTCACCATCGTCGGCGTGATCAAGGACTGGGACCGCCGAAAGGACCTCGGCCGGATCAAGCTGCCGACCCTGATCACCACCGGCGAGCACGACGAGGTGACGCTGGACTGCCACCAGACCATCCACGCGGGCATCAAGGGCTCGACGCTGGAGATCTTCAAGGACTGCAGCCACATGACCATGTGCGAGCAGCCGGCGAAGTACGTGGCCTCGCTGCGCCGGTTCCTGGCCTGAACGCGGAGGTCGGCCGATGGCGCGAGAAGACTGGCCGATGATCGGCCTCTGGTTGGCGACCATCGTCCTTCTGGTCGCCATGGCCTGGGAGCCCTGGCGTCAGACCCGGGGGCGGTCGACGATCGATCTCTCCAACGAAGTGGAAGGCCGACCCGTCCCGCCATTCCAGATTTTCCTGCTGCCCGCCTTGCTCACGGCCGCGCCGTTCGTCGCGCCACTCATTCGCCACGCCGCGTCGGAGGTCCCAGGGTTCGTCAGCCCGTGGCGACACCCGCATATGCTGTGGCCCGTCGGCCTGCTCCCCCTGGGCGGGTTCGTGGCCGTGCAGCTGGTGATGCGCCGGCAATTCCTCAGCGCGGCCCGTCGTCGGCGCGAAGAGCGTGCCCGGGTGCTTGAGGTGTTGGCCGGCGCGGAGCGGAAGTCCGTGAGACGTCCTCGATGAGCCGCCAGCCGAGCGGGGCGCCCTACGTGCGGCGCGGCTAGGCCTTGTAGCTGATCACCTCGTACTCGATCCCATCGGGGTCGAAGAAGTAGAAGCGGCGGCCGGGTTCATAGTCGGCGTGATTGAACGGATTGAGGCCAGCGGCGCGTACGGCGGCCTCGACCGTGTCCAGATCGTCGACCTCGACGCCGATGTGGTTGAGCGGCCGGCCCTTGATGAAATCATCGGCGGTCGGGCCCTCGCCGCGGGTGGTGTAGAGGGCGATGTAGTTGTCCGGCGAGCCCACGTGGATCGTGCGCCCGCCGTTCAGCGCCGGGCCCTGCCAGCGGACCTTCCAGCCGAACAGGGCCTCCATGAGCCGCGCGGCGCGCTCCGGATCGGTCACAGTGACATTGACGTGTTCAATTCGCCCGACGGACATCGGCTTGCGGCCCTTTTTGACGGGCGACGGAAACGCGCCCATTGCCGGTCGTACAACCTCAAGCTAACTTGAGGTCAAGGTCTTGTTGGAGGCTTCGTGGCGCCCGGATCCCTGCTCACGATCGGCGACCTGGCGCGACGCACTGGCCTTTCGGTGTCGTCGATCCGCTTCTACGAGGCGCGCGGCCTGGTGAGCGCGATCCGCACCGCCGGCAACCAGCGCCGCTTCCTGCGCTCCGATATCCGGCGCCTGTCCTTCGCCCTGATCGCCCAGCGCCTGGGCCTGACGCTCGGCGAGATCGAGGCTGAACTGGCGAGCCTGCCGCAGGGCCGCCCGCCGACCCGGGATGACTGGCATGCCATCAGCCTACGCTTGCGCGGCGTGCTGGAGGGCAAGATCGCCATGCTGGAGCAGACCCGCGACAAGCTGGACGGATGCATCGGTTGTGGCTGCCTGTCGCTGGACAAGTGCGCGCTCTATAACCCCGGCGACCGCGCGGCCCGCGCGGGGCCGGGGCCGCGCTTCCTGGTCGGCGACCGCTATCAGGATTTCGCCGAAGACTGACGCGGCTAGTGCGGGACGTAGGTCCTGAGCACGTCCTCGATGATCCGCTCAAGCTGGCCGAGTGTGTTGCAGCTCTTGGCCACGTGGGTGAAGCGCTCGTAGCGGTGCATGACGCTGTCGCCCTGGCCCCAGTAGCTCTCGGGCTCGGGGTTCAGCCAGATCACGGCGCGCGCGCGTTGCTGGATCAAGTGCATAAGATCCAGGCGCGGGTCCGCGAAGTTGGAACGCCCGTCACCCAGGAAGATCACCGTGGTGTGGCGGTCGACCCGGTCCAGGTGGCTCTCGGCGAAATCCTGCAGCGAGCGGCCATAGTCGGTCTGCTGGAAGCCGATGGTCTGCAGCACCTTCAGGATCGCGCCCTCCACGCCATTGTCGTCGAGGATGGCGTTGACCGGAATCAGCCGGCCGGAGAAGGCGAAGGCGTCGAGCCGGTCGACCACCTCGTTCAGCGAATAGAGGAAGGTCAGCAGGAACTGCGCTGCGGCGGCCACCGATTTCGACACGTCGCAGATCGCGACGATCGACGGCTTGTCGACCTTCTTGATCTTCCACTCGATCTCGAAGGGCACGCCGCCGTGGGCCATGGATTTCCGGAGTGTCTTTCGGACATCCAGATGGCCGCGGTTGGCGGTGTGGCGGCGGCGCGAGTAGCGGTCGGCGAGGCGCTTGGCCATGCGCTTGACCAGCGCCTGCATCATGACGAGGTCGACGGGATCGATGCCGCCGTCGGCGTTCAGCGCCTTCTTGGCCAGCATCTCCTCGCGCAGCGCCTTGCCGGAGCCGGCGGCGTAGAGCTCGTGCTGGCGCTCCACATAGGCCTGGGCCTGGGCCAGCAGCGCCCTGCGCCCGCGATCCAGGCGATCGCCCAGGCCTTCGCCCTCGGGCATCTTGCGCGCGTTGGCGATGATCCGCTCGATCTCGGCCAGGCCCATCTCGTCGAGCAGCCGCCGCGTCATGCGGCTGCGCTGGGTGGAGAGCCGGATCTCGGCGACGCCGGCGCGCTCGGCGGCGGCCTCCATGGCCTGGGCGACGGCGGCGGCATCGCCGCGCAACAGCATCTGGGCCAGCGGGGACTCTGCGACGCCGGCCGCCTCGCCAGGGCTCTGGTCGTGGTCGCCGTCCGGCGGTGGCTGTTCGAGGTCGAAAGCCTGGCGGTTGAAGAAGGTCTCAAAGGTTGAGTCGAAGCGTCCCACTTCGTCGCGGCTCTTGGCCAGCACGGCGCAGAGGGCATCCTTGAAGAGTTCGCGATCGGCGTAGCCGACGCTCTCCACCGCGCGCGCCGCGTCGATCGCCTCGGCCGGCGAGACCCGCACGTCGGCGGCGCGCAGCGCTCTGAGGAATTCTTCGAGGGTGTGCTGCATGGCCACGTCAGCGCCGCGCGAGCAACTCGACGATCTGTGGTTCGACGGCGGTGATGTCCTGCTCGAACTTCAGGATCACGTTCAGTGTGTCGCGCACCAGGGCCGGGTCGAGGTCCTTGGCGTGCAGCAGGATCAGGGCGCGGGCCCAGTCGACGGTTTCGGAGATCGACGGCGGCTTGCGCAGATCGAGCGTGCGCAGCGACTGGACGAAGGCCACCAGCTTGCTGGTCAGGGCGGCTTCGATGCCAGGCACACGCGTGGCGACGATCCGCTCCTCCAGCGCCGCTTCCGGCAGCGGGATGTGCAGGTGCAGGCAGCGGCGTTTCAGCGCGTCGCCCAGGTCGCGAACGTTGTTGGAGGTCAGGAACACCAGCGGCGGGGTCTTGGCGATCACCACGCCCAGTTCCGGCACCGAGACCTGGTAGGCCGACAGCACCTCAAGCAGGAAGGCCTCGAAGGCCTCGTCCGACTTGTCGATCTCATCGATCAGCAGGACGCAGCCGTCGTCTTGCTTAAGAGCCTGCATCAAGGGGCGAGGCTCGAGGAAGGGCTCCGAGAAGAACAGGTCGCCCATGCCGTGCAGGCGGTCCATGGCGGCGTCCATGTCGGGCGCGTCGGCGAGGGCCGCGCCCATGCGGTCCTTGAGGATCTGGGTGTAGAGCAGCTGCTTGCCGTATTTCCACTCGTAGAGCGCCTTGGACTCGTCCAGGCCCTCGTAACACTGCATACGAATCAAAGGCTTGGCCATCAGTCTGGCGGTGGAGAGCGCGAGCTCCGTCTTGCCCACGCCTGCCGAGCCTTCCACCAGGATCGGCTTTTGCAGGTTCACCGCCATGTAGAGCGCGGTCGCGATGCGCCGCGAGGCGATGTAGCCGACGCTGCCCAGGCCTTCGATCAGGCCGTCCACAGAGGCGAAGGGGTCGGCGCCCGCACGTGTCGGGGCCGTCTTGGAAATCGTCAAAGTCTCAAGCTTTCAAAATGGGCGCGCGGTAACCCGCGCATTCGGTCTGCAATGACCTGATTGTGCCAAGCGGCCGAGGCAAGGGCAAACGGGAACCCGGAACGGCGAGGAAATCCGGACTTTCCCATGGTTTACGCGACCTTCACCCGCCCTCAGCTAGGGTCTGCGCGATGCGTGTGCTTGCCCTGACCGTGGCCTTGCTCTGCCTCGCCGCGCCCGCGTGGGCGGGCGAGCTGGCGTTCACCCTGACCACGCCCGCGGGAAAACCCGTGCCGAATGCGGTGGTTATGGTGCGTCCGCAGGCGGGAATTCCGCGCGGGCCGATCCGCTTTCCGTGGGCCTATGTCATGGCCCAGCAGAACGTCCAGTTCGAGCCGTTCGTGCTGATCGTGCCGGTGGGCGCGGAGGTGTCGTTCCCCAATCGCGACGCGATCCGCCATCACGTCTTCTCGTTCTCCCCGGCCAAGACCTTTGAGCTGAAGCTGTACAGCGCCGACGAGACCCGGGTGGTGAGCTTTCCCAAGGCCGGCGTGGTCAGCCTGGGCTGCAACATCCACGACAGCATGAGCGCCTTCATCCGGGTGGTGGACACGCCATTCGCCGCCAAGACCAACGCGGCCGGCCAGGCGACGATCCGCGACCTGCCCGCGGGCGGCGCCACCGTCACCGTCTGGCACCCCT
>Ga0207711_10003679_pt1 | contig 13243 bp, 10 predicted proteins | sample KBSS34metaG_FD_184401 | JGI IMG/M metagenome (GOLD analysis project Ga0207711, IMG submission 184401) | Switchgrass rhizosphere microbial communities from Kellogg Biological Station, Michigan, USA - KBS S3-4 metaG (SPAdes) (version 2) | ecosystem: Host-associated > Plants > Roots > Rhizosphere...
GTGCGCGAGGTGTCGGTCGCCAAGGGCTACGATCCGCGCGACTTCGCGCTGGTGGCCTCCGGCGGCGCAGGCCCGCTGCACGTCTGCGCGATCGCCCGTGAGCTCTACATCCCGACTGTGATCGTGCCGCTGTTTCCGTCGCATTTCTCCGCGCTCGGCATGCTGCTCGCCGACGAACGCCACGACTTCACCCGCACCGCCTTTGCCGACCTCGCCAGCGTTGATTTCGACAAATTGGTCAAAGTGCACGACGAGATGGTGGCGGACGCCAAGGCCAGTCTTCGCCACAGCAAGAATGCCCAGCACCAGATCCATCTCGACCTGCGCTACATGGGCCAGGAGTTCACCCTGCAGGTGCCGGTCACGCTCGACCAGCTCAAGCGCGGCGACCGCCAGGGCATCCGCACCGCCTTCGATCAGCTCTACGAACACCGCTACGCCCACCACTCGCCCGACGAGCCGGTGGAGATGGTCAACATCCGGCTCGGCGCCATCGGCAAGCGCTCCAAGCTTAACTTCCCGAGCCTCGCATCGGGCGGCGCGGCGGCTCCCGCCGCCGAGCACGAGGCCTACTTCACCTCGGCCACCAAACCCCTCAAGGCCAAGATCTACCGCCGCCCGGAGCTCAGCGCCGGCGCGGAGATCGCCGGGCCGGCGCTGATCCAGGAGCACGGCACCACCACGGTGCTGTTCGAGAACGACCGGTGCCGGGTGGCCCAATCCGGCGAACTGATCATCACCATCGGAGCCGTGCGATGAAGCTCGACACCGTCACGCTCGAAGTGATCCGCAATGCGCTGCCCGCCGTCGCCAACGAGATGGCGGCGGATTTGCAGCGCACCTCCTACAACATGATGATCTACGAAGTGCGCGACTATTGCACTGCGCTGCTCAACACCAAGGGCGAGCTCATTTCGCAGAACGTCGGCGGCGTGTCGCACTTCGTCGCCGACCTGGGCGTGCTCGTCACCGACGGCATGGCGCGCTACGGCGCCGACGGCTTCAAGCCGGGCGACGTCATCATCACCAACCACCAGGCGGTCGCCGGCCAGCACCTCAACAACGTCGTCATCTACATGCCCTACTTCTACAAGGGCGAGCTCTTGATGTTCCTGATGGTGCGTGCCCACTGGATCGACGTCGGCGGCACCTCGACCGGCTTCGGCGCCGGCGCCACCGTCGCCGACCCCTGGCTCGAAGGGCTGCAGCTCGACCAGCTCAAGATCTACGAAGAGGGCAAGCTCAGCGAGCCGCTCTACCGCGTCATCAAGGACAATATCCGCTTCCCGGAATCCTCACTCGGCGACATGAAATCGCAGATGGCCGCCTGCCGCCTCGCCGGCCGCCGCCTCGACGAGCTGTTCGAGAAATACGGCCGCGACACCCTGCTCGCCGCGATCGATCAGATTTTCGACGAGACCGAGCGGAAGTGCCGCAACGTGGTGGCGCAGCTTCCCGATGGCGTCTACGAAGCGTCGGCCTCGATCGACGATGACGGCGTGATCAAGGGTGAAGAGGTTCCGATCCACGTCAAGGTCACGGTCAAGTCCGGCGACATGGTCATCGACCTGTCCGGCTGCTCGGCCGAGCGCAAGGCCGCCATCAACTCGCGGACCTATGCGGGCGCCCGCGTCGCCTACAAGGCGCTGACCGGCCCGCTCGATCCCGTCAACGAAGGCTCGTTCCGCGCGCTGAAGGTGATCATCCCCGAAGGCAACATCATGATGGCGCGTTTCCCGGCGCCGATGGCCGGCTGGAGCGGCATCGTGCCGACCGTGGTCGACGCCATTGTCCGGGCGCTGGCCGATGCGATGCCGGACCGCGTGCCGGCCGGCCACCATGCGCTCCTCGGCGGCGCCGTGGTGTTCTTCGGCACCCATCCCAGGACCAAGCGCCGTTTTGTGGTGCAGAGCATCGAGGGCGGCGGCTGGGGCGGCCGGCCGTTCGAGGACGGCGAATCCGGCACCGTCTCGGTGTGCCAGGGCGACGTCCGCAACGGCTCGATCGAGGGCATTGAGCTGAAATGCCCGGTGGTGGTCGAGGCCCGCGAGCTGCGCCCGGACTCCTGCGGCGCCGGCAAATTCCGCGGCGGCCTCGGCATCGACATGCGGGTGCGCAACCTGGTCGACGGCAAATGGAATTTCGAGATGCCACGGCGCGGCAAATGCCCGCCCTGGGGCATCCGTGGCGGCACCCCCGGGGAACCGGGCGGCTATCTCCTGAAAATGCCGGGCGAGCGCAAGTTCACCATGCGGGGCGGCAGCCACATCCCCGTGCCGATCGGTGCCGAAGCCATTGTCCGCACCGGCGGCGGCGGCGGCTGGGGCAAGCCGCAGGATCGTGACGCGGCGCTGGTGGCCAAGGATGTCGCCGAAGGTTTCATTTCGGCCGCCGCCGCGCGCAAGCTCTATGGCGTGGCGGTCCGCGCCAACATGTCGCTCGACGAAACCGCGACTCGGGCGCTGCGAAAGCGGCTAGGATCGGCCGCCAAAGCCAAACCACAGCCCAAACGAAAAGCAAAGCCCGCGAAGCGCGCCAAGGGGACCAAGGGGAGAAGACGATGACGTTTGCACATTCTCGCCTGATCCCCCTGGTCGCGGCAGCTCTGATGCTGGCGTGCGGCGCGGCCGGCGCCGAAACCAAATTACGCGTCGGCAAGGCCCAGCCCAATCAGTTCGCCTTCGTACCGGCCGATATCGGAGTCGAGGCCGGCATCTTCAAGAAACACGGTCTCGACGTCGAGATCAGCTCGTTCGGCGGCGACGCCAAGATGATGCAAGCGCTGACGGCCGATGGCATCGACATTGCGCTCGGCGGCGGTCCGGCCTTCGCCACCATCGTCAAAGGCACGCCGATGAAGGCGGTCGCCGCGCTCGCCAACGCACCAAACACCATCATGCTGATGGTGCTCAAGAATGGACCGATCAAGACAACGGACGACCTCAAGGACAAGAAGGTCAGCGTTTCGACCGCCGGCTCGCTGACCTATTGGCTGACCATGCAGCTTTCTCGCTCGAAGGGCTGGGGCAACGACGGCATCAAGATCGTCCCCCTCGGGGCCGCGGCGGCCCAGGTCGCCGCGCTCAAGACCAACCAGGTCGACGGCGTGACCACCGACAGCGTTACGGTCTACAACGTCGTCGAGGAAGGCAGCGCCCGCATCCTGGCGAAGTTCGGCGACAGCGTGAAGGACTTCCATGTCCACGTCATCTACGCCAGCGACAAGCTGATCCAGGGCAACCCCGACGGGCTCAAGGCCTTCCTGGCCGGCTGGATGGAAACCATCCGTTTCATGCGCGACAACAAAGACAAGGCCATCGCCATCGCCGCGGAGAAAACCGGCGTGTCCAAGGCGGTCGCCACCGAAGGCTATAACGACACCATGCCGATCTTCAGCGCCACCGGTCATTTCGAGGCGAAGGCGCTGGATGTGCTGGCGGCGTCGTTCGTCGAGACCAAGCTTTTGCCGGACAAGCCGGATATGTCGAAGCTGCTCACCGAAGCGTATCTGCCGAAATGAAAACGGGCGATATCGCGATCCGGGTGAGAGACGTCTCGCATCAGTTCGGTGAACCGGGCGATGCGCAATTCGTGCAGGCGCTGCAGCACACGTCACTGGATATCACCCGCGGCGAACTGCTCTGCCTGATCGGACCGAGCGGCTGCGGCAAGAGCACGCTCCTCAACATGATCGGCGGCCTGCTGACACCGACGACGGGAACGGTCGAAGTCAGTGGCAAGCCGGTGCGCGGACCGCTGCCGCATGACATCGCCTTCGTGTTCCAGGAGAACGCACTGTTTCCCTGGTGCACGATCATCGAGAACGTCAAGCTCGGCATGGTGTTCCAGGGCGTGCCGAAGGCCGCACAGGAGCCGCGGGCGCGGAAGGCGCTGGAGGCGGTCGGCCTCAAAGACTTCATGGGCCACTATCCGGCGCAGCTGTCCGGCGGCATGCGCCAGCGTGCGGCGCTCGCTCGCGCGCTGAGCCTGGAGACCGGCACGCTGCTGATGGACGAGCCGTTCGGCGCGCTCGACGAGCAGACTCGGATGATCCTCGGCGAGGACCTTTCGGTGCTGCTGTCCACCACCGAGAAGACCATTGTGTTCGTAACGCATTCGCTCGGCGAAGCGGTGTTCCTTGCCGATCGCGTAGCGGTGTTCTCGGCGCGGCCGGGCCGCATCAAGGAAATCATCGAGGTCGATGAGCCGCATCCGCGCAAGCCCTCGTTCGTGACCACCGAAAAGTTCGGCCGGCTGCGCAACACGCTTTATGAGCTGCTGCACGAGGAAATCCGCAAGGCGGTCGAGCAGGCATCGACGGCGGGGCCGCATCCATGAGCGCGCGGCAGGACCGGCGCGACAAGATCGCCAGCCGCGCGGTGCAGATCGGCTTCGTCATTGCGCTGATCGGGTTCTGGTATGTCGGAACCGCCTACTGGGGCGTCAGCCGCATCTTGCTGCCCAACCCGGTCAATGTCTGGCACGAGCTGAAGGATGTCATCGGCTCCGGCGAATTCCTGCCCGATCTCAGAGTGACTTTGACCGAGCTCGCGATCGCCTTCGCCATCTCCTGCACCACCGGCGTGACGGTCGGCTATCTGATCAGCCGCTCGGCCTATCTTATCAAGGTGTTCGAGCCGCTGCTCGCCGGCTTCTATTCGGTTCCGATCATCCTGTTTCTGCCGCTCTACGTGCTGTTCTTCGGCCTCGGCCCGGGATCGAAGATCGCGCTCGGCACCACCATCAGCTTCTTCCCGATCGTGCTCAACACAATCGCCGGCTTCGGCTACGTCGAGAAGATCTTCATCACCGCTGCGCGCTCGATGGGCGCCTCCGACTTCCAGATGTTCCGCTACGTGCTGCTGCCGGCCGCCCTGCCCGTGATGCTCACGGGCCTCCGCATCGGATTCACCGTTGCGCTGTTGTCCATTCTCGGCAGCGAGACCATTGCGTCGCTGGAGGGCCTGGGCCATCGCATCGTCCATCTCGCCGAGGCCATGGAGACGGCACGGATGTTTGCCTACATCGCCTTCGCGGTGGTGATCGCGGCAACGCTCAACAGCATCGTCAGCTCGCTGGAACGCCGGGCCAAGCGCCGATGACCGACGCAACGCAGATCAAACGAGCGCTGATCCGCCACCCGGGACTGTCGCGGCTCGCGGTGATCGCCGCCCTGCTCTTGCTCTGGGAAGTCGCAGCACGCTGGTGGATCGATCCGACGTTCCTGAGCCCGCCGTCGAAAATCGTCGCCGGGCTCGGCGATTTATTCAACACCAAGGGCATTCCGGCTGCGCTGCAAATCACCGCCTGGGAGCTTGCGGTCGCTTTCGTGATCTCGGTCGTGGTCGGGCTCGTGGTCGGACTGGCCGTCGGCCTGTCGCGGTTCTCCAACCGCAGCCTGATGCCGATCATTCTTTTGCTCTACGGCACCCCCCAGATCACCATCCTGCCGCTGTTCATCCTGTATTTCGGCATCGGACCCCCGTCGAAAATCGCCTTCGGCGTGACCCATGGCATATTTCCGATCATCGTCACCATCGTCGCCGGCGTGCAGAACATCAAACCGATCTTGATGACGGCGGCGCATTCCATGGGCGCGAGCCGCTGGCAGATTTTTCGCTGGGTGATCTTCCCGCACATGATCCCGACGTTCTTTGCGGGGATGCGGCTCGGCATGACCGGGGTGCTGCTCGGCGTGCTGCTGGCCGAGCTTTACGTCTCCACCGCCGGCATCGGCTATTTCACGCAATTGTTCACCCAGGCCTTCGACCCGACCAAGCTCTTGGGCCTCGTCTCGGTGCTGGCCGCGATGGCGATCGCGCTCAACGAGATCGTGCGGCGCGCCGAGGTGCACTTCGGCCGCTGGCGGACCGACTAAATCCTATTGAGCTTTGATGTTGGATTCGCGGATCATCTCGCCGTAATCGTCGAAGCGCTTACGGATATAGGCGGCGAATTCGTCGCCGCACATGCCGACCGGATACAACCCCTGGAGCGCGAGCTTGGCTTTCACGTCCGGGTCCTGGAGCGCGGCTTTCAGCCAGCCGGCGAATTGATTGAGCGTTTCCTTCGGCGTGTTCGCCGGCGCAACGATGCCGAACCAGTTGTCAACCTCCAGATTCTTGAATCCGGATTCGTCGAAAGTCGGCACGTCCGGCAGCGGCTCGATCCGCTTCATCGTGGCAACGGCAAGCGCCCGTAGCTTCTCCGCTTTCACATTCTCCGAAACGACCGCATAGCCGGCAAACGCCGAAGTTACATGCTGTCCCAGCACCGCCGTCGCGGCGGGCGCGCTGCCGGCGTAAGGCACGTAGGTCATGGTCACGTTCGCCGCGCGGGTGAACGTCGTAAAGCCCATCTGAAACGTCGAGCCAGGGCCGACCGCCGCCATCGTCAGTTCGCCGGGTTTGGCGCGCGCCGCGTCGAGCATATCCTTGAGCGTCTTATAAGGTGACGCGCTGTTGACCACGAACACCGCCGGCGATTGCACCAGGTAGCAGATCGGATCGAAGGCGGTCACCGGATGGTAATTGGCCTTTCGCGTCTGGGCGTCGATCAGATAGGTGTTCGCCGTCATCAGCAGCGTATTGCCATCCGGCGCTGCGCGCGACACCGCCTCGGTTCCGATCATTCCGCTGGCGCCGGGACGGTTTTCGACGACGATCGTGACGCCCTGCGCCCGGCCGATCTGCTCCGCCATCAGGCGCGCCACGGCGTCGGTGCTCGCGCCCGGCGGTACCGGTACGATCAGGTGGATGGTTCTACCCGATTGCGGCCACGCGTTTTGGGCGGACAGCGCCAACACGATGACGGCGCAACAAGCGGCGAAGAAGCTCTTGATCCGGACCATGCGGACTCCCCAACGATTTCCGGCCCGCCAACGTGCGACATCGAGGCTATTCGCGCAAGACTCGACATAGTTGGGGAAAATCAGCGGGAGCGGCTACTTCTTCTCCAGCAGGAGAGTGCCTTCTTTGCGGATCGCGGGCACCAGCCGCTCCGACAGCTTGGCAAGCAGCCACGGCAGGCTCACCTCAAGACGCAGATGATCCTCCGCCACGGCGATCGTGCCGTTGGCGGACTGCCCCAGCGCGCGGACACGGAACGTCAGGCAATCGCCGTTCCAGACCTCCTCATCGACCGACATCAGATGGCCGAAGTTCGTTCGGGCCTGGCCAAGACCCGTCTTGAGGCGGCGAACGGCCTCCTGCTTGCCGAGGCGGTGGGGGATCGACACGACCAGCGGAGCCGTCATCGGCGTTTCTCATTCTCAAGATGCTTCCGCAGAAGCGCCACGTTACGGCGGTTGGCGCGCCACATCACGTCAAAGGCGTCGCCGAGGAGCGGCACCGCTCCGACGAACCCATCGATCGCTACATTGGCCAGCATCCGGGCGACCAGATGACGGGGCGCGCCGAGCGCGCGGGCCTCGCGTACGATGTAAAGCGAAATGACGGTGGTGATCGCGTCTCCGATGCCGGGGACGAGGCCGATCATCGCGTCGAAGCCGAAACGGATATTGGTCCCCGGTATGACAAAGGCGGTGTCGAGCAGATTGGCGAGCGCGTCGAGCCGCGCAATGCGTTCCGCCCGCGACTGCGGCCGCGCAAAATCAAATCCATAGTTCCCGAACTGCACTGTGCTCATGCGCGCTGACATGGGAGCACGCAACGGAAATGCAAGGCGCGTCGCGACCGAAAACTCGTTGTGTATTTTGACATCGCATGCTGACAGCGGCGGATGTTGGTTGCCGTGACCGGTCCGCGACGCCCTGCTGCAACTGGCCTAATTGACCGCAAGATCGCAGTCTCAGGAACCGGTGATGCGATCCATGTTGGCGCTCTGAGGATCGAAGCCTACGCAGCCGAAAGACCGGCCCCAGGTCTCGCCGCGGCCCATACAAGGGAGCTATCAGAGCCCATCAAAGGCATAAAATGCGCCCATTATCTGCGACAAAAGTAGAACAATGAGCGCACCAAGACAGAGAATGCTCCGGCGCAAGCCTATGTTCCGGCTTGCGTAATCACATCTATGCTGCGAAAATAATTTGCTGACGATCGGATTTATGCGCGAATTTCCGGCCTAACCGTTGCGTCGCGTGAGGGAGGCATTGATGCCAAGTCGGAATAAACAACAGCAGAAAACTGCGAAAGCGCCACGGGAAGCCAAGCGACCGAGCCGCAAACTCAACTTCCAGAATGAGCCCTGGTATGCAGCCGCCGCGCAACGGATGACCGCGGCCCGGTCTAGTGAACGGCCGCTGGCGCAAGTTCCGTCTCCCCCATTGGCTTCGGACTAAGAGCCGACCTGTCTGCTCAATTCGAAGTTCAGCCGACGGGCAGAACTCGCACCGACGTCTCGAGCCGTTGCGCGCCGGAGGCAAAAATGACGCCATCCATCGGCGCTACATCGGCGTAGTCGCGCCCGATGGCCAGCACGACATGGTCGGTTCCGGCCAGCATACCGTTGGTCGGATCGAAACCGACCCACCCGGCATCGGCACCGCACCAGACCGACGCCCAGGCATGCATCGCGTCGGCGCCCTCGAGCTTCGTTTCGTCGGGCGATTGCGTCGTTCGCAAGTAGCCGCTGACATAAGCAACCGGCAGCCCGAGCGAGCGCATGCCTGAAATCATGATGTGCGTAAAATCCTGACACACGCCGCGCCGGAGCGCGAACGACATCGGCGGCGTGGTCGAAGCCGTGGTGGCTCCGACTTCATAAACAAACTCGGTCTTGATGCGGTTCATCAAATCGGTGGCGCCATCGAGAACCGTTCGCCCGGCCGGAAAGCTCGATGCCGCATAGTCTCTGATTTCCGGATCGAGCGACACCTGACGGCTCGGAAACAAGTAATGCGCCGGCGCCAGCGGACCTAAATCGGCGCTGGCGAAAGCGGCGGCGCGTGCCTCCTCCCAGGAAGGCGTTCCGGTCGACCTGGCGGTGACCGCATCATCAACCGCGATGCGCGCTGCGACTCGGATGGTGAGCGTATCGTGCGGCTGATCGAACGTGATCCATGTGATCCGATTACCGAAGAAGTCCTGCCCTTCACGTCGTTCGATCGGCGTCGGCGTGATGTCCAAAGTGGCGGCATGCACGCGTTGATGGTCGCGGTCGATGGGAGTGAGACGCAAGACATGGTTCGCATAGGCCACAGGCGATGCGTAATGATAGCTCGTGGCCTGACGAACGTCGTAGATCATCCGAGCGACTCCCAAGACGCTTCGGACCGCTCGCGTGTCGTGAAATATGTCGAGGCGACGACATCCGACAGCTTCATCAGAGACGCTTCAGCATCGCGCAGGGTCGCTTCGTCGATCGCCGCGACATCCGCAGTCCGCATCCTGGTGGCCAGCGCAAGCGCGATCTGCTCAGGCGGCGTCAATCGGCTATCTTCGCGCTTCGGCATTGCCGCAAGATGGGTTTCGATGCGGGCAAGCTGATAGACCAGGGAACGCGGATTGTTGGGGTCGAGTGCCACAAGGTCGATCACCGGCGCTGACGCCGCCACCATGACGTAGCGAAGCCGATAGGTGATCTGGCTGTCGGCTATTTCCAGCAGCACGTCGAGGCCGCCGTCAGGCTTGGCGCCGAAGGCGAATCGACGAATGAAAGTGCAGGTCGCCAACGTACGCTCGATGCGTCGGCCGATCTCCAGGAAACGCCAGCCGGCGAGTTGGCTCATATTCTCCTGCGCGAGACCGGAGAACGACGCGAGGATCCGCAGCGCGCCGTTGACCCGCTCGAAGATCGCGCTTTCGTTCGGGCCCTGCTCGAACGGCGCCCGAATCATCTCGACCAACTCGGTGACTGCCCTCCAGGCGTCCGGCGAGAAACGATCGCGGATCACGGATGCCGCCGACTGCGCGGCGCCGACGAGGAATGGCAGCGCGCCGCTCAGTTCCCGCTGCTGCAGCACCGTGGCGGCAACCAGCGCCGGCCGAATGTCCAGTATCTGCTCCGGCACCGCCTCCCAGGCGCTGAGCAGCGCCACGATGTCCGCATTCACATCCCGCTCGGTTTGGCTGGTTTCGGTCGCGCGGTTGATCAATGCCCGCACCAAGCGAAGCGTCGCCTCGGTGCGCTCCACGTAGCGGCCAAGCCAGAACAAGTTGGAGGCGGCGCGGCTGGGCAGCGCGCCGGTCGTGCGATTGATGGTGATGCGGTCCGGCGTCGGCAGCAGCGTCGTCGGCGCCACCGGCTTGTCCGACAGAATCCAGGCGTCGGCCGTCCGCCCGCCCTGCTGCAGGTTGATGGCGCGCGCATCGAGGTCGTCGGCGATACGGACAAAGCCGCCCGGCATGACCTGCCAGCCATCGCCGTCCCGCGCCAGCAAGAGCCGCAGGCTGAACGGCCGGGGCACCAGCTTGCCGTTCTCCCAGACTGGCGTGGTCGAGAGCGTCACCGCCTCCTGAGCGACGAAGTCGATGCCGCGGCGGCCGATAGACTCGACGACCTGCGCGCGCGCAGCGGCATCGAGCTCCTTGCCGACCAGGATCTGCCGATCGATGTGAGGCGGGATGTCGCCGGAGAAGGCCGGCGCAATCACAAGGTTGTCGAGCCGGTTCATGACATCGTCGCGCACGGCAGGATCGCCGAGCCACCAGGTTGCGACATTCGGCAGCGCCAATTCTCGACCGAGCACTGCCGGCGCCAGGGCCGGCAGAAAGCTCAGCATGGCCCGCGCTTCGACCACACCCGATCCGAGCGCATTAGCCATGACCACGGTGCCGTCGCGGATCGCTTGCACCAGACCGGGAACGCCAAGACGCGAACGGGCGCTGAGCTCCAACGGGTCGGCGAAGTCGGAATCCAGGCGGCGCAGCAACACCTCGGCACGCTTGAGACCGGACACGGTGCGGACGAAAACGCCATCGTCGCGGACGGTGAGATCCTCGCCTTCGACCAGGAGAAATCCGAGATAGCGCGCCAGGTAGGCGTGCTCGAAGTAAGTCTCGTTCATCGGCCCGGGCGTCAGCACGCAAACCGGGGAATCGTCGCGTCGACTGAGCGCCGAAAGCTCGGCCTGGAATGCCTGGAAGAACGGCGCGACGCGCTCGACCCGAAGCTGGCGATAGATATCCGGCATCGCCCGCGACAGAGCGAGCCGGTTCTCCAGGGCATAGCCTGCACCCGACGGCGCCTGGGTGCGATCGCCGAGCACCCACCATCGCCCGTCGGGCGAGCGGCCAACATCGACGCCATAGAGCCTCAGATGCGCGCCACCCGGCGGCGCGATACCGACCAGCGGCCGAAGAAATTCCGGATTGCCGGCAACGACGGCAGCCGGCAGGCGCGCTTCGCGTACCAGGTTCGCCGGTCCGTAAATGTCCGCGAGGATCGCTTCCAGCAGCTCGGCCCGCTGGATCAGCCCGGCTTTCAGCTCCTGCCATTCCGTTGCATCGATCAGCAGCGGCACATGACTGAGTGGCCAGGGCCGCACTGCGCCCGCGGGGTCTTCATAGACCCGATAGAACACCCCGGAGTCGCGAAGATGCCGGTCGGCTGCCGCAAACCGCCGGTTCACTTCGTCCGGTCCGAGCGCCGTGAGCATCCCGAGGAACGGGCGCCAATGTTCGCGCACCCGGCCGTGATGATCCATCATCTCGTCGAAATTGCGCGGAAAGATGCAGTGGTAGCCCGACAACAGCGGCTCAAGGTCCTCGTCCGCCTGCGGCGCGCTGCTGTTAAGCTGGGCCATGCGCGCCATCAAATCTGAGTCGGGCGCCGCAGGTCGAGCGTCATCGGGTATTCCAGCGAACGCTCTTCGGCCGCAATGTTGAATTGACCCGGCGTATGTCCACCGCTTTCGAAGCGGGCCAGCCGCCGTGCCTGGGCTTCATAGGAATTGACCGGGAAGGTCTCGTAGTTGCGCCCGCCAGGATGAGCAACATGATAGACGCAGCCGCCGAGCGAACGGCCATTCCAACTGTCGTAGACGTCGAAGGTCAGCGGCGCCTGCACATCAATGGTGGGCTGCAGCGCCGACGCCAGCTTCCAGGCCTTGAAGCGAACACCGGCGACATATTCGCCGGACCGCCCGGTCGACGTGAGCGGCATGCGTCGCCCATTGCAGGCAACGAGATGACGCGCCGGATTGAGCCCCTCAACCCGAATCTGCAGCCGTTCCACCGAGGAATCAACGAAACGAGTGGTGCCACCGGTAGCCCCCTCCTCGCCGAGCACATGCCAAGGCTCCAATGCGTGCCGAAGCTCAAGCTGGACGCCGCCGTGGGTGACAGCGCCGTAGAACGGAAACCGGAATTCGCGCTGCGCGTCGAACCACACCGGATCGAATGAGTAGCCGGCATGGCGCAGGTCGGCGAGCACGCCGAGAAAGTCTTCCCAGACGAAATGCCCGAGCATGAACCGGTCATGCAGCGCGGTGCCCCAGCGCACCAGCGAGCCATGCTGCGGCTCCCGCCAGAACCAGGCGACTAGCGCGCGCAACAAAAGCTGCTGCGCGAGACTCATCCGGGCGTCCGGAGGCATTTCGAACGAGCGGAACTCAACCAGGCCGAGCCGGCCGGTCGGCCCGTCCGGCGAGAACAGCTTGTCGATGCAGATTTCCGCACGATGGGTGTTGCCGGTCACGTCGATCAGAAGATTGCGAAGCAAGCGGTCGACCAGCCACGGCCGCGGCGCCTTGCCGGCACCGGGCGGCGGGATCAGTGACAGCGCGATGTCGAGCTCGTAGAGCAGATCGTGGCGCGCCTCGTCGATGCGCGGCGCTTGGCTGGTCGGGCCGATGAACAGGCCTGAGAACAGATAGGTCAGCGAAGGGTGCCGTTGGAAATAAAGGATCAAGCTCTTCAGGAGATCGGGCCGTCGCAGGAACGGGCTGTCCGCCGCGGATTGGCCGCCGAGCACGACATGGTTGCCGCCGCCAGTCCCGGTGTGGCGGCCGTCGATCATGAACTTGTCGGCGCCGAGCCGGCAGAGCCGGGCCTCCTCGTAAACCGTGCGCGTAATGTTGGTGGCCTCACGCCACGACGCCGCCGGATGGACGTTGACCTCGATGACGCCAGGGTCGGGCGTGACCTTGATGATATTCAGTCGCGGGTCGGACGGCGGCAGATAGCCTTCGATCACAAGCGGCAGGTTGAACTCGACGGCGGTGGCTTCGACCGCAGCAAGAAGTTCGAGGTAGTCCTCAAGCTTCTCGATCGGCGGCATGAATACACAGAGCCGGCCGTCGCGCGGCTCGACCACGAGCGCGGTGCGCACCGGAATGGGCTTC
>Ga0207711_10003683_pt1 | contig 13235 bp, 10 predicted proteins | sample KBSS34metaG_FD_184401 | JGI IMG/M metagenome (GOLD analysis project Ga0207711, IMG submission 184401) | Switchgrass rhizosphere microbial communities from Kellogg Biological Station, Michigan, USA - KBS S3-4 metaG (SPAdes) (version 2) | ecosystem: Host-associated > Plants > Roots > Rhizosphere...
TGCCTCGGCGTGAATCGTTGCTCCCTTCGATTTTAGTTGCTCCAGCGCCGCTTTAGCGTCAGCGACACCCCAGTAAACGCCGACGCTGTTGCCCGTCGTTACATCGGTCAGGTCAGGGTCGAGTCCAAGCTCAAATCCTCCGACATTGTAGCCGACATAAAACGGCTCGTCGAAATATGGCTCGATCCCGAAAAGATCGGAATACCAAGCCTTCGCTTTTTCGAGGTCGGACACTTTGTAAACAGCGGTCCGTAATCCCTGAAGCATATTATTTCGATTGGAACAATTGAACCATTTCCGCCGATGTCACCACCGGTACGACATCGAAATCGACCAGATCTCGCCAGTTTTTGATCCACTCCTGAAGCTCGACGGCATCGTTGCATTCCATCAACTGAAAGCAGCGGTTAAAGCCAACCTCGATCCAGCTGCCAACATACCTCAAGCCGTCTGGAGCCATCCGGCCCTGCTCCGCAAACCGTTTGTAGATCGGAACAGGGTTTCGGTCCTTGAAGTGTTCGATGACCATGAAAAGCATCGACGAATTATTAAGCTGCCGCTGCCGGCTGTTTGCTGATCGCGTCCTTTGCCTGGCCGGCAACCGCCGCAAAAGCCTCGGGCTGTCTGACCGCCAGATCCGCAAGTACCTTTCGATCCAACTCGATGCCCGCAAGGCTTAATCCATGAATGAATTGCGAATATTTGATGTCGTTAAGACGGCAAGCCGCGTTAATGCGGACGATCCAAAGTTTACGAAAATCGCGTTTCTTCAACTTGCGGCCGGTGTACGCGAAATTCAGTCCGCGTTCGACGGATTCCTTGGCTGAACGATACAGCTTTGATTTAGTTCCACGATAGCCCTTTGCTAAGGCCAATATTTTTTTGCGCTTCTCGGTGCGCTTATTTCCACGTTTTGCACGAGGCATAGTATTAAACCCCCAATATTAAAATTGCGTCATCGGTTCATTCAGTCATTTACGTCTGTTTAAGAATGACCAGATGAACAAATGGAAAAATGTTCAAATCTTACTAATCTCTTCCGTAAGGCAGCATCGCTTCGACACGTTTCTGATCGCCCTCGGATACCAAAGCATCAATATCTAAATTGCGTTTACGTTTATTAGTTTTCTTGGTCAAAATATGGCGCGCATGGCTGTGTCCACGCTTGAACTTGCCTGTGGCAGTCTTGCGAAAACGCTTTGCGGCTCCCTTGTGTGTTTTAAGTTTCGGCATAACTCTATCTTCTCCTCAATAAACTCTGCGATTATGCGCGTCGTTCGCGCATCAAAAAATTTCGTCGCTTTCCTTCTGCCCAACCTCTTCCTTCGGAGCGGGCTTCTTCGGCTCCTTTTTCTTTTCGGCCTTTTCTTCAGCGGGCTTGGGGGCAGGAGCAGGCTGTTTCTTTCCTTCCGGCTTGGTCTTTTTCGGGTTGAAGATGGTGAACATTTGATAGCCTTCCATCTTCGGTGCGACCTCGACCTCGCCAAAATCTACCAGATCAGCTGTCAATTTCTTCAAGATCTTTGCTCCGAGCTCGCGGTGCGTCATTTCGCGTCCGCGGAAAGCGATCGCCGCTCGGACCTTGTCGCCGTCCTGCAGCCACTCGCGAGCGCGTTCCATGCGATAGCTGTAATCGTGCTCATCAGTGCCGGGTCGAAACTTTATTTCCTTTACCGAAACCGTGACCTGATGCTTCTTGGCCTCGTGAGCTTTCTTTTTCTGTTCGTAAAGGAACTTGCCGTAATCGATCAGTTTACATACTGGCGGCTGAGCATTCGATGCGATCTCAACCAAGTCGACCCCCATCTCTCGGGCCTTTTGGATCGCGTCGCGGGTATCCATAACACCCAGCGTTCCTCCATCCTCAAGTACTACACGCACTGACGGTACGCGGATGCGTTCGTTTGTGCGATGAAGCGGTTCGCGAAAACGCGGCCGCTGATTCCTTCCACCAAATCTTCTAGCGATATAGCCTCCTTTTGTTAAATAACGTTCTAGAGTGAACGCTGCGATCTCTGCTGCGTTATTTTCTCTTTGAACTCTGCCAGAGACATCGCACCGATATCTCCCTGTTTTCTTTCACGAACCGCTACCGTCTGTTCTTCCAATTCCTTATCACCTAGAACCAGCATGTATGGGACTTTCTGAAGCTGAGCGTCGCGGATTTTCGCTCCGATTTTATCAGATTTTGTGTTCGCTTCAACACGAAATCCCTCGCCTTTTAGCTCTGCGGCGATCGACTCGGCATACTCGTTGATCCGGTCAGTGATCGGCAGAACCGCCACCTGCACAGGAGCCAGCCAAAGCGGGAATGCTCCTGCATAATGCTCGATCAGCACGCCAAAAAAACGTTCGATCGAGCCAAACAATGCCCGGTGGATCATTACAGGACGATGTTTTTGATTATCGTCCCCGGTGTATTCTAGCTCGAAACGGTCAGGCAGATTCCAGTCAAGCTGGATCGTTCCTAACTGCCAGATGCGACCTATCGCATCCTCGATCTTAATGTCTATCTTCGGTCCGTAGAACGCGGCCTCACCTTCGATGCGCTCGTAAGAAATATTTCGCTCTTTTAATGCGCTAGCCAGCTGCGCTTCAGCCGCGTCCCACTGATCTGCAGAGCCCAAATATCCTTTGTTTTCCGCCTCTCCCCGCACCGAAAGCTCAAATTTTACCTTTTCAAATCCGTAGGTTTCGAAAACCTTGATGGCAAAATCGAGGCAGTCGGCGATCTCCGCGTGAATCTGATCAGGACGCACAAAAAGATGGGCGTCATCGACCGTAAACCCACGGACACGCATCAATCCATGGAGCGTGCCTGAGAGTTCGGCACGATAAACCGTTCCAGCCTCCGAATAACGCTGCGGCAAATCGCGATACGACCGAGGACTCGATTTGTAAATGCCGATATGCAATGGGCAGTTCATCGGCTTCAGCCGATACTCCTCCTCCTCGATCGAGGTTGGAGCGAACATCGAGTCGGCGTAATTCTCTTCGTGTCCGCTGATCCGCCACAGGTCGCGTTTTGCGATGTGCGGCGTATAGACGAAGCTGTAACCACGGCGTTCAAGTTCCTCGCGAAGTAATTGCTCCATCTCCTTTCGAACAATGCCGCCTTTTGGGTGCCAAAGGATCAACCCCGGACCGTAATCATCGGAAATCGAGAATAGATCCAGTTCGCGGCCGAGTTTGCGGTGATCACGTTTTTCAGCTTCTTCACGTTGCTTAAGCCATGCGTCAAGTTCCGCTTGAGTCGCAAAAGCGGTCCCGTAGATCCGCTGCATTTGCTCACGCTCGGCATCGCCTTTCCAATACGCACCTGAAAGGGCGAGTAGCTTGAATGCCTGTAATTTTCCCGTATGCGGTACGTGCGGCCCAAGACAGAAATCGATAAACGGGGAATTGTCGATGTAGTAAATACTCGCCGAATTCTGAACTTTTTCGTCGATAAGCTCGCACTTTAGCGGTTCGCCGCGTTCCTTGAAGATGTCAAGGATCCGGGCTTTTTCGACATCCTCGCGGCGATAAGCGAGATTTTGCTTCGCCAGAGCCTTCATCTTTTTCTCGATGACGGGCAGGTCGGCATCGGTCAATTGGCGCGGAGCGATAATGTCGTAGAAGAAACCGTAGCGCGGATCGTCTAGCAACGCCGGTCCAACACCAAGCTTGGTTCCTGGGAACAAGTCGAGGACAGCAGCCGCAAGAAGATGAGCAGTTGAATGACGGATCACCTCGAGGCCCTCGCGCGTATCGGCGGTGATCGGTTCGATGAGGATAACCTCGCCGTTGCCGTTCAGCTGCTTGTTAAGATCGACCTCCTTGCCGTTCACTTTCGCGGCAAGCGATCTTTTGAGGGCATCACGGTCAAAGGCCTTGATCGCGTCAGCGACAGTCGCGGGCGCAGGGATAGACCGCTGATTCTCACCAATTTTTACGTTTATCTCGCTCATAAATCAGTAAATAGTGAATGGTAAAGTCGCCAATAGAAACACTCTATCAACGAAACTATTCTATCTAAGCTCACAACCACAAGGGCCGTCGCTCTTTACCATCTTCTATTTACTTTCACGATTTAACTCGTGTTCCTACTACAAAATAGATTTGATCCGATAAGAGCGACTTTGCCAGGCTCGGAGTGCGTATACGTACTCTGAACAACCGCGCCGTTAGAAGCGCGTTGTAGTAGTTGTAAAAACAGCAAAGTTCTTAGCAAGCATCTTATCGAAAAAAGACGAGCGTCACGCTTCTAGAACGCGACGCTGCTTGTCGTAACTGTGGATAATTATACAAGAATCCGACGTAAATGCAAAATCCTGTCTCTACTCGCTCGATCCGGTCAGAAGAGCTTGCGAAGCCCCGACCCAGTCCCACGCTGCCTGCTCATCTTCGGGTTCAAATACCTTAATCTTCGGTCTTAACGCCGGGTCGACCAGTTCGAGCAGGTTCCGCATCCATGCCGGAGCCCCAATCAAGGCATATTTGTCGACCTTTGAGAACGTTTGGAATTGGAAGCGATACAGGTCATCGTTCAGCAACGCCGATACGTCAAATCCTTTGTAATTCGTCAAACGCCCGAGAATGTTCACCTTTTCCTCTCGCTCATAGATCGTTTTTAGTTCTCGAACTACATTTTCAATATCTTTTTCAGTTAGGCGGCCATCAACATCGTAGGCAAACACACTTTCATTAGTGGTTTGAAGCATACGAAGTGCCTGTTTAGGCGGTTCGGGCTTCGGAAGAGGCTCCGGTTCCTTAGAGGTCCACGCAAGAGCTTCCTTCCGGTCTTCTGGTGCGAAAACACGCATCTCGATCGACGAAAAGAGCAGTCCTTCGACTCTCAGCAAGAACTTATAGACCTCGCTATCGGAAACGACCGCCAATCGGTATATCTTCCTGCGCAATCCGAAATTGCTCACGCTGTTCGCCACGTCCCTCGCTAGCCCTTCGAGCGTAAGCTTTAGTGAGCCGTCGATCTCCGCGAAAATATTGACCCTTTCCTGGTCCTTTAGAGCGTCTGTCAACGCTTTGGTCGACTTATCAACGTCCTCGGCCGTGAGTTCCTTGGAGAGCCTAAAGGCGACAAGGTGTTTTGGTGATTCGAGAATTTCTAACATTACAAAATCTCCCTATTTCGATAAACGAATTTTACAACACAAAGTTCTGCAGCGTTAGCCCTAGTTTCAAAAGGCGGCCAATCAACCCGACACTTTAGAAGGCAATTACTGTCTGGATCATTGGAGCCCAGCCGTTCATGCCTGCGGTGTATGGAGTAAAGGCCCCAGTGTAAGGAGCGTGGTTAATCCGCACCAACTCGCCGTTGAGCCATAAACGCTCGGTTGGAAGGAAATGCCATTTAACGCCGCCGCCATACTCATAAGAATTCCCAAACTGCCCGAAAATCTGGGAGCCCCGGCCATACACCATCAGCTTCTTTGGAACGACAAAATAGCTGGCTGACAACTCGTAGCCGTGGTCAAATGTGGATGCGAGAGGAAGGGGGCCGTCGGCTTCGAAATCATTTAGCCAACGCATGTAGTATTGTCCGTTGACCGCCAGCCCGTTATATTTGAACCCGCCGTCAATTGACCACATTTTATAGGTGGCCTTGTCGATAGTCACACCGGGTGCAAAAGCCCCGGTGGAGAAGGTAAGCACGCCGTCCGAATTGTAGAGAGCAGTATTCTCAGGACTTGACGTATCGAGATTGGAAAAACGGTCCTCCCGAGATCTCGTAAACGAGGTGCCAAGTCGGATGCGAATCTTTTTCTGGGCGAAATAATCATCGTACATGTTGACCGATTTACCGGGCTCGCTGTAGCCTCCAAAAGGTTCCCACCAGATGCTGCCGGAAAAAAGCAAATGTGTATCGATCTTGGTTGAGGCGATATTCAGGGTATTAAGACCGTTGCCCACAAACGCCATATAATTCAACCCCTTCGCCAGCTCTCCAAACCCCCAGATTCCCTGGGTGAAGCCGGGGCGGAAGAAGTTGTCGGCCATACTTCTATCGCTGGCTGTGTAATATGGAAAAGTGTTAACCATCGATCGGCTTCCCGGAACACCAGTATATCCCCCCATAAGCGTAATGTGCTTGTTGAATTGCCAGCCAATGCTTCCGGCCACGAACATAGTGGCGGCGCCCATGGACGTCCAGACGGTCAGGCTATACCGAACCCTTTTGTCGAAGATGTAGCCCCCCAAAATAAACATCGAGCGGTTTACTGTAATGTCGTTTCGTCTGTGGACCTCACGGACATTGCCGAGATGGTCGCTGAAAGAATCGTTGCCATTAAGGGTATTGAGATATCGAAGCTGGGTATTGTTGTTGAACCTTAGAGCAAAAGGTACGGGAGCATCGTCAGAAGTCTGCCAGATAATAATGCCGTCCTCATAACGACTCCCATGGTCTTGTTTGTCGGCTACCGGCGTTGCGGCAGACGCCGTTGTATTTGCTGCATCATCCGCCGCTTGTCTGTCATCCGGGGAGATTTTTGCTGCCGTGTTCGTGTCAAGCCGCCGCCGCAAGCTATCCAGCTGTTCGATCAGGATCTCTTGGCCTTCCTGCATCCGTCGAAGCTGTACCTTGATTTCGGCGTTCTCGGCCTTTATTGCCGCTACATCTGCCTCCGGATAGCCGGGTTCGAACGTTGGCTTGGTGAAGGGCTTCGTAGCGCCTGCGATTGTCTCCGGAGTTGGTTCAGTAACAGGATTTTTTGTGGTTGTGACATTCTGTGCCAAGGCAGAAGATGTGAAAAGCGTCGGTGAGGTCAAGGCCAATATTAGAGCAAATTTGATGCGTAAATAATTGGTCACGTCGAAGAGCTCCGACAGGTTCAACTCAGCATGCTCAAGCGGCCTGACCCCGCCATCCATTCTGCCGGGCGAGCTTCATTCAGACCGGCGATTGGCGTCTACTGAAGTTTGAATCTCCCCTTTAGTGGCCTTATCCCGTAAACCGAAGCGGCTGCGACCCTCCCGACAAGGAGAGGAATTTAAAAGGCGATGACGGTCTGGATCATCGGTGCCCACCCGTTCATCCCTGCAGTGTACGGAGTAAATGCTCCGCTATAAGGAGCGTGGTTGACCCGCATCAACTCACCATTTAGCCATAAACGTTCCGTTGGAAGAAAATGCCATTTGACTCCGCCGGCGTACTCCCACGAGTTGCCAAACTGCCCAAAGACCTGGGAACCGCGGCCATAAACCATCAGCTTCTTAGGAACGACAAAATAGCCCGCCGACAATTCATAGCCGTGGTCGAACGTAGAGGTGACGGGAATCGGCCCGTCGGCTTCGAAATCGTTCAGCCAACGCATGTAGTACTGTCCGTTGACTGCCAGTCCGTTGTATTTGAACCCGCCGTCGATCGCCCACATTTTGTAGGTGGCCTTGCTGACGGTCACACCTGGGGCGAACGCTCCGGTCGAGAAGGTAAGCACGCCGTCTGAATTGTAGAGAGCAGTATTTTCAGGACTTGACGTATCGAGATTTGAAAAGCGATCCTCTCTTGAGATCGTAAACGCGGTACCAAGTCGGATGCGAACCTTTTTCTGGGCGAAATAATCATCGTACATGTTGACCGATTTGCCCGGCTCGCTGTAACCTCCGAGCGGTTCCCACCATACGCTGCCCGAGCCCATCAGGTTGGTGTCGATCTTGTTTGCCGTGATACTCAAGGTATTAAGACTGTTGCCTAGGAACGCCAGATAGTGGAGGTGTTTCGTAATGTCTCCGAAGGCCCATATGCCCTGGGTAAAGCCTGGTCGGAAGAAGTTGTCAGCCATACTTCTATCGGTAGCTGTGTAATATGGGAACGTGTTAACCAGCGACCGGCTTCCCGGAACACCGGTGTAACCTGCCATCAGGGTGATGTGCTTGTTGAATTGCCAGCCGATATTCCCGGCTACGACGATCGACGCGGCGCCGGCGGAAGTCCAGACGGTCAGGCTATACCGCACCCTTTTGTCGAAGATGTAGCCCCCCAAAATAAACATCGAGCGGTTTACTGTAATATCGTTTCGTCTGTGGACCTCACGGACATTGCCGAGATGGTCGGTGAAAGTATCATTGCTATCAAGAGTATTGAGATATCGAAGCTGGGTATTATTGTTGAGCCTCAGCGCAAAGGGCACCTTCGCGTCTTCAGGAGTAGCCCAAATAATAATTCCATCCTGGTAGCGATCGGCAATCCCCTGTTTGCTCTTGCCCGACGCTGGCTGGGCGGACGTATTTGCTGAATCTGTCGAAGCCTGCGTGTCATCAGGTAAGACTTTCGCCGTCCCGCCCGGGACATCGGACGTCGTCGACGTTCCAATTGGCTTGCTGGCGTTCGACGCATCCCTAGCTGCGTTCCGGTCAAGCCGCAGCCGCAGGGCACTCAGTTGTTCGATCAAGATCCTTTGGCTTTCCTCCATTCTTCTAAGCTGTTCCTTTACCGCCGCGTTCTCGGCCTTCATTGCCGCGATGTCCGCTTCCACATCGCCGGCGCCGGGCGTCGGCTCGCTGACCGGCTTCTTAGCATCCGCGACCGTCTCCGGAGTTGGGTCCGCAACAGGGTTCTTTGCCGTTGTGACAGTCTCGGGTGTTGGCTGGGCAAGTGGTTTAGTAGATGCCTCGCCCGACGCCGTGAACTGGATAGAACTGACTCCCTTGTTAGGACCACCCATTCGGGCTGGGGCGTTCTGGGCCAGGGCATAAGTCGTGAAACATGTAACTGACGCGAGGGCTAAGATAACCGAAAGCTTTACGTATGCATGTTTGGTCAACATATAAACCTCTTGTGATGCTTATCCTGTAACTGAATGAAAACCAGCGCCGGACGGCGGCGCAGTTTGGTATGAAACGGAAGGTGAATTGGGGAGCTCGAGGTTCTTCGATGCCGTCGAGCTCCCCGCTGGATCAGCAGAGTACGACAGAGAGAGCGAGGCCGGCCTCGCTGGTTTCCTTGTATTTGCTGTTCATGTCCTTGGCGGTTTGAGCCAGAGCCTGCACGGTTTCGTCCAGACCCACCCGGTGATTGTTAGCGATCTCGTTGCTGGCAATCGCATAGGCCGTCCACGCCTTCACCGCGCCGAATGCGCACCGCTCGATGCACGGGACCTGCACGTATCCGGCGACCGGATCGCATGTCAGTCCGAGGTGATGCTCGAGTGCTGATTCTGCGGCGTTCTCAACCACTCTCGACTCGGCATTATGGGATGTTGCGATCAATGCCGCTGCCATCGCCGAAGCCACGCCGATCTCCGCCTGGCATCCGCCCTCAGCCGCAGCCAGCGTCGCATGGTGCTTACAAAGATAACCGACCGCAAGAGCTGCGAGCATACCTTCGCGGAGCTTCTCACGCGAGATCTTCCGGCCTTCACTCATGCCATATACAATAGCCGGCATGACGCCCGCTGATCCGCCGGTCGGAGCAGTAATAACCAAGTGGCCGCGTGCGTTTTCCTCGGACGCCGCAATGGCTGCTGCTGACAGCAGTCCAATTGCACGGTCGGCAGCATACTGCTCGTCCATTGCACGCTTATAAACCGTCGCCGCTTTGCTATGGAGTTTGATCGGACCGGGAAGCACGCCATCCTCCGGCATGCTCAGCCCCGATTTCACCGTCGCGAGCATCGCGTCGATGATCTCGTCGATGAACGTATTTACCTGCTCCGCGGTCTTACCCGAGATCGCGACCTCGTTGGCAAGCATTACCTGCCCGATCGACAGCTTGTTGCCGTCCGCATGGGCCCGGAGCTCCTTCATCGTCTGGAACGGATACTTCGGAGCACCCTTCTTCGGCGGCGTGTAGCCCTTCCACTCGATGAAGCCTCCCCCCACGGAGTAGTATTCCTGCTCGAGCAGGACCTTGTCTCCCGCGAGGAGCTTACAGGTCATGGTGTTCTGATGATGGAAGTCGCCTTTAACGGCATCGTAGATGATGTCCTTAAGCGTGACAGTAATACCTTTTCCGAGCTTAACCGTGAAGGACTGGTCAGGCTTGTCGCGCAGGCTGTCGAGAAACAGCGGGTCGACGGTGGCAGGTTTCATGCCAATCAACCCTGCCAGAGAAGCTCGCTCAGTGCCGTGTCCCTTGCCGGTCGCACTGAGGCTGCCGAACAAGTTGACCTGCAATTTTGTCGCTGTGTCGAGCTGGGCGGCGGGCAGTTTGGCGGCCCGCTGGTAGAAGTCGTAAGTAATTCGCATCGGACCAATAGTGTGCGAGCTGGAAGGACCCGGCCCCACTTTGTAGAACTCGTCCGACAACGTAATGATCGGCCCCTCAGCTCTCCTGTGGACATACAGTCCATAAGAAAGTGGCGGCGGCATAGATTTCACAGCCTCATACGTTCTTTCCGCCGCTGAGAGGTTTTTGCCCGTCATCAGCGCCGCAGCACCGACTACAGCGCTTCGAATCAGAAAACTCCGGCGGTCGACGCCAGGCGGAACCTCGACTGACGCCAGACCTGTATTTGCTAGCGGATCTTCACGACCTGCTTCTGCTGAACTTGGTTCGTCATTAAACTTGTTGTATTTTTTTTCGGACATGGTTGTGCACCTCATGCTTTTATCAAGATTCGGTCAGCCACGAACCGCCTCGGCATCTCAATTCGCCCTGATCCGCTTTTGTATTTTTCGTTCATGCGACCATCCGTTCCCGGACGGTTTCGTAGTGGTTAACGCCCTGATTCTATTCCTTCTGGCGCAACGCAAAACTGTCAAAACTGACAGTCTTGAGTGCTTTTCTACAATTTGAGCGGATGTAGTATTCGGCGGACGAAAATAGACTAAGTGGCTTAAGACGTCCGTAACTTACTGATTCTAAAAGCCGTGCACTAGCGGAGTTAGACTATGTAGCCGTTTGAGGGAGTCGGCGCTATAAAACACCGTGCCGGGTGCCAGTCCCCTCGTGATGACTAGTCGCTGGGCTGGACCGTAATCCTCATTTTAGCGTTGAAGACCGGACTGGACCTTTTTTCAGACGAATCGGTGAGCTTGTGGTTAAAATACAAAGAAGACTAAGATTTGTTGTCCATAATTTGCTGAGAAGAATGTACACCGATAGGCTTCAAACCCTGGGGCTTTCTAATTCAAAGAAATGTACGCTTCTCTTGCTAATCTGTGAGATATCAGGACTTTCCTGATCTTTTAGTTAAATCCAATGAGAAAGGTAATAAATCACCTTCTGCAAAAAGCAATTGTCGTTGTACTTCTGGCCTTGATATCATCATTCACGTTCGCGTTGGCAACTTTGGGCCCGGAGTATTCTTCAGATCAAGTTGCAATATTTTCTCCATACAGGCCACAAGAAGGTGAGCAAACGAAGCCTGCTCCCGCTCCAAGGCGTTGGCTTGGATTGATCGGCGAATATGGGCCTGACAACGGCATACTTTATATTCTCGAAAAAGACGGACGCCTCTGCGCTCTGTTTAAGGGATCAGATATCGAAATTCTTGACGAAGCTTCAAACAATACTTTTAAGTTTTCCCGTCAGGGGGTCCATGCCGCTCAGCTCTTGGTCTTTTCCCGGGATGATAGAGGCCGAGCGAAGACACTCAGGATCGGGGAAGTCGCATACCCCCGGCGGAACATAGAACCCGAAGGTGGTGGTACGGCTCAACTGCACATCACGCCGGTTCGCCCCGTACCTGAACTGCTAAAGGAAGCGTTAGCCGCGCAGCAGCCGAAGGAGACAGGGGATTTTCTCAAGTCCGATCTGGTTGAGCTCACGCGGCTCGATCCGACGATCAAGCTCGATATTCGCTACGCGACGACCAACAACTTCCTGAGCAGCGTCTTTTATTCGGAGCCGAGAGCTTTTATGCAGCGTCCGGCGGCCGAGTCGGTCGTTCGTGCAAATCGAAAGCTGCACCAGCAGGGTTACGGATTGCTTATCCACGACGCCTACCGGCCCTGGTATGTCACCAAAGTCTTTTGGGATGCGACCCCGCAGGACAAAAAGATCTTCGTTGCCGATCCCGCGCAGGGTTCTCGTCACAATCGCGGCTGTGCGGTCGATCTGACCCTCTATGATCTGAAGACAGGAAACCCCATTGAAATGGTAGGAACGTATGACGAGACCACTGACCGGTCATACCCCGACTATCCGGGCGGCACGTCACTTCAGCGGTGGCACCGAAAGCTTCTACGCGACGCGATGGAGTCTGAAGGGTTTAAAGTCTATGAAGCTGAATGGTGGCATTTTGACTACAAGGACTGGCAGAAGTATCCGATAGGAAACGAAACCTTTGAAAAGCTAGAGGCCAAAAGCCGGTGAACAGGCGGTGGATCAGCAGGAAAACATGCGATTGTGGGATTAAGTCGAGAGGGATAAAGAAAGGCGTCCACTGGGACGCCGTAACTTTTTGATTTCATTGGTAGTCTCTAGCAGACTCGAACTGCTGACCCCTACCTTGTCAAGGTAATGCTCTACCAACTGAGCTAAGAGACTAAGTTTTCGCCATATAAGCGAATATCTAGGATGCCAAACACAATAAGGGGTGTCAAGCCTGATGGCAGATCCTCACATCAAAGGAAAAGCTGTTGCAATTCCCGGGGCCAGCCACCTCAGTCGTCCGGCTAAACCTGCGACCGAAAAGGCTTGGTTCACCTCTTGCGGCGATTCTGAAAAATGCTTCCAGCCTTCATAATGGACGGGCACGATGACGGCATTCGAGAACGCCTTCGCTGCCTCAACTGCTTCTTTCGCCGTGAACGTAAGGTAGGCCGGACCCACCTCCGGAACCACGGCGGCTCCGAGGAAAAGAATGGCGACGTCGATCTTAAAACGCTCACCAACTTTAGCAACGCCTTCATACCACACGGTATCACCCGACAAATAGACAGTTGGGAGCCCAGCCTTCTCTATGACAAATCCAATGACAGGGCCGCGGTCAGCCTCAGGCGGCCCGTGGCGGGCCGGTGTGGCTGTGAGCGTTACCAAGTTTTCACATTCGCCGATCGATGTCGTCTCCCACGCCTTAAATCCTTCTGAAGAGTTACCAAGACGTTCTGCACCAAGCTTCGTAGTTAAAACTCGCGGAGCCTTTTTCAGAAACTCACGGCCTGAATTATCGAGGTTATCGAAGTGATGATCGTGGCTAAGCAAAACTGCGTCAATCGAGCCGATATCACGCGCCGAGATGGAAGGATTCTTTAACTTGTACAAAGTATAGAGGGGCGTTGGATAATCCGTGCCGGCCGGATCAAACGTCGGATCGACGAGGAATCTGAGTCCGCCGTACTCGATCAAA
>Ga0207711_10003686_pt1 | contig 13232 bp, 11 predicted proteins | sample KBSS34metaG_FD_184401 | JGI IMG/M metagenome (GOLD analysis project Ga0207711, IMG submission 184401) | Switchgrass rhizosphere microbial communities from Kellogg Biological Station, Michigan, USA - KBS S3-4 metaG (SPAdes) (version 2) | ecosystem: Host-associated > Plants > Roots > Rhizosphere...
GCTCGAGGTGATGGTGCTGCTGGAGCCTGACGGGACGGTGCTCGCCGTCAATAACCGCTCCGAGGCGTGGCGTCATCCGGATCCGTCGGAGGCGCTCGGCAAGAAGCTGTGGGACGCGCCGACGATGCGCAACTATCCGCAGCATGTCACGACGATGAAGAAGGGGATCGCGCAGGCGGCGAAGGGCAAGGTGTTCACGACCGAGGTCAAGATGGAGCGCGAGGGCGTTGCGACCGCTTACCTCGACGTCTCGGTGCAGCCGGTCCGCTCGGGCGACGGGAAGATCATCTACCTGCTGTTCGAGGCGCGCGACATCACCGAGCTGAAGGCCGCGCAGGAGCAGCTCCGCCAATCGCAGAAGATGGAGGCGCTGGGCCAGCTGACCGGCGGGATCGCGCACGACTTCAACAATTTGCTGACTGTCGTCGTCGGCGGCCTGGACATTATCGCCAAGCGCGCCACCGACCCGAAGTTAAAGAGATATGCAGAGAATGCCCTGGACGCTGCCGAAAGAGGCGCGAGGCTGACCGGCCAGCTGCTGGCGTTCAGCCGGGTGCAGCGGCTCGAGGTCAGGCCGACCCATGTCGCGCCGCTGATCGAGAACATGCGGCCGCTCCTCAGGAACGTGCTCGGCCCGGGGATCACCAAGCAGTTCGACCTCGACCAGGCGATGATGCCGGTGATGGCCGATCCTACCCAGCTCGAGGTCGCCGTGCTGAACCTCGCGATCAACGCCCGCGACGCAATGCCGAAAGGCGGCGTTCTGAGCTTCGCCAGCCGCCCGGTTCACGTCGAGGGCGAGCCCGACCTGGAGCCTGGCGACTATATCGAGCTCACTATCGCCGACACCGGCGTCGGCATGGAGCCGCAAATCCTTGAACGCGCATTCGAGCCCTTCTTCACGACCAAGGAAGTCGGGAAGGGCACCGGCCTGGGCCTGTCGATGGTCTATGGCATGGCGCGCCAGTCGGGCGGCGCGGCGAGGATCGAAAGCACGCCGGGCAAGGGCACCGCGGTCAAGCTCCTGTTCCGTAAGGCGGACGAAGGGGTGGTCGAAAGCGTTCCCAGCCTCGACGAGCCTCCGGCCGCGGCCCGCGCCGCGCCAATGGCTTCGATCCTGGTGATCGACGACGATCCGGACGTCCGCGGCTTCATCGTCGAGACGCTGGAGGAGGAAGGATACAATGTCCGCGAGGCCGCCGATGGCCGCGAGGGCATCGCCGAGGTCGAGCGCGAGACCCCCGATCTCATCGTCCTGGATTTCATCATGCCCGGCCTGTCGGGTGCCGAAGTCGCCCGCCACGTGCTCGACCGTCGACCCGATCAACCGATCTTGTTCGTCTCCGGCTATAGCGAGACCGAGGCCGTCAAGCGGACTGCGCCCGGTGCGCCGCTGCTCGCCAAGCCATTCCGCGCCGAGGCGCTTCAGAAAGCGGTAAGAGGAGCGCTGACGCCAGCGGGCTGATCAGCGCGCCGGTTTCCTGAACTTCAGCGCGAACTCGCTGGTCCGGAAGCGGATCTTCGGATCGAACACCGGGATGGTCAGTGGGTCGGCGCGATTGCGCAGCACGTTGCTCTGATCAACGAGCCGGAATCCCGCTGCGCTGGCCTCGCGAACGACCTGCGCGCGTTCGATCCGGTGCAGCGTGTCAGTGTCGCGTCCGCCGCGCCCGGCAGCGGCATCATGGTCGATGACGACGAACAGACCGCCGGGCTTCAGCAGCCGGAAGGCAGCGCGGGCGAGCGACGACGTGCCCGGATTGCCCATGAACTTGTCGCCATAGTCGTGATAATTGTCGGAGGTCCAAATGGCGTCGAGCGGTTCCGGCGCGGACAATATCGGGCTGGGCTCGATCAGCACGCTTATGTTCCCGTACTGCTTCGCGAGTTCGCGCAGCTGGGCGACGTTGCCGGTCGCGACCTTGGCATAGGCTTCCGGCCAGACGGCATAGACGCGGCCCTTGGGCCCGACCATCTTCGAGAAGATCCGGGTCCAGTAGCCGTCGCCAGGAATGAGATCGAGGACCCGCTGGCCGGGCTTGAGATCGGCCAGCGCGACCAGCTCCGCCGGGTGGCGCCGCGCGTCCGCGCCGCGTTGCGACGCTCGCGCCGGATCGGCGATGGCGCGCGCCAGCGGCGAGGAGGGAGCGGCAGCCGTTGGGCCGGAAAGCACTGCTAGGCCGAGTGCGGCGGCGGCAAGTCGATGTCGGAACGCAATCATGTCGGTCTCCTGCTAGTCGAGAGGAGCTTGCCCGAGCGCGGCCGCGGGAGCGATTCAACAAAGCATAAAGAAAATGTCGAGAGCGATACCGCTCGGCAGCCTGACCTATCCAGGCTTCCAATCGACTAATCGCTACGGTCGTTCAGCCTCGTTCAAATTAATCGATTTGACCGACTCACGGCTGCAAGCGCACGGCGGCCCCGGCCGCCCGGGGCGTCCTCGCATTCTCCACGGCCCAGCACCGCTTTCCGTAGCTGCGTGATGTGCAGTTCCTCGTCATGAGCAGGAGAATGTAGATGCCCGGATTCCATCCGCTGCTTGGCCGCCGCCATTTCCTCGCGTCCGCCGCCGTCGGAACAATCGCGACCTTGCTTCCAGCCAGTGGCGCGCTGGCCTCGACCGTTGCCCCGCCGGGATCGCCGACCTTGAGCCCGACGCAGCCGCCTAATCCGGCGCCAGCATCCGTCGCCGGAAGCGCCGTCATTGGCGCTGCGGCGGCCGCCGATCCAAGCGGCGATACATCCATTCGCCCATTCCACTATCGTGCGACGGACGAGGAACTCGCCGACCTCAAGCGGCGCATCAAGGCGACCCGATGGCCCGAGCGCGAAACGGTCGACGACCATAGCCAGGGCGTTCGGCTGGCAACGGCGCAGAAGCTCGCCGATTACTGGCTCAATCATCACGACTGGCGCCGCGCCGAGGCGGAGATCTTCTCCTATCCCAACTTCGTCACCAACATCGACGGGCTCGACATTCACTTCATCCACGTGAAGTCGAAGCATCCGAACGCGCTTCCGGTAATCATCACCCATGGCTGGCCGGGATCGATCATCGAGCAATTGAAGATCATCGGCCCGCTGACCGACCCGACGGCCCACGGCGGCACAGCTGCCGACGCCTTCGACGTGGTGATCCCATCGCTCCCCGGCTACGGTTTCTCGGGCAAGACGACTGCCCCCGGTTGGGTCGTCCCCCGCATCGCCAAGGCCTGGGACACGCTGATGAAACGGCTTGGCTACACGCGATACGTCGCGCAGGGCGGCGACTGGGGCAACGCTATCAGCGAAGTGATGGCACTGCAGCAGCCGCCAGGATTGCTCGCCATCCACACCAATATGTCGGCAACGCTTCCCGAGGCCGTCAGGAAGGCGTTGCCGGCGGGACCGGCGCCGGCCGGCCTTTCGCCATTCGAGCAGCGCTCGTTCGATCAGCTGATCGACTTTTACGTCCATGGCCTCGGCTATGCGATCGAGATGAACCAGCGACCGCAGACGCTTTACGGAGTCGCGGACTCGCCGGTCGGTCTCGCGGCGTGGATGCTCGACCATGACATCCAGAGCTACGACCTCATCGCCCGCGTGTTCGACGGTGCGCAGGAAGGCCTGACCCGGGACGACATCCTCGACAATGTCACGCTTTACTGGCTGACCAACACGGCGATTTCGTCAGCGCGGCTCTATTGGGAAATGCGCAACAGCAAGGCCGGCTTCTTCGATCCGCGCGGGGTTCCGTTGCCGACCGGGGTGAGCGCGTTCCGCTATGAGATCTACCAGGCGCCGGAGAGCTGGGCGCGGGCGGCCTATCCGCACCTCGTCTTTTACAAGGCGCACGACGTCGGCACGCACTTTGCCGCCTGGGAACAGCCGCAGCTGCTGACCGAGGACATGCGCGAGACGTTCCGCGCGGTGCGGTGACGCGGCGAGGTTGAACGCGGAGGGGGTCGTGCGCGTTTAGCCGTGCATGATTCGGGCATTGATTGCCTTTGCCGTGTTCGCTTCGACGCCAGCGCTGGCGCAAACCGGCCAGCGCCTTCAACCGACGCCGGCTGCGCTACAGATTTTCGAGCGGGACTGGGTGCTGATGAACTGGGCGCTGAAGTTCTACGACGCCGATCGCGACATCCTGCTCGAGCCTGGCGAAGCGCAGGCGGCGGCGGACGCCTTCCGCCGGATTGCCGACGGCGATGGCGACGGGCGGGTGACTCCGCAGGAATATCGCGACGCCCGGGCCTTCATCCTCGCCCGCTATTAGACATTCGGCCATTCAGCAGCCGTGCAGGGTCATTGAGTACGGAGCCGCAATGACCAGTCCCACCATCGACCGCCGTGGCTTCCTCGTCGCGGGAATTGCGGGTGTTGCCGCTGTGACGCTGCTGCGCTCGCCGTCGAATGCCGCGCCAGCCGGCTTTCGAGTCAATCACTCGCCCGCCGAGTGGAAACGCCTGCTCGGGCCGCAGCGCTATGCCGTGCTGCGCGAGGCAAGCACCGAGCGGCCGTTCACGAGCCCCCTCCTCAACGAGCACCGCCGCGGCACCTTCGTCTGCGCCGGCTGCGCGCTTCCCCTGTTCAGCTCGTCGACCAAGTTCGACAGCGGCACCGGCTGGCCGAGCTTCTGGCAAGCCCTGCCGCGCGCCGTGGTCACGCGCAGCGACCGCAGCCTGATCGTCGAGCGGACCGAAGTGCTCTGCGCGCGGTGCGGCGGACATCTCGGGCACGTCTTCGAGGACGGGCCGAAGCCGACGGGACTGCGTTACTGCATGAACGGCCTGGCGCTGAAGTTCGTACCAGCCTGAACATCGTCGTTTGGCTTCAGTGAGCCGGTTCTGCGACCGGGGCTCTTGGCGCAACCTTAGGCGGTGGCGGGACGTTGGCGATCCACCAGTCGAGCGTGGTTGCACCCAACCGCGCCCCGGGACCGGGAACGAGGGTCCGGTCGCTCACCCGGACGCCGAAATAAGGCGCGGCCGGATCAGCGACCACCCGACGCGGGTCATGGTCATGGGCGAGAACCCGGGCGACCGCCGCATCGAGCGTGAACGTCTCCGGCCCTGCGATCTCGACCATCCCGCCCAGCGGGTCGGCGAGCGCCACGTCGACGATCGCGCTCGCAACATCGTCGGCGGCCATCGGCTGGAACTGCACCGGTGGAAGCCGCACCTCGCTACCGTCGGTCGAGAGTTGAGCGATGGTCTGGATGAACTCGAAGAATTGGGTGGCGTGGACAAGGCTGTACGGGATGGGCGAGGCCTTGATCAGCTGCTCCTGGGCGAGCTTTGCGCGAAAATAGCCGCTGCCCTGAAGCCGGTCGGTACCGACCACCGACAGCGCGACATGGTGCCTGACTCCAGCCGCGCCCTCGGCGGCGGTAACGTTGCGCCCCGCGGTCTGGAAGAAGTCCATCGCCGCACGCTCCTCGAACGAAGGCGAATTGGAAACGTCGACGACAACCTCAGCGCCGGCGAGCGCTTCGGCTAGTCCCTCGCCCGTGATCGTGTCGACGCCGGTATTGGGGGCCGCGGCGATCGCTTCGTGGCCCTTGCGCTTGAGCTTATCGACTGTCTTCGATCCAATGAGTCCCGTCCCGCCGATGACGACGATCTTCATATCCGTTCTCCCAAACAGAACGACCGGACCGCCCCGGCGGGCGGCCCGGCCGTTGTCGTTACTCGGCGGTCACCGGTTCGGCTGACCGGAAGGGCACCGCCTCACGGTCGGCCCCCGGATCCTCGCCCTTGAAGAAGGCGAGCAGGTCCGCGTTGATCAGGTCCGGATGGGTCGCATGGCAACCGTGCGGCAGGTTCTTGTAGGTCTTGAGCGTGCCGTTCCTGAGCAGCTTGGCGGTCAACGGCCCGGAGTCCGCATAAGGAACGATTTGGTCGTCTTCGCTGTGGATCACCAGCACCGGCACGTCGATCTTCTTCAGATCCTCGGTGAAGTCGGTTTCCGAAAAGGCCTTGATGCATTCGTAGCCGGCCTTGACGCTGCCCATCATGCCTTGGCGCCACCAGTTGCGGATCAGCCCTTCGGAGACCTGCGCCCCCGGCCGGTTGAACCCGTAGAAGGGACCGGTCGGGATATCGAGATAGAATTGGGCGCGATTGGCGGCCAGCGCTGCCCGGAATCCGTCGAACACCTCGATCGGCGTTCCGCCCGGATTAGAGTCCTTCTTGACCATGACCGGGGGAACCGCATCGAGGAGCACGGCCCTGGCGACGCGGCCATTTCCAGTTCCATATTGCGCGACGTAGTGGGCAACTTCGCCGCCGCCGGTCGAGTGGCCGACGTGGATCGCATCCTTAAGGTCGAGCGCCTCGACGATATCATTCACGTCGGAGGCATAGGTGTCCATATCATTGCCGCCGTCGGTCTGGTCCGACCTTCCGTGGCCTCGCCGGTCGCTCGCAATGACGCGATAGCCCTTGTCGAGGAAAAACATCATCTGGTTGTCCCAGTCGTCCGCGCTCAATGGCCAGCCATGATGGAAGAAGATCGGCTGTGCGTCCTTTGGGCCCCAGTCATTGTAATAGATTCGGGTGCCGTCCTTGGAGGTGTTGAATGCCATGGGGATGTGCCCTTCCATTCTAGGCCGGTCGGAGTGACCGGCGCCGGTCGCGAATGGCCGGAAGGCGGGCAAGTACGGGTCCGTCGAACGCCCGGAGTCGTGACGACACGGTGGCCATTATTCCTTTTACATGACACTCGGAAGGCGAAGGTCGGACGGAAATTCGCATCAGCGTCATCGAAAATTGCGTTCAGTCGCGGCCGAAGTTGCGCTGGCAGTTGCCCGGGTTAATAGTCGCGGCCGCCGACGCCAGGATTGTCCCGGAGATTCAAGCCGATGTCCAAGTTCTGCAAGTTCGCGTTCCTCGCTGCCGCCACCATGTTGACCCCGCCGGCGCTGGCCGCGCCGGCGCAGTCGGTTCCGATCCCGGCGCTGGTCAGGCAGGTGTCGATCCCGCACAGCGAGTTCAAGCTGGCCAACGGGCTGACGGTCATCGTCCACGAGGACCACAAGGCGCCGGTCGCCGCGGTCAGCGTGTGGTATAATGTCGGGTCGAAGGACGAGCCCAAGGGCAAGACCGGCTTCGCGCATTTGTTCGAACATCTGATGTTCAACGGCACCGAGAATTTGCCGGGCGACTTCGATTCCTATCTCGCGCAGATCGGCGCGACCGACAGCAACGGCTCGACCTGGTTCGACCGCACCAACTATTTCGAGACGGTGCCGACGGGCGCGCTGGAACGCGCGATGTTCATGGAAAGCGACCGGATGGGCCACCTGCTCGGGGCGGTCACCCAGGGCGTACTCGATAACCAGCGGGGAGTCGTCCAGAACGAGAAAAGGCAGGGCGACAGCCGGCCCGGCGGGCTGGTCCAGTATGAGATCTACGGGACCTTGTTCCCCGAGGGCCACCCGTATCACCACACGACCATCGGCTCGATGGAGGACCTCGACGCGGCGAGCCTCGCGGACGTCAAGCAATGGTTCCGCGATCGCTATGGGCCGAACAATGCGGTTCTGGTCGTCGCCGGCGACGTGAACCCGGCGCAGGTGCGGACGCTGGCCGAGAAATATTTCGGCGACATCGGCTCCGGGCCCGCCAATCACCCCGCGCAGGCGAACGTGCCGACGCTGGCCAAGCCGAAGTCGATCGTCATGCACGACCATGTCGCGACGACGATCATCCAGAAATATTGGGCGGTGCCGGGCCTCCTCGACAAGCGCCTCGCTGCGCTCGACATCGGGGGATCGGTGCTTGGCGGGCTTGCCAGCTCGCGGTTCGACGAGATCCTGGTGCGCAAGGAGAAGCTGGCGGTCAGCGCCAGCGCCAGCCTCAGCGCATTCCAGCGGATCGGGCTGTTCAACGTCAGCGTCGCGGTGCGCCCGGGGGTCGATCCGGCGCTGGTCTCCAAGCGGCTGGACCAGGTGATGGCCGACTTCATCGCCAAGGGCCCGACCGCGGCCGAGGTGCAGCGCGCGGTGATGAGCGAAGTATCGGGCCGAATTCGCGGGCTCGAGCAGGTCGGCGGGTTCGGCGGCAAGGCGGTGACTCTCGCCGAGGGCCAGACGTTCGCCGGCGACAGCAACTTCTACAAGAAGACGCTGGCGTCATACGCGACCGTGACTCCCGTGGCCGTGCGCACGGCGATGCAGCAATGGCTGCGCCGTCCATCGCTGACCATCACGCTCGCTCCCGGCGAGCGCGAGGCCTATGCCGAGGCCAAGGCCGTGCCGCCGCCCAAGCCCGGGACCGACAAGACCGCCGGCGCGGTCAAGGGCAATCGGCCGCTGCCGTCGGTCGGTCAGCTCGCCGCGCTCGACTTCCCGGACATCGTCCACGCCAAGCTGTCGAACGGAATTCCGGTCGATTACGTGCAGCGCGGCGCCGTGCCGGTGACCCAGGTCGCGCTGGCATTCGATGCAGGCAGCGCGGCGGAGACGCCGCAGACGCGCGGGCTTGCGGCGATGACCATGGACCTGCTCGACGAAGGCACGTCGAAGCTAACCTCGCAGCAGGTCGCCGAGACCGAGGAGCGGCTCGGCGCCGACGTCAGCACGAGCAACGGCGCTGACCGTTCGTACGTGATGCTGAACGCGCTGTCGCCGAACCTCGCGCAGTCGCTCGACCTGATGACCGGCGTGGCCAGGGACGCCGCGTTCCGGCCAGACGACATCGACCGCATCCGCGCCCAGACGCTTACCGCGATCGCGCAGACCCAGAAGGACCCGACGCGGGTCGCGCGGAGGCTCCTGCCGGTCGTGCTCTACGGCGCGAACCACCCCTATGGCGGGCCCGGCGGCGGCGATCCTAAGGCAATCGCCAAGTTCGGCCGCGACGATCTCGCCGCCTTTGCACAGCGCTGGCTGCGGCCCGACAATGCCAAGATCTTCGTCGTCTCCGACCGGCCCTTGAGCGAGTTGCAGCCATTGCTCGAGGCGCGGTTCGGCAACTGGGCGCCGCCGGCGGTGGCCAAGGGCGCGAAGAGCTTCATCGCGACGGCGCCCCGCCCGACCAGCCCGAAGATCCTGCTGGTCAACCGGCCCGGTGCGCCGCAGTCGAGCATCTTGGGCGCGCAGCTGCTGCCGCTCGACCCGAAGGGCGACATCGTGCCGTTCGACGCCGCCAACGACGTGCTTGGCGGCGACTTCAACGCCCGGCTCAACATGGACCTGCGCGAGGACAAGGGCTGGTCCTACGGTGTCTACGGACAGGAAGCCGTCATGCTCCACGCCGTGCCGTACCAGATCTCGGCCCCAGTCCAGGCCGACCGGACCGGGGATTCGCTCGCGCAGCTCAACAAGCTCCTGACCGAGTTCGTGACCAGCAAGGGCGTCACCCAGGCCGAGCGCGACCGCGTGATCACCAAGAGCATCAACCAGCTGCCGGGCGAGTTCGAGACGTCGGGCGCGGTGCTCGGCGCGATGTTGAACATCGACATGCTCGGCAAGCCCGACAATTATTACGAGACGCTGGCGCCCGAATATCGGGCGCTCGACCAGGCCAAGCTCGATGCCGCCGCGCGGGCGGCGCTCGACCCGAAGGGCTTCACCTGGATCGTCGTCGGCGACGCGGCCAAGGTACGGCCGCAGCTCGAGAAACTGGGAATGCCGATCGAGGTGGTCGAGGCGCCCTAATGGGCACGGGAGACCGAGTGCCTAGCGACCGAATTCGAGCACGTCAGTGGGCGCGCCCTTAAACCGCAGCATCTTGCGAGTGATCGTAAGGCGCTTCCCGTCCGCCGATACGGTCGCCGTCGACTGCACCGTGAGCTTGCCGTGGAGGCGGGAATTAGCTCTCACCACGCGATCGCTGACCGCGGTGAGAGAAATGCTATCGGCATTCGGGTTGCCGACCATTGGATAAGATTTGCCATTCCAGCCCGCCGAATAGCTGAAATTCAGCTCCTTGCCCGACAGGTCCTTGGAACTGGAGTGCATCGTCAGCCTGGTGGCAGAGACTTCGTAAGTCCGAGTCTCGCTCTGCTCCTTGGCAGGAGATTCGAACTTGGATTTTGCGGCATCGAGATGCCAGGTGCCGTTCCATAGCTTCGCATTCGGCCCGGCTGCGTTCGCTGCTTGCGACGTGACCAACGCTGCAGCGGCGAAAACCAGTGCGAATTTGAATCGTGCGTTCATGGCCCTACCTCCTTCAAGGTGTCGGCCGCCGCGCTCAATGAGTCGCGGTGACGGCGCGCTATACGCTCATCCGCCGCAGCGATAACGCGGTTTCTTTCCGGCCACGCGCCGGGGTCAGCGCACGACCCGGGTGACGTGCCCCATCTTGCGACCGGGGCGGGCCTCGCCCTTGCCGTAGATGTGGACGTGGGCGCCGCGTTCGGCGACGAGCTCGGGCCAGCGGTTCACCTCGTCGCCGATGAGGTTGTCCATCACCGCATGGCCGCGGGTCAGCCCCGTGACGCCCGGCGGAAGGCCGCAGATCGCGCGGACGTGCTGCTCGAATTGCGAGGTGACCGCGCCCTCGATGGTCCAGTGGCCGCTGTTGTGGACGCGCGGCGCAATCTCGTTGACGATCGGGCCGCCGGCCGACGCGAAGAACTCGACGGTCAGCACGCCGACATGGCCGAGCGCCTCGGCGATGCTGAGCGTTGCGGCTCGCGCCTCATCGACCTGGGGCGCGACGAGATCGCCGGCCGGGACGGTCGAACGGCGGAGGATCCCGCCCGAATGCTCGTTGCGCGGGCTGTCCCAGAAGGCGTGGGCGCCGTCTTCCCAGCGCGCGACGATCACCGAAAATTCGGCGGCGAAGTCGATCCCCGCCTCGGCGACCGCAGGCTCCTCGCCGATCGACGACCAGGCAGAGGCCGCGTCGGCGGGATCGCGGATCCACGCCTGGCCCTTGCCGTCATAGCCGTAGCGGCGGGTCTTCAGGACCAGGGGCGTGCCGAGCTCTGTGATGGCCGACTCGACGTCGGCAAAGGCCTCCACCCCGCGCCATGGGGCGACCCGCGCGCCGCACTGCTCGATGAACTGCTTTTCGACCGCGCGGTCCTGCGCGATGGCGAGCGAGCGCGCGCCAGGCCTGAGCTTGTCGCCGAGCGCGCTCAAGGGGGCCACGGGCAGGTTCTCGAACTCGTAGGTGGCGACGTCGACGCTCGCGGTGAAGGACGCGAGCGCGCTCGAGTCGTCGAACGACGCGCGCGTGTGAACCGCTGCGACATCGGCCGCGGGCGGATGCTCATGGGGGTCGAAGATGTGGCATTTGTAGCCGAGCTGCGCGGCGGCCACGCTGAGCATCCGGCCGAGCTGGCCGCCGCCGATAATGCCGATCGTCGACCCTGGAGCGAGCATCAGGGCGCTTCGGCCACCGACCCCGTCTGCGCCTCGCGCCAGGCGCGGAGCCGCCCCGCCAGGGCCTCATCCTCGTTGGCGAGGATCGCGGCGGCGAGCAGCCCGGCGTTGATCGCGCCGGCCTTGCCGATGGCGAGCGTTCCGACCGGGATTCCGGCCGGCATCTGGACGATCGACAGGAGGCTATCCATCCCCTTCAGCGCCTGGGTCTCGATCGGCACCCCAAGCACCGGAAGCTCGGTCATCGACGCCGTCATTCCGGGGAGGTGCGCGGCTCCGCCGGCGCCCGCGATCACCAGCTTAAGCCCGCGCTCCTTGGCGGAATGGGCATATTCATAGAGCCGCTTGGGCGTCCGGTGGGCCGAGACGATCCTGGTTTCATGGGCAATGCCGAGCTTGTCGAGCAGGTCGGCCGCATGGCGCATCGTCTCCCAGTCGGACTTGCTGCCCATGATGATGCCGACCAGCGGCTCCGTCATTGTCCCGCCTTGGAGCTGTTGTAGGGAAGGGGTCGTTTAGGGGGGCGACTCCGCCTAGGCAATCGGAGCTTTCCGGTGCCGCAAAGCGTTGAATCGCGGCTATGGGTAGTTCCCGCGTTTCCAGTGGCAATGAATCGCGCTATGGGAAGCGTACAGACAAGAGCGAGGGCTCGGGGCAAATGTCTGATTGTAGTGGCGACGTCGTGGACGTCGAAGATCGTGAAAGGCTGATCGAAGAGATCAGTCTCCTCAGAGGCAAAGTCGCGCGCCTTCAGGAGCGCGTGGAGCAGCTCGACCAGCTGGCACACCAGGATTCGCTCATCGACCTGCCGAATCGGCGCGGGTTCATGCGCGAGCTCGAGCGGCTGATCGCCCGGGTGGACCGATACGGAATCAATGCGGCAATGCTGTTCGTCGATTTGGACGGCCTGAAGATGATCAACGACACGTTCGGCCACCGCGCCGGCGACGAGGCGCTGATCCAGGTCGCCAACCTGCTGGCGAAGGGCGTCCGGCACAGCGATGTCGTCGCGCGGATCGGCGGCGACGAGTTCGGGATCCTGCTCGAGGCGTCGGACGAAGGCGATGCCCATGAGACCGCGACTCGGCTGGTCGACCAGATCTGCAGCTGTGAGTTCCTGCATGACGGCGACGCGCTGCCGCTCAGCGTCGCGATCGGCGTCGGGATGATCGATGCGCTCGACACCGCCGAAGCGGTGATGGAGCGCGCCGACGAGGCGATGTACCTCCGTAAGGCCGCGGCCTAAGTCTCTTCCAGATAGTAGCGGCGGGCTACCGACAAGTCGTCGGCGAGGTCGTACACGATCGGCTTGCCGGTCGGAATCTCCAGGCCGACGATCTCGTCGTCACCGATGTTCGACAGATATTTGATGATGCCCCGCAAGCTGTTGCCGTGGGCGGCGACGAGCACCCTTTTGCCGGCCGCGAGCTCAGGCGCGATCGCCTGCTCGTAGTAAGGGACTGCCCGTGCGATCGTGTCCTTAAGGCTCTCCGTCGCGGGCACCTCGACCCCGGCATAGCGGCGGTCCTTCGCGACGTCCCACTGGCTGTCGAATTCGAGCGGCGGGGGCGGGATGTCGTAGGAGCGGCGCCAGACCTTGACCTGGCTCTCGCCGACCTTGTCGACCATCTCCTGTTTGTTGAGGCCGGTCAGCCCACCGTAATGGCGCTCGTTCAGGCGCCAGTCCTTCGTCACCGGAAGCCACAGCCGGTCCATCTCGTGAAGCGCGAGGTGGAGCGTGCGGATGGCCCGGGTCAGAACGCTGGTGAAGCAGCAGTCGAAGTCCACGCCTTTGTCGCGCATCAGGCGCCCCGCGGCGCGCGCCTCGTCGACGCCGGTCTGCGAAAGGTCGACGTCCCACCAGCCGGTGAAGCGGTTCTCCAGGTTCCACTGCGACTGGCCGTGCCGCAGGAGGACG
>Ga0207711_10003690_pt1 | contig 13225 bp, 12 predicted proteins | sample KBSS34metaG_FD_184401 | JGI IMG/M metagenome (GOLD analysis project Ga0207711, IMG submission 184401) | Switchgrass rhizosphere microbial communities from Kellogg Biological Station, Michigan, USA - KBS S3-4 metaG (SPAdes) (version 2) | ecosystem: Host-associated > Plants > Roots > Rhizosphere...
CACCGGCGAGCGCGATCGCTTTCGCACGCGCGTGGAGCGCACCCCGAGCGGCAGCGAGGTCTACATCAGCCATCGGGGAATGGTCGAGGTCTACAGCACCAAGGAGAAGGACCAGACCGTGTGGCAACCGCGTCCGTCCGATCCGGACCTCGAGGCGCTGATGCTCTCGCGTCTGATGCTCAAGCTCGGCGCAAAGGATGAGCAGGCGAAGGTGGCCGCGGCCGCCGCCCCGAACGCCGCCGCCTCCGCAGCGGAAACCCCGGCGCGTGCACGACTCCTTGCCGGCCCGCCCGGCACCGGCATGCAGGTGGACGAGACCTTCGACCGCGCGTGGCGCCGTGTCGGCCTCGCACTGGACCGTACCGGCTTCACGGTGGAGGACCGCGACCGCGCCAAGGGCCTGTTCTACGTGCGCTACGTCGACCCGGCACAGGCCGGCAAGGGCGAACCGAACTGGATCAGCCGTCTCTTCAGCGCCGGCAAGGAAGTTCCTCCCCAGGGCGGGCTGGCGCGCTATCGCATCGCGCTCAAGGGCGAGGGCAATGGAACGCTGGTGAGCGTGCTCAACAACCAGGGTGGCCCCGAAACCGGCGACGCCGCACAGCACATCCTGCAGATGCTGGTCAACGAGCTGAAGTGATTCGATGCGCTTTTGCAGCCTGGGCAGCGGCAGCACCGGCAACGCGATGCTGGTCGAAGCCGGGCACGGCGCAAGTCTCACGCGCGTCCTGATCGATTGCGGCTTCACCTACAAGGAACTCGACCGGCGCCTGGCCCGCATCGGCCTGGCGCCGACTGACGTCAGCGCCGCGTTCATCACCCATGAACACGGCGACCACATCGGCTGCGCCCTCACCCTTGCGCGCCGTCACGGCGTTCCGCTGTGGACCAGCCAAGGGACCCGGCAAAGCCTCGCGCCGGAGCTGGACGACGAGATCGAGATCCAGCTCGCGCGCGACGGCGAGGCCATTGCGATCGGTGCGCTGGAACTGAATCCCTATACGGTGCCGCACGACGCACGCGAGCCCTTGCAGCTCACATGCAGCGACGGCGCGCGGCGCCTGGGCGTCCTGACCGACGCGGGCTCCTCCACACCGCACATGCTTGCAGCATTGGCAGGCTGCGACGCGCTCGTCCTCGAGTGCAATCACGATCAGGCAATGCTGGCGGCGTCGCGCTATCCGCCCTCTCTGAAAGCGCGAGTCGCAGGGCGCTTCGGTCATCTGGCGAACGACTTGGCTGCGCAGATCCTTTCGCAGTGCATGCACCCGCGGCTGCAGCATGTGGTCGCGGCTCATCTGAGCCTTCAAAACAATCGGCCCGAACTTGCGGCAGGCGCGCTCGCGCAGGCATTGGGTACCTCGACGCAGGAAGTCCTGGTTGCAACCGCCCACGAAGGTTTTGCCTGGCTTTCAGTGCACTAGACGTGCCGCATTTCGTGATATTTCGAACGAAATTCGCGGACAAATGAAAAGAGCCACCGATTGGTGGCTCTTTTCATATGCAGGTGAAAAACACCTGCATTGCGCTTGACGCTTACTTCGAAGCGGCAGCCGCGGCGGCGGAGGCAGCAGCGTCGGCAGCACCGGCGGCAGCGCCAGCAGCGGCGGAGGCAGCAGCGTCAGCAGCGCCAACCGCGGTGGAAGCAGCGCTCATCGCAGCGGAGGCAGCCGTGTCGGCAGCAGAAGCGGCCATGGCGGCAGCGGGAGCAGCCGGAGCGGCCTCTTCCTTCTTGCCACAAGCGACCAGCGCGGCGGCAGCGATCAGCGAAGCCAGCAGAAGCGACTTATTCATCTTTATGTCCTCTATTAGGGGGTCGAACAATTACCGGTAACTGAAAGAGCCCGCCGAGGGTCGGCGAGATCAACAAGACTAGGAAAGCTCGAGCATTTCCATGCCTAGCCTATGATTATATCCCGCAGCGACGACGGGATTTAGAGGCCCAGCAAGGTCGACGGGAAGGCGTCAGTCGAACGTTGCGAAATCGCGTCAAGCATTTCATCCGCGGCGCGCAATTCGACGCCGCCGCGCTCCAGCTTGCCCCGCAGGTGCGGGCCGTGGATTCTCACGCAGAGCAAATCGGGCGCGTACAGCAGCGTAGGCACTTCCACGCGCTCCTCGGGATTGGGTTGGCGGCAGCTCACGACGTGCGCCCACGTGCGCCGCCATTCGACAAAGCGCGGATGCCTGGGCGCCACTGGACCGAAGTCGCCGGCCAGCATGTGGAAGCTGCGACGCGACGATACCCAGGCCGACAGCGCCTGAACGAAGCTGCGCTGCCCGAGCGGCCATTCGTCGAAGGTCGCATCCGCAATCCAGATCTGCTGCGCGTTTGCTTCGCGGCAGATTCGCAGCGCCTCGTGCAGCGCGTTCCAGAAGGAGCTGCGCCCATCGATCCGCTCGTCCTGCTCGCTGCGCGCGTCCTCGGCGCGATCAGTCGTGTCCATCGACATCCCCCTCGCTGTGCAGCCAGCCGTCCTCGGCCCATTGGTCGAGCAGCTCGCGCGCTTCGCTCGAGGCGCGCGCCAACTCGTTGTTGGAGAGGCGCCGGCGGTCGGCCAGGCGACGCATCAGTCGCGCGTCGGCCCCGCCCGCGCGCCACGACTCGCCATTGATGAATACATGGTGCGCGTCATACAGCATGCGCGTACGCGCGTCGAGCACCACGCCCGCACCGTCGAGCAGCGGCATCCCGGGGTCGAACCAGACCTGCGGCTTTGGCTCGGTCAGCGCCTCGCCCAGGGCGGCGTCGAAGAGCCGCTCATCGCTCAGCGCGCGCGCCACGGCCTCGTGCGCGAAGTCGCGCAAGGTCTGCGGCACGTGCGCTGGGGTGACGGTCGCCGGCTGCTTCGGATCGCGATAAAGCCGCCGGTCGTCCGCGTGCTCGTCGTCCGCATCGAGCATCCGGCCAAGCACTTCACGCGCAAGCGCACGCGCCGCCGGCGCGCGAAATCCGATCGAGCAGGTGATGCACTCGCCCTGTGCCACACCGTCGTGAGCCCACAGCGGTGGCAGATAGAGCATGTCGCCTGGCTCCAGCGTCCACGTCTCTTCCGGCTCGAAGTTGGAGAGGATCTTCAGCGGCAGCCCCTCCACGAGCTCGGGGTCGCGCAGCCGCCCAATGCGCCAAGTGCGCCGGCCCTGCACCTGCAGAAGGAAGACGTCGTAGGAATCGAAGTGGGGCCCGACGCCCCCGCCGTCGCTTGCCCAGGAAATCATCAGGTCGTCCAGCCGCGCCTCTGGCACGAAGCGGAACCGGTCGAGCAGCTCGCGCGCACGCGGCTCGTGCAGATCGACCCCCTGCACCAGCAGGGTCCATTCGCGTTGCGACAGCGAAGGAAGCATGCGGCGCGACAACGGGCCGGTCTTCAGCTTCCATTGGCCATCGCTCTTGACGATGAGACGCGACTCGACGCGCTCGCTCGCGGCGAGCTCGAACAGCCGGACGCGACTCACGGGCGGCTCGACGCCCGGCATAGCCTGGCGAATGAGCCGCGGGCGCTTGTGCCAGTGGCGCTGCATGAACTGCTGCGGCGAAAGCCCGCCGAGCAGCGCGGTGGGAAGCTCGATTTGCTGGGAGGAAGGCATCAGGGGGACATCAAGGTCATCGGGTCATTGTGCGATCATCCCCGGATGCAAATTTCCCCGCCCTGCGTTGTCAGCCTCACGTGGCGACTCGAAGACACGCAAGGTCAGCTCATCGACGAGCTGACCGAGCCGATGGAGTTTCTCGTGGGCGGAGACGACCTCCTCGCGAAGGTCGAGGAAGCGCTCATCGGACAGGAAGAAGGCTTCGAGGCCACGCTGCATCTCGAGCCCGAGAACGCGTTCGGCGAGTACGACGCCGACCTCGTGTTCTTCGAGGACCGCAAGCTCTTCCCCGAGCACATCGAGCCCGGCATGCAGTTCGACGGCCTGCCTGAAGGCGCCATCACCGTGGGCATGCCGCCCGACGCGATCTACACCGTGACCGAGGTCTACGACAGCCACGTGGTGCTCGACGGCAACCATCCGCTGGCCGGCATTGCCCTCGTGCTTGCGCTGAAGGTGCGCGATGTGCGTGAGGCGAGCGAGGAAGAAGTCGAGGAAGGCACGGTCTCGCAGTCGGCAGTGACGGTGCTCAGCAGCGCGCCGCCTTCGCCGCACCTGCACTGACCCCGCGCGCGCGGCTTGGCGTTGACCGCCCAGCGCTCCCGCGCGGTCAGTGCTTGCCGGTGGATCCGAACCCGCCCTCGCCGCGCTCCGAGGCTTCGAAATCGTCCACGCGTCTGAAGCTCGCCTGCACCACGGGCACGATCACGAGCTGCGCGATGCGCTCGAAAGGCTGGACGGTGAACGCCGTCTGGGAGCGGTTCCAGCAGCTCACCATCAACGGGCCCTGATAGTCGGAATCGATCAGCCCGACGAGGTTGCCGAGCACGATGCCGTGCTTGTGCCCGAGTCCCGAGCGCGGAAGGATCATCGCCGCCAGGCCCGGGTCGCCAATGTGAATGGCCAGGCCGGTGGGGATGAGTTGCGAAGCGCCGGGTTCCAGCACGAGCGGCCCGTCGATGCAGGCGCGCAGGTCGAGCCCGGCGCTGCCGCCGGTCGCGTAGGCGGGCTGGAATTCGTCGAATCGTTTTGCGAGGCGGTCGTCGAGGACCTTGAGGTCGATGATCGTCATGAGAAGAAGTGAAGGGCCGGATCAGGCCGAAGCGGAAGCGATGCGTTGCGCGATCTGCGCGACGAGCTGACGCGCGAGAGTGAGCTTGTCGGCCCTGCTTCCGTCGGCGGGCAGCGGATAGTCGCCCTTCGCGTCGACCAGCAACAGCGAATTCTCGTCGCGGCCGAAGGTGGCCGGCCCCAGGTTTCCGACAACCAGCGGGACGCGCTTTCGCTCCAGCTTGGCGCGCGCGTGCGCGGCAAGGTTCTCGCTCTCGGCCGCGAAGCCCACGCAGTACGGCGGCTTGGGCAGCGCGGCCACCGCCGCGAGGATGTCGACGTTCTCGCTCAGCTCGAAGCTCGGTGCGAGCTTGCGCCCGTCCTTCTTGATCTTCTGCGGCGAGAGCGACGCGGGTCGCCAGTCGGCGACCGCGGCGGTCGCGATGAAGACGTCGGCACCGGTTGCGCGCGGCAGCACCGCGTCGTGCATCTGCTGCGCGGTCTGGACGTCCACGCGCAGCACGCCGCGCGGCGTGTCCAGGTGGACGGGGCCGGCGACGAGCGTCACCTGCGCGCCCGCTTCGCTTGCCGCGCGCGCGATCGCGAATCCCATCTTCCCGCTGGACAGGTTCGTCAGGCCGCGCACCGGATCGATGGGCTCGAAGGTGGGGCCGGCAGTGACGAGCACGCGAACGCCCAGGAGCGACTTCGGCTGGAAGAAGGCGACGATCTCCTCGTGCAGTTCGGACGGCTCGAGCATGCGCCCGTCGCCGATCTCGCCGCAGGCCTGGTCGCCGCTGGCGGGACCGAGCAGGCGCGCGCCATCGGCCTTCAGCGTGGCGAGGTTGCGCTGCGTGGCCGGGTGCGCCCACATCTCGCGGTTCATGGCGGGCGCCACGAGGAGGGGACAGCGCTCGATCGGACGCGCAAGGCACAGCAGTGACAGAAGGTCGTCCGCGCGCCCTTGGGCGAGGCTTGCGATGGTGTCGGCGCTGGCCGGCGCGATCACGATCGCATCGGCCTCGCGCGAGAGGTTGATGTGCGCCATGTTGTTGGGCTCGCGCGCGTCCCAGGTGCTGGTGACCACGCTCTGCCCCGACAGCGCCTGCATCGTGACGGGGGTGATGAACTGCTGAGCCGCCTCGGTCATGACCACGCGAACCTGCGCGCCGTCCTTGACGAGCAGCCTGAGCAGCTCGGCGGACTTGTAGCAGGCGATTCCGCCGGTCAGGGCAAGGACGATGCGCTTGCCGGAAAGCGCCTGGATGTCGTCGTTCATGGGCCGCGACTGTACCGAAGCGCCCCGGTGCACGCGCCTGGCGGGGTCCCGCGGCCGCGGGCGGAAGCCCCTGCCTGATCCTCAACTTTCAGTAATTCCTGAAAATTGCGGCACACTCGCCGCGCAATGAACGACACCACGCCCGATTCCCCGGACCCCGCCGCCCAGATGACGCCACTCGTGCGCAGCTTCGTGTCGCATTTCGGCGAGATGGGCAGCCGCTGGGGCATCAATCGCACGGTCGGGCAGATCTACGCGCTGCTGTTCGTCTCGCCCGAGCCGCTGAACGCCGACCAGATCACCCAGACGCTCGAGTTCTCCCGCTCGAACGTGAGCATGGGGCTCAAGGAGCTGCAGTCCTGGCGGCTGGTGCGCCTGAGGCACCAAAGCGGCGATCGCCGCGAGTACTTCGAAGCCCCGAGCGACGCCTGGGAGATCTTCCGAACGCTGGCCGAGGAGCGCCGCCGCCGCGAGATCGAGCCCACGCTGTCGATGCTGCGCAATGCCCTGCTCGAACCGCCGACCGGCGAGGCCGACCGCATCGCGCAGGAACGCATGAAGGGCATGCACGACCTCATCGAGATGCTCACGACCTGGTTCGACGACGTGCAGCGACTCGACGCGCAGACCCTCTCGCAGCTCATGCGAATGGGCTCGCGCGTGCAAAAGCTCCTGGAGCTGCCGGCCAAGGTGAAGGTGCTCGCCGCCGGAAGCAAATCCCCCCGCGCCTGAAGCGAATCGAGGAAAGGCCCGCACAACGATGGATCCGCTCATCCTGGCGCGCGCGCAGTTCGCAGCCAACATCAGCTTCCACATCCTCTTCCCCACCATCACCATCGCGCTGGGCTGGTTGCTGTTCTTCTTCCGCTGGCGCTGGCTGAAGACGCGCGACGAAGGCTGGCTCGCGAGCTATCGCTTCTGGACCAAGGTGTTCGCGCTGAGCTTCGCGCTCGGCGTGGTGAGCGGCATCACGATGAGCTTCCAGTTCGGCACGAACTGGCCTGGCTTCATGGAGCGCGTGGGCAACATCGCCGGCCCTCTGCTCGGCTACGAGGTCCTCACCGCCTTCTTCCTTGAGGCGACCTTCCTCGGCGTGATGCTCTTCGGGCACAACCGCGTGTCCGAGCGCATGCACATGATCGCGACCTTCCTCGTGGCCTTCGGCACCACTGTGAGCGCGTTCTGGATCCTCAGCCTGAACTCGTGGATGCAGACCCCCACGGGCTACGAGATCGTGAACGGCGAGTTCCACGTGCGCTCATGGATCGAGGTGCTCTTCAACCCCTCCTTCCCCTATCGGCTCGCGCACATGCTGCTGGCCTCGGGGCTCACCGGCTCCTTCCTCGTGGCCGGCGTCAGTGCGTGGCAGCTGCTGCGCGGCACGCCGCACAAGGGCACGCAGCGGGCGCTGCGCACCGGCATCACGGTCGCGGCCATCCTCATCCCGGTGCAGATCTTCGTGGGCGACCAGCACGGCCTGAACACGCTCGAACACCAGCCCCAGAAGATCGCGGCGATGGAAGGCGTGTGGCAGACCGAGCGTGGCGCACCGCTGTTGCTGTTCGCCTGGCCCGACGCGGCGGCGAAGGAGAACCGCTACGTCGTGGGCATCCCCAAGGGCGCGAGCCTCATCCTGCGGCACGACGCCCAGGCCGAGGTGCGTGGGCTCAACGAGTTCGAGGGCCAGCACCCTCCGGTGGCGCCGCTCTTCTTCGCGTTCCGCCTGATGGTGGGCGTGGGGATGCTCATGCTTGCGGTGAGCTGGACCACCGTGTGGATGCTGCGACGCCGCGCCTGGGTGGCCCAGCAGCTGCCGCGCGCGATGCTCGGCGTGCTCTCGGCGATGAGCTTCTCCGGCTGGCTCGCCACGCTGGCCGGCTGGTACGTCACCGAGATCGGCCGCCAGCCCTTCATCGTCTACGGCCTCATCCGCACCGCCGAGGTCGCCTCGAAGACGCCGGCCTCCCACATCGCGCTCACGCTGGCGGCCTACCTCGCGCTGTACGCGGTGCTGATCGTTGCCTTCATCTCGGTGGTGCGGTATCTCGCCGAGCACACCGAAGACTCCGAGGCGCTGCCCGCCGGGTCGGGCCAGGCCATCGCTCAAACCGCAGCGGCCGCAGGCCAGGGAGCACGCTCATGAGCTGGGAACAGGCACTGCCGATGATCTTCCTGGGCCTGATGGGCCTGTCGATGCTCGTGTACGTCGCGCTCGACGGCTACGACCTCGGCGTGGGGATGCTGCTGCCGCGCGCGAGCGATGCGCAGAAGGACGTGATGATTGCCTCCATCGGCCCCTTCTGGGACGCCAACGAGACCTGGCTGGTGCTGGGCGTGGGGATCCTGCTCATCGCCTTCCCGAAGGCGCATGGGCTCGTGCTCACCGCGCTCTACCTGCCGGTGGCCGCAATGCTGATCGGCCTCATCCTGCGCGGGGTGGCCTTCGACTTTCGCGTCAAGGCGCGCGCGCATCACAAGCCGCTGTGGAACCTCGCCTTCTTCGCCGGCAGCGGACTCGCCTCGGTGGCGCAGGGCTACATGCTCGGGCGCTACATCACCGGCTTCGCCGAGGGCCCCGAGTTCGCCGTCTTCGCGGCCGCCATCGCGCTGGCCTTGCCCGCGGCCTATGTCCTGCTGGGCGCGAGCTGGCTCATCATGAAGACCGAGGGCGAGCTGCAGGCGCAGTCGGTGCGCTGGGCCAAGCAGGCCTGGATTCCGGTGGTGGTCGGGATGGCGCTCATCTCGATCGCGACGCCCTGGGTGAGTCAGACGGTGCGCAACAAGTGGTTCGTGATGCCGGAGTTCATCGCCCTGCTGCCCATTCCGCTGATGACGGCGGTGGCGCTGGTGCTGGCGCGCGGCCTGCTCAATTCGCACCGAGTGCTCGGAAAGCTGTGCTGGGCGCCGTTCGCGCTCGTGATCGCGGTATTCATCCTCGGGGCCTTCGGCCTCGCCTACAGCCTGTACCCCTACGTCGTGATGGACCGCCTCACGCTATGGCAGGCGGCAAGCGCGACGAATTCGCTCGCGGTGATCCTGGTGGGCGTGGCCATCGCGGTGCCGGCGATCGCGGGCTACACCGTGTTCGCCTACCGCGTGTTCTGGGGCAAGGCGACCGAGCTGCACTACGGCTGAGGCGCGCGTCCTAGAGCGCGCAGGAGCGAAAGCCGCGGAAGCCCTCGTCGGACTCCGCCGGCGCGAACGCACGGTGCTTGGGGTGCTTGAGGCGCGCAGGCGTGGCGAACGAGCCGCCACGCAATCCGCGCGTGCGCCCGAAGGCAGCGGCGCTGCGCTCGGAACACGGTCCGGGCACATAGCCCGGATAGGGCTCGAAGCGGCTCGCCACCCATTCCCACACATCGCCGCTGCGCCAGCCGCGGCTTGCGAGCGTCGAGGCCGCGAGCTCCCATTCCACTTCGGTGGGCAGACGCCGGCCCGCCCATCGGCACCAGGCCTGCGCCTCGTGCCAGCTCAGGTGCATGACCGGCTGCTGCAGCGAGATGCGCGTAAGTCGGCCGAAGCGCTGCGCAAGCACGCTGTGCAGCATCTGCTCCACGTAGCGCGGCGCGCGGCGCGGCGGCTCCTGCGCGGCAAGCCATTGCAGCCCGGCCTCGCTCCACCAGCGCGACTCGTCATAGCCGCCGTCCTCGACGAACTCGCCGAATTGCGCCCAGGTCACCGCCTGCGCATCGATCTCGAACTCCGGGACCTGCACCTCGTGCGCGGAGGTCTCGTGGTGAAAGCAGAAGCCGGCCTGCAGCGACGACCCCTGGACCCAGCGCGTAGCGGGCACCCACAGCGCATCGCGCGTCAGCAATGAGGCCGGCCCTTCGAGGCCGGGCAGCGCGACGCCCCGAGCCTGTGCCAGGCGGCGCAGGGCCTCGATGCATTCGTCCTCGTGCAGCAGCGCGAGCCGGAACGCATAGAGCGCGTCGTCGTCCTGCGCGGACTGCTGAAGCAGATCCAGGCAGATCTCGAGCGTGTCGACGGCGTATTGGCGCGTCTCGTCGATGTGCGGAGCCGGCGCCTCAGGGTCGTGCGGCGCGTCGGGGTCGGCGTAGAGCGCGTCGGCATCCATGTCGAGCGAGGCCAGGCGCGGGCGCGAGGGGTCGGCGCGAGGGCCGAGGTGGCGCTCCAGCTGGCGCACCACCCACCATTCCTGATACCAGGCTGCGTGGCCGAAGACGCGCTGTGCGCTCCACAGCATCGCGTCTTCCTGCCCCTCGAACGCGCGCAGCGTGTTCAGCGCGACGTTGCGCGCGTCGATCAGGGCCAGGGAGAGGATGTCCCGCCCGGCCTGTCGCACGCGCGGGGTGAGCGCGTCGGCGGCGTCGGCCTCGTGCGGCATGAAGGACATGCGCAGCGGGCCCGCGGCAGGCGGCTCAGCCGCGCTCGATCACCGCGAATGCGGAGTGGTTGTGAATGGACTCGAAGTTCTCGACCGCCACGCGGTACTTGCCCACGCGCGGATCGGCGTTGAGCCGCAGGGCCACGTCGCGCACGAGGTCCTCGACGAACTTCGGGTTCTCGTAGGCCCGCTCGGTGACCCACTTCTCGTCGGGGCGCTTGAGCAGCCCCCACAGCTCGCTGGACGCGCTGTCCTCGGCGAAGCGCACCATTTCGTCGAAGCCAAGATCGCCCTGGAGCTCCACCGACAGGCTCACGTGCGAGCGCTGGTTGTGCGCACCGTACTCGGAAATCTCCTTGGAGCACGGGCACAGGCTCTTCACCGGGACCACCACTTCGGCGGTGACGGTGGTGACGCCGTCCTTGCGCTGGGCGACGAAGGCACCCTGGTAGTCCATCAGGCTGCTCACGCCCGACACCGGCGCGAACTTGCGCAGGAAGAACGGAAATCGCGCTTCGATGCGGCCTTCCTGGGCGTGCAGCTTGTCGAGCATGGCGGCCAGCCCCTCGCGCAGCGAGGTCGCATCCGTCGGTGCGCCCGAGGTGGCCAGTGCGTCGAGCCAGGCCACGAAGCGCGACATGTGCGTGCCCTTCTGCTCCGCCGGCAGCGCGACATCCAGGCTCCATGTGGCCACGGTGCTCAGCGGCGTTCCGCCGATGCGCAGCGTGAGCGGATAGCGCACGTCGCGCACGCCCACACGCTGGATGGCCAGATGGCGCTCGTCGCGCGCGCTTTGCGTGTCCGGGATGTGCAGCGTCGCTTCGCGCAGGGAAATGGGGTGGGTCATGTCGTTCATCGTCTTCGCAGCCGGCGGTCAGCGCGCCCGCCCTTCGAAAGAATGGGCGCAAGCATGACAGTTCGCGCTCCGCCTTGTCGGCCCCAAGGCCATGGCAGGGTCGCGCGTTTTCTGGCAGGCCGAGTCTCAGCCGTTGATCGCGGGGCGCACCAGCTGCAGCTTGCCGCCGAAGCGCTTGAGGATGGATTGCTCGATGCCGGCGGCGTCCAGTCCCATGAGGGACAGCAGCCGCGCCGGGTCGCCGTGCTCCACGAAGGTGTCGGGCAGGCCCAGCGGCAGCACCGGCGTGGCAACGCCTGCGGCGTTGAGCGTCTCCATCACGGCCGAGCCGGCGCCGCCCATCACGCAGCCTTCCTCGATGGTCACCAGCGCCTCGTGCGAGCGAGCGAGCTCCAGCACGAGCTCGGTGTCCAGCGGCTTCACGAAGCGCATGTTCGCCACCGTGGCGCCGAGCTTCTCGCCCGCCTCGAGCGCCGGGTAGAGCAAGGTGCCGAAGGCGAGGATCGCGATGCGCGAGCCGCGATGGCGCACCTCGCCCTTGCCCCAGGGCAGCGTGGCGAGGTCGGTGTCCACCGGGACGCCCGCACCGCTGCCGCGCGGATAGCGCACCGCCACCGGGTGCTGCTGCGCAAAGGCGCTCGACAGCGCCTGGCGGCACTCGCGCTCGTCGGCCGGTGCGATCAGGCTCATGTTCGGGATGCAGCGCAGGAAGGCGATGTCGAAGGCGCCCATGTGCGTGGCGCCGTCCTGCCCGACGACGCCCGCGCGATCCAGCGCGAAGACGACCGGCAGGTTCTGGATCGCCACGTCGTGGATGAGCTGGTCGTAGGCGCGCTGCAGGAAGGTGGAATAGATGGCCACGACCGGCTTCATGCCCTCGCAGGCAAGGCCGGCCGCGTAGGTGACCGCGTGCTGCTCGGCGATGCCCACGTCGTGATAGCGCTCGGGGAAGCGGCGCTCGAACTCGACCATGCCCGAGCCCTCGCGCATCGCGGGCGTGATGCCGACGAGGCGCGAGTCGGCTGCGGCCATGTCGCACAGCCACTGGCCGAAGACCTGCGTGAAGGTGGGCTTGCCGGGCGTTGCGGGCTTCTTGATGCCCTCGGCCGGGTTGAACTTGCTGGGCCCGTGATAGGCCACCGGGTCGGCTTCGGCGAGCTTGTAGCCGTAGCCCTTCTTGGTGACGACGTGAAGGAACTGCGGGCCCTGCAGGCCGCGCAGGTTCTCGAGCGTCGGGATGAGGGAGTCGAGGTCGTGGCCGTCGATCGGTCCGACGTAGTTGAAGCCGAACTCCTCGAAGATGGTGCCGGGCACCACCATGCCCTTGGCGTGCTCCTCGATGCGCCGGGCGAGCTCGAGCAGCGGCGGAGCGTTCTTCAGCACCTGCTTGGCACCCTGGCGGGCCGCCGCGTAGAACTTGCCGCTCATCAGGCGCGCGAAGTAGCGGTTCAGCGCGCCCACCGGCGGGGAGATCGACATGTCGTTGTCGTTGAGCACGACCAGCATGTCGGCCGCGGAGACGCCGGCGTTGTTCAGTGCCTCGAACGCCATGCCCGCGGTCATGGCGCCGTCGCCGATGATCGCCACTGCGCGACGGTTCTCGCCCTTGACCTTGGCGGCCTGCGCCATGCCCAGCGCCGCGGAGATGGAGGTCGACGAGTGCGCGGTGCCGAAGGTGTCGTACTCGCTCTCGTCGCGGCGCGGGAAGCCGCTCATGCCGCCGAGCTGGCGCAGCGTGCCCATGCGGTCACGCCGGCCGGTGAGGATCTTGTGCGGATACGTCTGGTGGCCCACGTCCCACACGAGGCGATCGCGCGGCGTGTCGAAGACGTAGTGCAGCGCGATGGTCAGCTCCACCGTGCCGAGGTTCGACGACAGGTGGCCGCCCGTCTGCGACACGCTTTGCAGCACGTGCTGGCGCAGTTCGCCGGCAAGCTGCTTGAGCTCGGCGCGCGAGAGGCGCCGCAGGTCGGCAGGGCTGTTGACGGTGGGAAGCAGGGGCTGGTTCATGGAATTGGGGCTCACGAATCGCGCTCGACCACCTTGTCGGCGAGCAGGCTCAGCCAGGCGGCATTGGCCAGGCCGCTGCGGGCGAGCGCGG
>Ga0207711_10003702_pt1 | contig 13178 bp, 25 predicted proteins | sample KBSS34metaG_FD_184401 | JGI IMG/M metagenome (GOLD analysis project Ga0207711, IMG submission 184401) | Switchgrass rhizosphere microbial communities from Kellogg Biological Station, Michigan, USA - KBS S3-4 metaG (SPAdes) (version 2) | ecosystem: Host-associated > Plants > Roots > Rhizosphere...
GTCGGCTTCGCGATCGGCGAACAGACGGACGGTACATTCGTCGTCGGCACGCCGGAACCGCCGAGCGATTTAGAGCGGCAACTCGCCGCATCGCTCGCCGAAGTCGCGCGCCGCAAGGCGCCGGCCGCGGCGCCCGTTGCGAGCCGGCCAGTTGCTGCAATGGCGCAACCTTGGCAATCCGCGTTGCTCGCGCAAACGACGGCGTTAACCGACGTGTTCGCCGCGGCGCTTGCTCACGCGAGCGAACAGCACGGCAACGCGATTAAATCGGATGATATCCGATCGCTGATGCTATCGGCGTTTATAAATCTCGCGAAAAATGGGGCTCGTTCCAATGCGGCATAACGGCCTGCAAGTACTCGTAAGCGGCGATCGGGCGGAAGTTTCGCCCGTTCGCCCGCTCGGCCGGCCGGCGAACGAAACGACGCTCGCGTTTCTCTTGCGCGAAGCCGTCAAGCTCGCCCGCGGGCGTAAAGATCCGACGTTGGTCTGGTTGCTGCATAAGTGCGTGGAGCGGCTCGCGGCGCCGGCGCCTGGTGCGGAGGTTGCGCGTTGAAAATCAAATTTGAACTCGACGCGCCGCGCGTGCTGCACATGATGGACTTGGACGGCCGCGAACGCGATTCGGATTTTCCGCCGTTCGATTCGTACTGGGTATTTGAAGCCGAGGAAGGCGCCTTTTATCTCAGCGACACGCAAGGCGGACTATTCCGCGCACGGCTTCGGGCGCGCGGTATCGGCGTCGGCGAGCCGGTGACGATCGTTAAAACGAAAGTGCCGAACCCGAACAGCGATCGGCCGATCATCGAATACCTGCCGTTTCCCTGGATACCGCTTGAATCGGCTTGCGAGTAGGTGCAATAAAAAATAGATCGGGCGCCGTTGGGCGCCCATCGCAATTTTAGAAGGCAGGAAATCGATGAAATTAGGTCATAAGCTCGGGCTCGGCTGTATGGGGCTCATTGTCGCGGTATTCATCCTGGTAATGGTCATCGCGATTCGCAACAAACCGACGCCGGCTCAGCAAGCGGCGACAAACGAGAAAAACGCCGGCTATACCGCGGCGTTCGTCTGTCAGAACGCGGTACGTGAGCGTCTGAAAGCGCCGGCAACGGCCGATTTTGAGGCGCCGCGGAATGCTCAAATCAACAGGTATGACAGCGGGAATTATGAAATCGTCTCACACGTTGACGCGCAGAACAGTTTCGGCGCAAAACTTCGATCGGCGTATACTTGCGTCGTTGCGCCGGACGGCGCCGGGTTTCGAGTGCTTGAATTGAAAATCGACGGCCGTTAGTCGTCGTCGTTGTCGTCGTCGGCCGGCAACGCGCGCGCTTCGATGATCCGGCCGAGCCGCTTCGCGAAAATCTCGCGGACGTCGCCGTCGTTCGTTGCGTCGCCGTCGTCGGCCGCGAGCACTTTAACGGAGTGCGCGTCGAGTACGTCGCGCATCATGGCAACAAGCGAAGCGCCGTCGTCGGCCGTGAGCTCGCCGCGGCTCACCCGTTGGATTACCTCAAGCATCGCGGCGCGCACGTCGGCCGGCGTTTCGGTTTTCGGCAATTCGCACTGTATGGGCGCCGTCCGCGGCTTCGGCCAAATGCGATCGAAAATAATCTTCGCCGCTTGCATGTCGCCGTTTTCCGCGGCCGTGATGACTTTCGCCAATAGCGGCAAGGCGCGCGATCGCGCGGCTTGTTCCAGTGCGCGGTGCTTGCGGTTGCGGGCTCCGCGCGGCCGGCCGTCGCTCGGCGGTATCGGCGCCTGGTGCGGCGTGGGTTCGAAATCTTCGATCAGGCTTGCTTGTTCCACTTGATCGCTCCCGTTCTATCTATCATGCGCCGAAAGCCGGCACGATTGCGAGCGTAATCACACTTTCGCAGAATCCCGAACCGTGGCACAATATATGCCGGTTCGACATTTTCCCCCGATTGGCGGACCTATGGCAGTAGCGTTTGTTGAGCTTGAAAAAGAATTCGGCCGGCTTCGGCAAGGCTATGACGTTTGGGACGTGCGCGGGCGCCTGGTGCTGCGTACGCTCGTAATGAAACGCGTGCTTCGCAAGGCGGCATACTTCCGCGTGAACAGTACGGGCAAGATATACGCGCTTGAGTCGCGCTTTCGCTCGGTCGAATTACCGGCCGGCGCCGTCACGTGGATTACGAGCACGCGGAAAAGCGCATGACGGAATAAGCGGCGGAACGGCGTACTATTCCGCTTGTTCGCCGCTTATGCGTTATCCTACCGATCGTATGGCAAAGCACATTGAGTTACTGACAAAACAGGTTGCCGCGGCGCGGCTCGGGCTATCGGTCCGGCGCGTCATGGAAATGTCGATGGATGACAAATTCACGCGGCATCGGGCATTCGATCCGGTGACGAACCGCGACGCCGTCATGTTCGACGCCGCGGAAATTGACGCCTACAAGGCGCAGAGCACGCCGGCCGCGGCGCCGCGTTTGCTGGCACCGGCCGCGGAACCGATCGCCGAATTCGATTTAGACGACGACGGCCGCGGCTCGGGGCGTCTCTGGTTGACACTCGCCGAAGCGTCGGGATATTCCGGCTTGCCGGTGTCGCATTTGCTCGCCGCGATCGACTCGGGCGAGCTCGGCGCGCGGGACGTCGGTGTCCGGCCAGGTGGACATTGGCGCGTGCGGCGGTTGGATCTGGACGCGATCGAGGCGAAGCGCAAGGGCGCCCGCTCGCCGCGAAATTAGGGCGTTTTCGCCGGCCGTTCGCCGTTTATTCGCGTTGACTTTCTCGTTTAGTCGGCGTTAGCCTTGTGACGGTTGCAAAAAGCAGTACCCTAGTCGGGGCAGGGAAGTGGTTACGGCTCACCTTTGACGAGCTCTCGGCGTCCGCGTGTGCGTGCCTTTTCATGGCTCACAACGCGGGGGATTACGTCGCCAACATCGGGCGCCGGCCGTTGAATCCCAACGGCGCGTTGCCGCGGTGTGTAACCGCAATTATCACGTAAAAAGCGGCAACGGTGGAGGTTAGCCAAATGCCGCGACGCTGTGATAACGTAGACAACGACTTTGAAAGTTTCCGGACACTCGCGGGCCGTTTCCGGCATCTAAACGCGGAAACGGCACGATGCTGTCAACATCGTGCCGCTATTGTTGGCCGGGAACGGGAAGATTTGAGGTATTACCGTGCGGCCTAAAACTGCATTTAGCATATCAGAGAATCGGGCAACTCCAAACAGAAAAACCGCAACGCGAAGCGATTTTTCGTCAATTATTTCAACGACTTCTGATAACGAATATTCTGTTAATGGACCCGAAAGTCCTATTCCTGAATTGTCATTTCAGGGCGGATTTATTGCACTTTATCGGCAGCATTTCAATGCGCTCACGCGTCGCGCGCCTGGTATCCAACTACCGATCGCCATATACATCATTGGGCAAACCGACTCCGCGGCGCGCCGGCCGGAATACGCAAGAATTCCGATTAAAGACTTTATGATGCTTACGGGTGCGAAAGAACGGATGAACTGGGAAGCACTCGCAAAACTTGAAGATAGCGGTCTTCTGAAACGGGACGGCCAGGGGGGTTATAAAGTGTGCCTGGACGCGATCGACGATGTACCGTTACCGTCGGCGCGAACGTGTAAGCGGAGGGCGAAAATTGCGGCGAACCATGCGCCGTCGTCGATTGCGGCACTGCATTTAAATGCAGTGAATGAAGGGGCGATAAATGAAAATCAAATTACGCGCGAAGCGGGCGCCGGCGCCGGTGCAAGTCAATCGGGTGCTTTCGGATATCGAGCGGCTTGCGATGGACCCGGAAGTCGTTCGGATGAGGGAGCAGATAAGGCCGTGGCTGTATCGGACTCCGAAGGGAGTGTTGCAGGTAACGCGGAATGCGGCGACGGCCGACTTACTAGCGACAATGGAAGCAGCCGGCGACAAGCCGATGACGGAGGCGGAGCGGAAATGGTTCACAGCGTATCTGACGTCGGACTGCACTTAGATGCAGTAACGGGTGCAATTAACTTCCAAAAACCTGCAACGTATTGCCCTTGGAATTGGGCATGTCCTCACTTATCAACGGCTTCGCCGCTCGTAAGCATTGAAGCAAAGAAACATATAGAACCGACGACGACGGGCGCCGCGATCGGTCCGGCCGAAACGCAGGAGCGCGCCCGTTGCCTCACGCCGTCGCCGGACGAAAATCCGTATTTAGCACGTTTTCTGCAACCTGAATCCGGCGACGAGCAACGTATCGGCGATGCGTTGACGCGCTCGGGTGTGCCGTGCGATTTGATGGCGGCGCGGCGCATGTGGGCGGAATGCCGCGCTGTTAATCCGGCATTGACGGTCCGCGAGTTTCTAGTGCTGGTGGCGCTCAAACTCAATGAGTGGAGCCGGCATAGCGATGATTTGCCGGGGCGACGGACAACAACCGTAATCGGTTCGCTTATCAAGTCAATGCCGAATGCGGTTTGCGGCGCCGTCTACCGCGCGGCTCGCGAGCGGGCCGCGGCAGAACTCGCGCGGGACGTTCGCGACGCTGAAGCGATCTTGCAGGGCGATTCAACGGCCGGCGATCGCGAATGGGCGCTCGGCATTCTTGCCGAACGCGACGGTAGTTTATCCTGATAGGGTATGGAATATAACAAGCTAGACTCGGGGCGCGCGGCCGATTTGATCGAGGTATTCGAGAAAGCCATCCAACGGGACGGCGTTACTAATGTGCTCGGGTGCTTGAGTGACGCGTTGTTGGTTATCGGAACGCATCAAGCGGTTTGTAAGCTGTACTCGGAAGCGTGGCACGAGATGAGATCTCGGGATTCGCAAAATATCATTGCCCACTATCTACTGGGCGAACTGCTCGACAAACTAGAGCAACCCTACTAGAGCAACCCTCGATACTCGCCGAAGCCGGCGAATAAAACCGAAACTCCGTTGTGTGTTTTCGCTCGCCGAGTGAGCCGTTTTGCTCACAATCCGGTGAATCCCTATATCATCGTTCTGTAAAAATGCAGTAGCCTAAACGCAATCCCGGTTTCCATGCGAACTTTGCCTGTCGAGGGGCGAAAACGGAAACGGGCAAGTGCTCAACGCCGGCTTTCGGGCGCCTTATTCCCCTGTCCCTTGGGGATTTTCCCGAACGCTCTCGGTACTTCATTTCAGGAAAACTGTCTTTTCCCTCCCCCATTAGAGGTTTATCCGGCAATGATGAAGATTCCCGTTTTGAATCGCGGCGGCGATCTGGTGCTCAGGGTCCACGCCGGCGAAATGGCGCGTATGCTTTTGCTCAAGCAGGCAACCCTGAGTGACGACGGCCGTTGCCTGCAACTCGCGGACGTTACCGGCGCCGACGGGCTCGCCGGCCGTACGCATACGAGCCGCGGCGGTTTGCTCGCGGCGATCGGGCGAAGTCAACAGTACACGACGGCGAACGGCCGCGGCCAGGTGGACGGCTTCAAGACGATTTATCCCGAAGATCGCGACGTGTTCCGCTCGGCGATTCTCGATTGTGTGACGGTATGACGATCGGCGAACTCAAACAGGCGATCGCGGGGCTTGACAATCGCCTGGAAATCGAGATAATCGCCCGATATGAAGACGGCGACGGCGACGACATCGACTTGTCCTGTAATCTCGATTCGGTCCGAGCCGGCATGGACGCAGATACGGCGGGAAAATATGCGCGTTTCGAGTGCTCCGAGCATCGGGACTGAGACGACGCCGATCAACTTCAACCGCTTGCCGGCCGGCATCACGGCCGACGAAATCGCCGCGACGGCGGCGACGTTGTCCGAGTCCGAAATCCGCGACTTGCTCTATTGTTGGGAGCTTTGGAGCCGGACCGAGCAAGAGTGGCCGGCCGGCGACTGGCACACGTGGCTGATTATGGCCGGCCGCGGCTTCGGCAAGACGCGTACGGGCGCCGAGACGGTCCGGCGTATCGTCGAGCGGGCGCCGCGGCAACGCATCGCGCTCGTCGGGCCGACGGCCGGCGATTGTCGCGAAGTCATGGTGGAGGGCGAAAGCGGGCTCTTGAGCGTGTTTCCACCGGCGCAACGGCCAGTTTACGAGCCGTCGAAGCGCCGCGTCACGTTCCACAACGGTTCGCGGGCGTTTCTGTACTCGGCCGAGGAGCCGGAACGGTTGCGCGGACCGCAACACCACTTCGCGTATTGCGACGAAATCGCGACGTACGCGAAGATTAAAGACGTTTGGGATAATTTGCGGTTCGGCTTGCGGCTCGGCGACGACCCGCGGATACTCGCGACGACGACGCCGCGGCCGATCAAGTTTCTCAAAGAATTGATCGGCGATTCCGGTACGGTGGTCACCCGCGGCGCGACGCTCGACAACCGCGCGAACCTGCCGGCGTCGCAACTCGCCGATTTGGAGCGGATTTACGGCGGTACGCGCATCGGCCGGCAAGAGCTCGGCGGCGAACTCTTGGAAGAATCCGAGGGCGCGTTGTGGGCGCGCGAGTCGATCGAGCGGGCGCGCGTGCGCGTGGCGCCCGAACTGGTGCGGATCGTCATCGCGATTGATCCGGCGACGACGTCCGGCGAAGGTTCGGACGATACCGGATTATCGGCGTTCGGCATCGGCGCCGACGGCGACGGCTACGTACTCGCCGACGATACGTGCCATCTTGGGCCGGCCGGTTGGGCGGCGCGCGCGGTGCAATTGTTCGACCGGTTCGAAGCCGATAAAGTCATCGGCGAAGCCAACAACGGCGGCGATATGGTGGAGCAAACCATACGAACCGAGCGGCGCCAGATCCCGTACGAGAAGGTCCACGCGAGCCGCGGCAAAGTGGCGCGCGCCGAACCGATCGCGGCGCTTTACGAGCAAGGCAAGATACATCACGTCGGCGGTTTGCCGGCGCTCGAAGACGAAATGGTAAATTTCGTGCCGGGGCAAATCAAGCGATCGCCGAACCGCGTGGACGCGCTCGTGTGGGGTGCGTCGTATCTGATGCTCAAGCCGGCGCGCGTCGGACGGGCGTTGAGCTTATGACGGCGGCTCAGCGGACGGCCGTGATGTGTGTGGCTGAATCGGAAGGTTGGAACAATCGCACGGCGCATGAAGTTGGGTTGTTGTTGTGGAGCTTGTTCCGGTATTACGTGATTCGGTTGGGTGCGCCGAAATGAGCATCGTGACGATTCGCTATCAGGCCGAAGTCGAGTGGTTCGATCCGGGCGCCGATCGCGGCCGGCGCGAACTGTGCGACGTTGTCCACCGGATCGAGTATTCGACGATGGAAACCGCCGATTTGGATTGGGAACCGATCGCCGAGCGAAAGACAACGTAAGTTGTTGTAGACGACTTGCGAAGGAACCGCGAACGGCGATCGGCGATACTGAGTCTACCATGCGGTACGTGCAATTTGCGATCGCGCGCGTTGCCGGCCAGTTGATGCGCGACGCCGGCAAGCGCGAATTGACGCCGGACGAATGGCGCTTGCTCCACAATCTTTCGCCGGCAATGGCGCGCATCGAAGCGCAAGAGGCGGCGCGCGGCGCCGGCAAGGCTTCGCCGGGAATAGTCCACCCGACGAACGGGCGGACGGGGCGCTAACGACCGGGGGCGGTGGGCGGCGCCCGCGTTCGCTCGGGGTTTCATCGGAGGTTGCCAATGTTAAATGTTCGCTTTGTGTGCCTGGTGCTCGCGTTCGCGTGCTTGACGGCCGCGGCGTTCGGCGTGCCGTCGCGCGTCAATCTGATTGCGGCCGGCTTGGCGCTTTGGGTGCTCGCCGTGCTGATCGCGTGATTGAGCGGGCGAATCGGCGGACGTTCGGACGTTCGCCCGCTCGGTTGTATGAAACGGGTGATGCCGTGGGGAACATTCGCCGGCCGCAAAATTGTTGAGCTCGACACCGGATACCTCAAGTGGATCGCGCGTTGGATTGCAAATCAGGCGGATTCGGACCGCTTCGCCGGTCTGAGGGAAGCGATCGCGCACGAGCTCGAAGGGCGGCGCCTGGAAACGGAGCACAAGCGGGTCAAGGCCGAGCGGAAAGCGAAGCGCAAGAAGCGCAAGACGACGGTTGCCGCAATCGACGCTCAGAACCGCTCGGCCGCGCGTTTGATCGCCGGCAATCCGCGCCGCTATCAGGGAATTATGCAGGAATGGGCACAAAAGATACTCGGCCGGCCGGATATGCGGTTCGACGATCCGCATTGGACGAAATGAGCGGGCTCGGGAGTTTGACGCTATGCCAGTAATTGAACGCGTGCTATCGCGGCTCGGGCTTTCGCGCAAGGCGGACGTGCCGATTATCAACGACGGCCACGGCAACCTGCCGACGGTGCGCGTTGTCCGCGGTACGGGACTCGGCGCCGCGACGTGGACGGCGACGGATTACACCGGCTTGGCGAGCTCGGGCTATTCGGTCAATTCGGACGTGTATGCCTGCATTTCGTTGATTGCCGCGGCCGGCAAACAGGTCAAATGGTGGGACAATTCGGCCGGCTCGAAAGCGCATACGCCGGCGCCCGAACTCGCAAAGGCGATCGGCCGCGACGCCGACGGCTTGCGCTTCGGCGGCGACGAACAGGCGCGCGGGCGCCATATCAAGGCGGCGACGAATCCGCGGCCGTCGATCGAGCTTTTGACGGCGTCGGGCGGCGCCGCGTTCATCGAAGCGTGGTTGTCCTATATCCTGATTTCGGGCAATACGTATATTGAAATCGCGCGCAAGGGCGACGGGCCGGCCGGCTCGCCGTCGCGGCTCTACCTGCAACGGCCGGATCGGGTAACGGCCGTCTTGCGCGCGCCTGGTGGCGAAGCTCTGCAAATGAGCGAAGACCAATTAGTCGAGCGGTGGCGCGTTTCGGCGTACGGGCAAGCGCGCACGCTCGACAAGGCGGATATCGTCCATTCCAAGCTATTCAATCCGACGGACGATATTTACGGCATGGCGCCGTTGCAGGCGGCGCTCTTGCGTGTGGACGCCGAAAACGAAGGGCTCACGCTCATGAAGCGGATGCTGCAACGCGGATTCTCGCCGGGGTGGATCGAAGCGGCGAAAGATTCGCAATGGGACGAACCGCAAGTCGCGCAGTTGAAAGAACGGATCCGCGGTTCGAAGCAACTCGGCGAAGAATTATTTCTCGAAAACGCGACGTGGCATCAGATGGGATTCACGCCGCAAGATTCCGGCGTTACCGATCAGCAAATCTTGAGCAAGCGCGACATCGCGAGCGTCTTTCACGTGCCGTCGGTACTGATCGGCGACGCCGCGGCGAGCACGTACAACAACTATCAAGAGGCGCGCCGCGCGTTGTACATGGAAGCGGTGATTCCGCTACTCAAGCATTTTAAAGACGACTGGAACCGGCGTATCGGTTCGCTGATCGGCTCGCCGTTGGATTTCGATAAAGACTCGTTCGACGCAATCACGGCCGCGCGCGCCGAAGCGACGGACCGTGTCGTAAAATTATTCACGAGCGGTTTGATTACGCAAGCCGAAGGGCGCTCGGATCTGGAGTACGGGCCGGCGCAACCGTCGGACGTGTTCTATGCGCCCGCGAATATCATGCCGTTGGGGGATAAAGGCGTGTAAGATGGCGCAATTTGCCGGCATGTTTCAAGTCGAAACGGTCTTAGCGACGGACGGCGGTAAAGTCGTCGTACGGATCGACGATTACGAGGCGCAGTTGGATCCGCTCGACGCGCAACGGCTCGCGCTTGCGCTCGTGGAAGCCGCGGCCGCGGCTCGGGCGGAATCGTGGCTTGTGCAATTCCTGCAAACGCAATTGCAAGTCGAGCTCGGCGCCGCGGCGCGCGTGATTGCGAGTTTCCGCGATTACCGCGCGGCCGATATCGAACGCGACGCGGCGCCGGCCGCGGCGCCAGGTGGCAAGCCGTGACGTTGCAGGCGAACCAACGCGTACGGATTTCGGGCGAAGCCGGTACGGTAATCGGGCGCGTCGAAGATATCAGCACGGTGGACGAAATGCCGGAATTCGCCGAGCTCGGATTCGCGACGGCCGGCGAATTCGCGCCGCGCTCGATCATGCGGGAATTCGGCATCGAACGCGTCGCGGCGATCAGCTATCACGCGTCGCCGAACGCCGAGTATCTGTTTACGGCGTTCGAAATCGGCGGCGAATGGTACGACTTGCGGCGCAACCGGCTTGCTATCGAAGTCGTCGGGGTATTCGGATGAGGTCGCGCCTGCAAACGGCGATCGCGCGTTTCAACGGGCATTGCGCCGAGTGCGGCCGGCCGATCGCGCGCAACGCGCCGATTGTCTACGATACGAAGCTGAAACGCACGCTGTGCAAGGCGTGCGGCGAGCACCAACAGACTTCCGAAGGGCAGTTATTCGTAAAGTAATGGTACTGGCAGTGCCGGCAAAAGCCGCGCGGATGTATCGCGCCTTCGACGCGTTTATGGCGCAAGCCGGCCGGGGCGCGACGCGCTCGGCGCATACAAGACTCGCGATGGAAGCGCGCAAGGCGGCGAACGCGTACGGCCGCGGCGACGGCGAAGCCGGGGCTCTGGGCGCGATTCATGATTCGGTGTGGATTTCGTACCTCGGCCTGGTCTGGATCGAAATCGTCACAAACGCCGGCCAGTTGACGGCCGAGCAGCTCGGCGGCAAGGTCGACGCCGGCGTATTCGATCGCGCCGCCAGGCTGTACCTGGAACGCAACGGCCGCCCTCGAGGCGCCGGCATCGCCGAGACGTCGCGCAAGGCGGTTGCGGCGTCGATAGGCCGCGGGCTCATGGCGGGCGAAATGCCGGCCGACGTGGCGCGCCGAATCGTTTCCGACGCCGACCAGGCGGCGATATGGCGCTCTGCGACGATCGGGCTTACGGAATCGCATGCGGCCGGCCATTTCGGCGCGTGGACGGGCGCCGTGCAGACTCTCAGGGGTTGGGTCAAGGTGTGGGCCCCACCGCGGGCCCATGGAATCACGTGCGATCAGCACAAATCGACACATGGACAGCGGCGAGGCCTGCGCGAGGCCTTCGATGTGGCGAACGACTATGAAACCGACAATCCGGCTGGCGACGCGATGAATTACCCGGGCGACGGCGAGCATGGCGCCCGGGCATCGAACGTCATCAATTGCCGATGTGCGCTGGAGTTTGAACGGCCATAGGAACGGAGGTATGCAGGTATGGGCATAAAGGGCAAACGAGGCGAGAGGCCGGCCGTGGCCGGTAAGACCGACGACGCCGGGGCCGCGGATCCGGTCAGAGTCGAGCGGAGCTCGGGCGAGACGGACGAAAAGCCGGCCGCGGCGCCAGATACCACGATCAAGACATACGAAAAGATCCTGGTAACGGAGTCGGTGAAACACACCTTTACGCAAGTCGAGCTCGCCGAACTCGCCGACCGCATGGCGCAAGCCGCGGCGCGCGTCTACGAAATCGAGCGGCAAAAGGCCGAGCAAGCGGCGCATTTCGGCGCCGAACTGAAGACGGCGAACCTCATGGCCGGCGAACTGGTGGCGAAGTACAACCTTCGCTACGAAATGCGCGACGTGGAATGCCGCGTGGAATTCGACGTGCCGGAACCGGGGTACAAGTCGTATATCCGAACCGATAACGGCAAGAGCGTCAAAGAAGCGCCTATGACGCCGGCCGAGCGGCAACGGGCGTTTGTATTCGATGCCGGCGACGGCAAACCGCAATGAAGGGCAGGGAAGTGGGGCCGTATCGTGGGCCCAACGGGCTTGCTAAAGGCCCAACGCTCTGCATTACGCGGAGTAGCGACTTGCAGAGGGGTTAATGCGATGGGTTCCGATTTTCAAGCGCCTTTAATCGGTCTTCGTGGTTTTCGATTTCGGTATCAAGGGCTCGAATCGCGGCGGCGTGCGTGCGTTGCCGCATTTCGTTGGGTGATGCCCATTTATGAAACTCAGTCAAAAGGGCAGTTTCTACGGCTTCGACCTTTTGATGTAACAAGGCCAACTGCCTATGGATTTCTTCAAAGTGTTCTTCAGCGTTCAAGGGGTTTCTCCTGTCGGTTAGCGACCGACTAAGTACATTATAACACGGGAGTTACAGTCATGCCGACGATCGAAAAGAAATCATTCGTTTGCGAGCTCGCGTTTAAGGAAGTCACCGAAGACGGCCAGTTTGAAGGGCACGCCGCGGTATTCGGCAACGTCGATCTTGGCGGCGATCGCATCAAACGCGGCGCCTTTACGCGCACGCTCGCCGAAACGGGCGGCAAATGGCCGGTGCTCATGGGCCACATGATGGCGCGTCCGGTCGGATTCTCGACGGGCGGCGAAGAGGATTCGAAAGGCTTGCTCGTGCGCGGCGAATTCACGCTCGCGGCCGACGACGGCCGCAATGCGTACGCGCTTGCGAAGCACGCCGCGAAGTTGAAGCAACCGTTCGGGCTTTCGATCGGTTATGGCGTCGGAAAAGACGGCGCGAAATTCAATTCGGATACGGGTGTCCGCGACTTGAGCGATTTGGACGTTTACGAATTCTCGCTCGCCGCGGTGCCCATGAATCCGCGGGCGCGCGTCGCTCGGGTGAAAGCGGCCGGCGAGCCGCTCACCGAACGCGAAATTGAGGGAATCTTGCGGGATGCCGGATTCTCGATCAGTGAGGCGAAGTGCCTCATTTATTCTTTGAAGGGGCAACGGGACGTTGAACCGGAAACGCTAGAAGTAGCGGCGAAATTCCACGAACTCATAAACACGGCCGGCGTGATTCAGGAATTCATGGCCGGCATGGAGCAATTACGTCATGCCTGAAAACAATACCGTAGTCACCGGCGACGATGTCCAGAAATTGATGGGCATTCTTACCGGCTTCAAGGGCCAGTACTCGGCGCTCGCCGACGACTTGACAAAGTACTCCAAGGCGCAATCGGAAACGACCGAAAAGCTCGGCAAGCTCACGGACGACATGATCGCGTTGCAATCGAAGTATCAAACCGAAGCGCAAAAGCGGCTCGACGCGATCGAGGAAAGAATGAACCGCGGGCCGGCGCAGTCCGAGGTAAAGACGATCGGCCAACAGGTCGTCGAGAATCCGGCGTTGCTCGCGGCGATCAAATCGGGCGGGCGGTTCGCCGTCTCGATCGCGGTAAAAGGTCCGATCGCGGCGTATCTCGCGCAGAAAGACATACTCAACGTTTCGACCGGCATTTCCGCGCCGCTTTCGCAAATGGCGGTTGGGCCGCGGTTGCCGCTCGGCGTGCGCTCGCTCGTACCGCAAGGCCGGACG
>Ga0207711_10003707_pt1 | contig 13167 bp, 15 predicted proteins | sample KBSS34metaG_FD_184401 | JGI IMG/M metagenome (GOLD analysis project Ga0207711, IMG submission 184401) | Switchgrass rhizosphere microbial communities from Kellogg Biological Station, Michigan, USA - KBS S3-4 metaG (SPAdes) (version 2) | ecosystem: Host-associated > Plants > Roots > Rhizosphere...
CGCGGATCGCAGGCACCAATACCGCATGCTTGTCTTCGAGCACGTAGTGTCCCGCGTCCTCGAACGCATGCACATCGGCATTCGGCAGTGCGCTGGTGAAACCGTCGAGGAAATGCTGGTCGAACACGAAATCGCGCAAGCCCCAGCCGATAAAGGCGGGCCGATCGGCGTATTCGTGCAATCGCCTGCCCGCTTCCTCGACCGGCGGCCACGCGCGATCGCCGGAAGCGAGCGGAATGTCCTGCACGAAGCGCAAGGTAGCGATGCGATTGGCCCACGAGTCGTAGGGTGCGAGATACGCGCGGCGCACGTCGGCCGGCATCGATGTCTCCACGCCCTGCTTAGCAGCGCCCGCTGCGAATGCGTTGAAGCCACGGATCAGGCCGGCGCCGAGCAGCGAATCGCGGCCGAGTTTCAACTGCCACGGCATCGCTTTCGCGTTCGGCAACTGAAATGAGGCGGTGTTCGTGATGACCAACCGCCTGATGCGCGCGCCATGCTTCAACGCCCAGCCAAACCCGATCATTCCACCCCAGTCGTGCACCGCGAGCGTAAGGTTGTCGCCGACATCGAGTTTCGTCAGCAGCGCATCGAGATCGTCAATGCGCGATTGCAGGGTGTAGGAGTAAGTCTTGTCGTCGGGCTTGTCCGACAAGCCCATGCCGATATGGTCCGGCACGATGCATCGGTAGCGATCGCGCAAGCCGAGCACCAGGTGCCGCCAGTAATAACTCCACGACGGATTGCCGTGCAGCATGACGACGACTTCGCCGTCGCGCGGGCCTTCGTCGAGATAGCTCTGGGTCAGGCCGCTCGCGTGCACGAACGCGCGCGGCGCGAACGGATAATCGGGGAACGGTCCCTTGGCGAGGATGCGCGCCTGTTCGGCGCTGGGCGCCGTCGGCATCGCCACGCCGCTTACCAGACCACTTCGGCCATCGAGCAGTTCAGGCCCGAGCCGATACCGAGCAGGGCGACGCGATCGCCTTTCTTGAGGCGGCCGAGTTCGCGCAATTTGCTCAGCACGATCGGCACCGAGGCCGGGCCGATATTGCCGTGCTCGGCGAAGATGGTCAGCACTTTTTCCGGGTCGATGCCAAACGCCTTGATCAGGGCCTGCGTATGCACCTGGCTGACCTGGTGGATCACGAACTCATCGAGCTCCTCGACGACCCAGCCGAGCGCGAGCTTGGCGGCGACGAAGGTTTTCTGCGCGAGCTTCAAGCCTTCGATCAACAGGGTCTTGGTATCGGTGACCATGCGGTCGAGATTGCCGCGGCACAACTTGTTCCATTCGGTCGCCGCGCGGGAAACCCCGCCCTTGTAGCGTGGCGCGTCGGGGGTGAGCTCGCTGCGCGAAAGCACCATTGCCGCGGCGCCGCAGCCGAGCGTGAGCGAAGCGAGTTCGTTGCGGAACTGTTCTTCGGTGACGTCCGGTGCACACAGGCGATCAAGGGTCTTCTCGTACACCAGGTTCGCGGTCTCGCCATCGACGATCAGCGCGTACTCGATCTCGCCGCGTTCGATCATCCGGCTCGCGATGTCCATGCCGCTGAGGAACGCGAGGCAGGCGTTGGCGACATCGAAGTTCTGGCAGGTGTCGCCCAGCCGCAAATTTCCGGAAATGATGCTCGCCGTGGATGGCTCGAGGTAGTCGCGGCTGACCGACGTGTTGACCAGCAGGCCGATTTTTTCCCGGTCAACGCCTGAATCCAGCAGGGCCTTTTCGGCGGCCAGCGTGGCGGCATCGGATGATTCGATGCCAATGCCCCACATCCGGCGGGCACGGATGCCGGCAACATCGCCGAGCACATCGGTCTTGATGCCCAGGCGGTCCATCGTCGGGCGCAGTCGGAGATTGATCGCGTCCGAGCTGAGCCGCTCGGGCGCATCGATGTGCGCCAGACCGGCGATGGAAACATGTTCAAAAAGCATGGGCAGGGCCTGCGAGGCGTAACCGGGCAACGCTACTAGGTTCGGGCGGTTGCCGCAACTTTCAACCTCCCGTTCAGTCGCGGCAGCGGTAGGCGAGCCAGCGCTGCCGGCCATTGGTGGGCTCGGCCTCGGGCTGGACGGCATTGGCGTGCAGGGTCAGCGCTTCGTTGCGCGCAAGGGTTTCGAGTTCCTCCCGCACCGCGAGACTGTTGCGCTCGTAAGGGCCAACGCGGTGCTGGATCGAGACCGCGAGCTCGCCAAGGCGCTGGCACGACGCCACCGATTGCCCGATCGCCAACACCCGCACCTGGGCCGCCCCGGGGTCCATGCGCACGACTTCGCAGCCCGTGCCGAGCAAGACGAGTCCGGCCAACAGGCCGGTGTGGAAAATACTGCGACACATGGGAGGTCTCCGTGGCATGCGCCGAGCATAGCGGCTTGGCGTGAACCGGCAAGCAACGCCCCGCGATGCGGCGGAGGCGATCCCAAACGCGGTTACTTCCTGGCCGGCGCTGCAGCTGGGCGGGCAACCGCCTTGCCGTCGGCACCTTCAACGCCGGCCTCACCCCATATGGAGCGCATGCATCGCGGCTTCTATCTTCAATAGGACCGCCAACCGCCATTCGGGCACATCTAGTGCGCGACCAGTGACATCCTGGTCTTCATGTTCCTGGTCGCTGGATTCCGAAGTTCATCCACGCCGCCGCAGGGATTGCCCTGATCTCCATCCAGCGAAATGACCCTGTCGCTGTTCTCGATCGTTTCGAGGCGATGCGCAAAAATGATGCGCGTGATCTTCATTGCACCAATGCGTTCGCTGATTTTCCTTTCCGTCTTTACATCAAGGAAGCTTGTCGCTTCATCCATGATCAGGATTTTCGGACTGCCGCACAGGGCGCGCGCAATCAGGATCCGCTGGCGTTGTCCGCCGGACAAGCCCGCGAACTCGTCGCTGATGGGCGTCTCGTAGCGCATCGGAAGCGTGTCGATGAATTCCGCGATCTCGGCATCGCAGGCCGCGCGCTGGATTTCCTCGTCGGTGTGTCCGCGGAACAGATCGATGTTTTCCTTGATGCTGCCGGTCAGCAGCTGGTCGGATTGCATCACCGACGCGACATTGCGCAACAGTTGCTGCTCTGTTTCGACCGTCAGCGGAACCCCGCCATATCGGATCGATCCGCCGGAGGGATGCAGCGCCCCCAACAGCAGCTTCGCCAATGTGCTCTTGCCCGCGCCCGATGCCCCGACGATCGCAACCTCTTCGCCGTCCGCGACGGACAGCGAGAAATCCTTGAAGACCGGCGCGTCGAACGTCGAATAGGAAAACGTCACGTTTTCCATCGCAACACTCGCCTGCGCCAGGGTCGTCGTGTCTTTCGACCATTGGACCGGCTCGGCCTGGTCCGGGTCGACGATGTCTTCCAGCCTGCCAAGCGCGGTCCTGAGCGTGAATGCCTCCAGCAGCAGGTCCTGGATCTCCCGCAAGCCGTTGTGGGCGACTTCCCGATAGAGGCCTATCGCGACGAATCCGCCAAAGGACAGCGCGTTGCTCGAGATCAGGTAAGCGCCAAAGCCCAGGTATGCCAAACGCTCCAGGATATCCAGCGTGCCCTGGATGTCCGACCGGGATCGCCGGGCCAGTTCGTACTTCAGGGACGCATCCGACGCCGCGCGATTCTTGCCGGCCAAGCCCGTGAGGATCGATTCCGCCGCGTGGTTTAGCTTGATCGCCTGCGCCGCGGTGCACAGCTCCACCATGGCGCTTTGCTGCTCGACCAGGGCCCGGAAACGCCTTTCGGAATTCGCGGAGATCACGCGCATGATGCTTCGGTCGAGCAATGCCGACAGCAAGGTTGCAGCGATCACGAACAACGCGATGGGCGGGCAAATCCACAGGAGTGCGAGGAATGCGACGACGCTCATCGCTCCCTGGATCAGGGTGTTCGCGCAAAGCCTGATCAGGAAATTTTGAACCATGTTGACGGTCTGTATCTTCGAGACCAGGACCGTCGGTATGTGCCTGCTGAAATAGTTGAGCGGCTTTGCAAGGAGCCTGCTTGCCGTGTCATCGACGAGGTGCGCGGTGAGGTACGCGGCGACTTTCGCGACCATCCGTTCCGAAATGCTTTTCGCCAGCAGCCCGACGAGCGCCACGCTCGCATAGAGCAGCACGGCGGCGGAAATGATCGATGGAAAGCGCCCCGGCGTGGCCGCCGAATCCACGATGTCCTTCGTCATCAGGGGCAGGCCCAGCGTCAGAAGCTGGGCAACCAGGGACACCCCGGCAATTGGGGCGAGTACGCGCGACTGCTTGTACCTGGAGATCCATCCGCGCAACTTCAGCGGCTTGCGCAAGGGCAAGGACGGGGTGTCGGGGACGCTCGTGATCTCGACCACCGGGCCGGTCAGGCTTTCCATCAACAGGGAACGATCGATGTCCTCCCATCCACGCGCCGGATCGAAGATCTCGACGTGCCGCTTGCCGACCTTGGTGATGACGACGAAATGATTTGCGCGCCAGAGCGCGATCGCGGGCAGCTTGATGCTGTCGCATGCGTGGGGCTTGACCAGCGCAGCTTGCGCGCCGAACCCGGCGGTCCGCAGGATCGTCAGGATCTGCGACACCGACACGCCGCGCGTGCTGACACCGAAATGCTCCTTGATCCGGGTCCCGCACAAGGGCTTGCCGACGACCGCGGTCAGCGCCGCGATCGCCACCACCGCACACTCCGCCGGCTCCTGCTGCAGGGGAATGACAGGTCTGCCTGATGCGAATCGAAGGAACAATGACTCACCCAAACTGATGATGCGAGGAGATTTCCACCCATTCAACCTTCGAGGACAATCATGACGGTGCCCTGCAATGGTGCCGCGACGAATGAAATATCGTCGCGCACGTTGCCTACCATGCACGCAAGATCACAGCTGGCGCTTGCTACCGCCTCCGCCCACGACACAAGTAACATCGTTCGTGCAATTGGCGTTGGTCGATCCAGAACAATTCAAGAAGTTATCGCAAGAAATGTTCGTGCCTGTTCCGTGGCATATTTCGTTGAGGGTCGGTCCGGCACCCGCCGTCGGAACAAAGGCGGTTTCAAGCTCGCGGAGGGCCTCATCTTCCAGAATGACCCGGCCCATGCTGTCCAATTCGATGTCTTTTCCTGCCATGTTTCCTCTCCCGTAGTGTCGTAATTGATCGGACTGTCTTTGCGATAATCAGCGAATTCACACCTGCGTCGATCACTGCTGCTTGTTGCCGCCCCAGCCACCCGTGAAGCACTTGTCGTTGATGCAGACCTGGTTGGTGGAGCCGGTGCACGTGGTGTTATTGAAGCAGTTGGCATTGGTGCTGCCACCGCAGATGCCGTTGGTCGTCGTGCCGCCCGCATACGGAACGAATGCCGATTCCAGCTCCTGCAATTCGTCATCCAGCAATACGACGCGTCCCGCGTCATCCACCGCAATATTCCTGCTATTCATTCCTGAAGTCCCCTGGAAAATAGGTCCGGTTGAAGAACAACTTCGCCGAAAAAACTTCCGGCCCTGCTACTGCGAGGTTGCTCTCCCGCATTCCTGCGCACATTCCCCTCTATGCGAACATCACTTCGATCGGGATAACGGCTGCGTCATTGGTTGGCTTCGACTGATCGATGAATAGGATCGGACAGCCCATCTGATCGATATCGAACGAGGTAAAGCCGCCGTACCATTTCCTGGCCTTTTCCTGGTCGATGCTGATCGTTCCATCCTCACAGATCTTGCCGAGGTCGTTCCTGGCATCGTCCAGCGCAACCGTGCACTTCCCGATGCGGCCATTGGCCCGGATCATCAGGTGGTTGGGCTTGGAGGCGTAACAGATATACGGTTCGTTGCCACCCATTTCGTAGGCCCTGCGGCCCGAGGCGGACTCGCCGGTCTGGACTTCAACCTCGACTTCCTTGAATTCCTCGACCGGGACTCCCGAAGCGATGGCGAACACGCGAGCCAGCTGCTGTGACCGGGACTTGTAGGTGTCTGCAGTGATGGGGGTGATGTTCTCGCTGCCGCTGCCACCCAGGTCCCGGATGTCCTGGAAATTGAGGCGGAACCTGTTGTCCCGCCCGAATTCCTGGCCGAGATGCGTGCACAGCTCTTTCAGCGAATCGAAGTTTTCGTGCGTCAGGTGGATCCGGAACACGATTTCAAAGCGTGCGCTGGATTGCTTGATGTCCAGCAGGTTTGCCCAGATTTTCTCGAAAGTCCCGGCGCCGTCCGCCCTCTTGCGGGTCTTGTCGTGCTGGCTGCCCCAACCGTCGAGGGTTATTTGGTAGAAGGTCTGGTGCAGGCTGACCAGTTCCTCCATCACCTCGCGGGTGAGCAGGTAGGCGTTTGTCGTGAACCCGCCATCGAACGCGAATCCATGCTCCTCGGAAAGCGCCTTGGCGTGCTTGCAGATATTGCGTATCACGGGGAGCGCGAGCAGCGGCTCGCCGCCGAACCAGGAAATGCTGAGCTCCTTGAGTTCGGAAGCCCGATTGGTGATCAGGTTCTTGACGCCGCGCTGGTTGGCTTCGGACATCCTGCCGATCAGGAAGTCCTCGTAGCAATACGTGCAGCGGAAATTGCATTTCTCGGTCGGGAATATCGTCAGTTGGAGTCTTTTTGCAGTAATGCATCCTGCAATCTGTTGCTTCGTAAATCCGTTGGGCAAATCCACTAAAGACCCCCGATAAGAGTTGCTGTGGCCGAAACGCTGGGTTTCGCGCGCTGCAGCCGGTCAGGCGCCGTGGCGAACCACGACTTCCCGGGCGTTGGATGCCAAGGAGTTGATGCGGCAGTCAGACGCGCAAGGCGGGTGCAGCGGCCGTCCCCACGGCACTTGCTTTTTTAGCGTGGCAAATCTAACCGACGCACCTGCGCTAGTCAAACATCGTGTCAATCGCTGGAGAATCCCAGTGGTGGTCCCGTTCCGGTCGGTCCTTCGCACCGATCTTCTCGAACGGATCGAGATACTTGTTCCTGTGGTTCTTGGAACCCTCGCACATCAACCCCTGAAGGGAAGATCGCGATGAAACAACACCGCGCCATGCGCGGAGAGAGCGGATGTTGCTGCCGCTACAGTGCCATAGACTAGAAAGCCCCCATGGAGCAGGACATGCGTCGAGTCATCGTCACCGGAGCCAGTCGCGGACTCGGGCTCGAATTCACCCGCCAATTGCTTGCACGCGGCGATCGTGTGATCGCGGCTTGCCGCGACCCGCAGCACGCCGGGGCCTTGCGGGCGCTTGCGGATGCGCATCCAGGCCGCGTGCATGCACGGCCGCTCGATATCGCTGACACGGGATCGATCGCGGCATTCACCGAGGACGCCGCGCGCGTATTCGACGGCATCGACCTGCTGCTCAACAACGCCGGCAAGTTGGTCCGGGGAGAACGCTTTGGCAGCGTGGAGGCGGCGTCCCTGCAGTCGAGTTTCGCCACCAATGCGGCGGGTCCCTACCTGCTCACCCAGGCGCTCGCGCCATTGCTGGCGAAAGGCGAACACGCAGTCGTCGCGAACATCTCGTCGCAACTCGGTTCGATCGCGCGCACCAACAGCTTCTACACACCGACGTATGCGATCAGCAAGGCCGCATTGAACATGGCGACGGTCCTGCTCGCGCACGGATTGGCCGACCGCGGCGTATGCGTGATCGCGTTCCATCCGGGATGGGTCAAGACCGACATGGGCGGCGCCGATGCACCGCTCGCGGCGAGCGCTTCGGTGGCGGGAATGCTGAACGTCATTTCAGGGATCAAGATGGAAGACAGCGGCAGGTTCGTGGACTATCAGGGCAATTCCATGCCGTGGTAGCACGATGCACGTGATCCTCTACCAACCCGAAATCCCGCCGAACACCGGCAACGTCATCAGGTTGTGCGCAAACACCGGCGCGCAGTTGCACCTGATCGAACCTCTTGGTTTCGCCCTCGACGATGCACGCCTGCGTCGCGCGGGCCTCGATTACCACGAGTTCGCCGACCTGCGGTTGCATGCCGATCTTCGCGCATGCCTCGAGTCGATTCCCGAGGCACGGTTGTTCGCGTTGTCCACGCGCGGCACCGTGCGCTATGACGCTCCGCATTACCTGAACGAAGACGCCTTCCTGTTCGGTCCGGAAACGCGCGGACTTCCTGACCACGTGCTTGCGCAAGTTCCCGAAACGCAGCGACTGCGGTTGCCGATGCGCCCGCAAAACCGCAGCCTGAACCTGTCCAACGCGGTCGCGGTCACCGTGTTCGAGGCATGGCGGCAACTGGGCTTTATTTGAAAGTCCGGCCATGGATGGCCGGGTCGTGGCTGTTGCAGAGGGACCTGCGTTTCGACCGATGTCAACGCAGTTTCGCGCGACTGCGAATAAGTTCCTTCAGGTAGGACTCCGGTTTAAGACGCACTAAGCCGCCGTGGCTTAGCGTCACTGCGCCGCACCGTGCGGTGCAAGACATAACTAGAGGTGTTCACATGAAACGCATTCTTCTGGCCGCATTGGCCGCTGCTGTCCTCCCCTTGGCCGCGCAGGCCGGCGATCTGAGCTACAACTATGTGCAGGCAGGATACGACGCTGCCCACAACGATAATTCCGGACGCGACTCCCATGGCTGGACTGGAGACGCTTCGTTCGCCATCGGCGAACACTTCCAGGTGTTGGGCGGGTACTCGCACAACAATCGCGATGTGCCGGACAATTCCAGCAGGACCGCGAATTCCTGGAGACTGGGCGGAGGCTTTCACACCCCGGTCAGTGGCAACACCGATTTCGTCGCCGACGTCGATTACCACCAGGCCAGCGTCGACGGCGTGAGCCGCGACGTGAAGGGATACAGCGCCGAGGGCGGAGTTCGCAGCGCGCTGGCTCCGCGCTTCGAGGGCTGGGCGCTGGCCGGTTATTCGCATATCCACGATCCCGGCGATGGCAGGAACAATGGAGAGGCTTTCGGCAAGCTCGGCGGCCAGTACAAGTTCAACAAGAACTGGGGCCTGGTCGCTGAAGGCAGGCTTGCAGAGAATGACAGGAGTATTTTCATCGGCCCGCGCATCAGCTTCTGATCGCGATCCCTCGCAAGAAAACAAAAGCCCGGCTTCGGCCGGGCTTTTTCTGGGTCAATCCAACGCGTTCAGGCCATTCAAGTCAAAACGCCGCTGTACTCGGGCTTCTGCTCCCGCGCCAGCAACTGCCGCAGGCATTCGCTTGGAGTGATCTGCTCGTGCAACACCTGTTGCACCAACGCGGAGATTGGCAGTTCGATGCCGTGGCGATTGGCAAGGCGCATCACCTCGTCGGCAGTGTCCACCGATTCGATGACCTGGCCTATCTCGGCGACCGCATCCGGGATTGATTGCCCGCGGCCCAGCGCGAGTCCGAGCCTGCGGTTGCGCGACAGATCGCCGGTGCAGGTCAGCACGAGATCGCCGAGGCCGGCCAGGCCCATCAGCGTTTCCGGACGCCCGCCGAGCGCGGCGTTGAGCCGCAGCATTTCATTGAGTCCGCGCGTGATCAGTCCTGCGCGTGCATTCAGGCCGAGGTTCATGCCGTCGGCGACGCCGGTCGCCACTGCCAGCACGTTCTTCATCGCGCCGCCAAGCTCGGCGCCCAACACGTCGTTGCCGGTGTAGGCGCGGAAGGTGGGTCCGTGCAGGGTCTGCGCAACGACCCGCGCGAAGTCGTGGCTTTCCGAATGCACGGTGACGGCCGTCGGCAAGCCCTGTGCGACCTCGCGCGCGAAAGACGGCCCCGTCACGATCGCCAGCGGCACCGAAGCGCCAAGTACTTCGCCCGCTACTTCGTGCAGGAAGCGCCCGGAACCTGGCTCGAAGCCCTTGGTCGCCCACGCGATGCCCGCGTGTGCGGGCCGGTGTGGCGCGAGCGCGTGCAGCGTTTCGGTGAATGCATGGCTGGGCACGACGACCAGCACGAGATCGGCCGCGGCCAGCGCGACGCGCAGGTCGGCGGTCGCGCGCAATCCTTCCGGCAACGCGATGCCTGGCAGGTAGCGCGTGTTGCGATGCTCGCGGTCGATCGTCGCGACCTGTTCCGCATCGCGTCCCCACAAGGTCGTGGGCACGCGATTGCGCACCGCGAGCGCGGCCAGCGCCGTGCCCCACGAACCCGCGCCGATGACGGCCAGCCGTGGCGGCACGGCCGTCATGCCTATTGATCCGACCGGATCAATGCGCGTACCCATGGATGGGTCGCACGCGACCGACGCGCAGCTTCGGGGAGCGACGATTGCGCGCGGACATGCGCCGGGCGCAATCGTGCAAATGATTGGACAGGATGTTCAATCATTCGCACACCAAAACCTAGGCGTTACCGATCGCGGGTTGCTGTGCGGATTGCGCTTCCTCGATGCGACGACGCATCTGGTCAGCGTAGATCGCGTCGAAATTCAACGGCTGCAGCAGGAACGGCGGGAAGCCGCCGTGCGCGATCAGGTCGCCGAGCGCCTGCCTGGCATACGGGAACAGCACGTTCGGGCAATGGGTGCCGAGCATCATGTCGGTGCCCGCGGCATCGAACCCGACCAGGCCGAAGACGCCGGCCTGCTCGACTTCGGCCAGGTACGCGGTCTTCTCGTTGATCGTGCAGGTCAGCGTGATCGTGAGCACGACTTCGTACACGTCGTCCTCGAAGCGCGCGACCTTCTGGTTGAGGTTGAGCTGGAGCTGCGGCTGCGCCTGCTCCTGGAACACCGCGGGCGCGTTGGGCGCCTCGAACGAGACGTTCTTCAGGTAGATCTTCTGCACGTTGAACTGCGCGGGCGTTGCGGCTTCGGCGCCAGCGGCGCCGTTGGTGGCTTCATCGGCCATGGAATCACACTCCGGGAAATGGGGATGTTGCGGTGGGGTCGTTGATTATCCCACGCGGGGAAGATGCGGCCAAATACCGCCGATGCAATCTCAAGACTTGCCGCGTGCCACCGGCAAGTCAGCCGACTGCCACGCCGCGACGCCGCCATCGAGCCAGTAAACCTGCTTGAAACCGGCCTTCGACAGCCGCTTGGCGGCGAGCGCAGAGGTTGTTCCACTGCGGCAGACCAGCGCTACGGGGAGTTCGCGGACTTTTGCCAGGTCCTTGTTCTCGGGGTCGAACTGGCTCATCACCACGTTGCGCGAGCCAACCACGTGGCCTTTCTCGAAATCGGTCGGGGCGCTGACGTCCACGACCAAGGCGTTCTCGCGATTGATCAGGTGGGTCAGTTGCGCCGGCCCGATCGCGCGATAGCCGCGCGTGAAGCGCGAGAGTTCATTGACGATCAGCGCGATGGTGACGCCCACGAGGCCGAGGCACAGCATCAGGTGGTCGCCGAGGAAGGTTTTTAGCTCGTCAATGGGTGGCACGGGAATCTCAGCGGCAGCGGGGCCGCGATTATAGACGCTTCGTCGTGACGATCCGCGCCGGTCCATGCGTCAAGACCGGTCGGCGCGCTAATCCTGCGGTGCGATGTCCGGCAATCCGCTCACCAGCCACCACTTCTTCACGGTCGCGTCCCAGCGCCAGTGCTCGTGATAGACGATGTTCCGCGGGATCTGGGTGTTGCGATTGATCAACCCGAGTTGGACCTGCTGGTCGACGATGCCATCACCGTCCGCGCGTGAGACCACGTTGTAACCCGAGACCTCGACCTGCTTGAAACGCGCGCGCTCGAGGTCGGAAAGCGGATGTTCAATCTTGGTCTTGGGGTCGACGAAGGCGTACGCAGCATCGAAATCGCCCCAGCGCAGGTCGCTGGAAAACTCGTAAAAGGTCAGGTCCAATGCGCGCGCCGCGCTCGGTTTCAGCGAGTCCAGGCCGCAGCCAGCGAGCAGCGCCATGGCGATCGAGGGAAGCAAGTGGCGCAATTTGGGATGGGGCATGTCCGGACTCCGATTGCGTACGAGCTACATGGCCGAAAACCGATCCTGCGTTTCGGCAGTTCCGCCATCCCTGGCGGTCAGATGGAAGCACACAGGCGCCGGAAGCGCCTGCAGCCGTCATAGACTAGCGCATTGGCCGCATCGCGACGAAACGGCCGGTGAGCACCGCCGCCTCGCCGCCCGCTGCGATCGGAATCCGCGCCTGCATCGCAATGCGCGCCTTGCCGTAGCGCTGCAGTGTGTCGAGGAATTGCTCCCACGATTCGTCGGCCGCGGGCATGGCTTCGGCGACCAAGTCCCCGTAGAGCGGCGACAGGTATTTCACCTGGCTGTCGGCGACATAGACGTCGGCATCCACGCCTTCGAGTTGCAGGCGCAACGTGATCCATCCCCATCCGGCCAGCGTCATGAGCCCGCTCAGGCTGCCGCCGAATGCGCAGCCCTTGTCGTTCACGTTCGCCGTCAGCGGAGCGCCCATGCGCAGCATCTTGCCGTCGTAGGCAAGATGGCGGGCTCCAATCGCGGCGACCGGGGGCATTTTGCGGCAATGCGCGGTGATCTGGGCAAGCGCAGCCACGATGGCGCTGGCGTGCGGGATGGCTGGGTTCGTTTGGGTTGTGCGAAGCTGTTCGGATGCTGTCGTCGATGCCACCGTCGTACCTGCCGTTGTCGAATTGGTTTGTCGTGTCGTTGCGACCGGTCGGCCAGCATCGTCGTCTGTTGCGCGCCGCCAACGCGTTGGGGGCAGATGGGTTGACTCTGCCCGGATTGCGGTTGGCGGCGCGTGAGGATACGCCGACCCGCGTTGTTTTGGGCTCTGCACTGCAGTGTTCGCACGTGATCTTCACGAGCCCGGCGGCGGTGCGCTTTGCCGTACGCCTGCGCATGTTGGCGACGGATGCGCGGACGAGCGCGCCACGCATGGTGTTTGCGCTCGGCGCAGCCACGCGCGCGGCGTTGCGTCGGGCCGGCATCACCGAGGTCGTGGTTCCATCGCAGGCGACCTCCGAAAGCCTGCTTGCGCTGCCCGAACTCGCCTCGGTGCGCGGCCTACGCATCGGTATCGTCACCGCGCCCGACGGTCGCGGCCTGCTCCCACAGCGCCTGCGCGAACGCGGCGCGACGCTCGCGATCGCCGAGGTCTATGCGCGCATTCCGGCACGCCTGGATCGAACGCACGCGCGACGCCTGCTGGATGCGCGCGGGCATGGCGCGGTTTGCATCACCAGCGCCGAGTCGCTGCGCAATGTGCTCGACGCGCTGCCGGACGATGCGCGCGCCGTGCTGCTGCGTTGCATTGCCGTGGCGAGCAGCGAACGGCTCGATGCGATCGCGCGCGCCGCGGGCTTTCCCACCGT
>Ga0207711_10003709_pt1 | contig 13166 bp, 15 predicted proteins | sample KBSS34metaG_FD_184401 | JGI IMG/M metagenome (GOLD analysis project Ga0207711, IMG submission 184401) | Switchgrass rhizosphere microbial communities from Kellogg Biological Station, Michigan, USA - KBS S3-4 metaG (SPAdes) (version 2) | ecosystem: Host-associated > Plants > Roots > Rhizosphere...
GTCGGGCGACAACGCGAGGCCGAGCGCGGCGTTGGCGGACTCGATCGCGGAACGACCGAGCGCGCGAAGCGGGATCGTCGCAAGCGGTCGCGGCGGCACGTGTGCGAACAGCTCGCGTGCCAGACGCACATCATCCAGGACGGTTTCGGTCATCCGGTCATGGATGAGCGGCAAGACCGCTGACCGGTCCTGCGGCGACAGTGAACGATGATCGGCAAGCGTGAGCTCGTACGCGACGCCGCGCTCGATGCGGCGCACCGCCTCGAGCCCGCAGTTGCGAGCGATGTCGGTTGCTTTCGATGACCAGGGGGAAATCGTGCCGAGCCGTGGCACGACGAGCATCGACGCATCGCTCGCCGTGTCCGCACCGTTGCGCGGGCCGTACGCAAGGAGGCGTTCGAGCGTGGCTTGCTCGAGCGCATCGAGCGCGCGAGAGACCTCGACGAAATGCCAGTGGTGCGCGGAAAGTCCGGTGATCGAAGCCTTCGCACGCGCGACGAGTGCGTCCAGAAGCTTCGCAACCCGGAATGAGGAAAGTGCCGCGCCTCCGCGCAGCGCCAGGACGTCGGGCACACGCGATTATAACGTCGGCCCTCGCATCGACTGGACGAGCAACGCTCGACGTCAAGCAGTCCTACGGAGGTTTGCGCATTTGCCCGACGTAACGCTCGCCCCGTCGCAGTCATGCTTTCCAACTTGACGTGATGAGGAGTCGAGGTGAGCAAATGACGGACGCTCGAGCACGGATTTCACGAATGACCAGGCGCGCGGCATCGCGCGGCGGTCTGGTTACGGGTACGGCGGTCACGGCAGCCACGCTTGCCACGTTGGCCGCCTGGGTGGCGCGACGGGCGCGTCGAGCCGAATACCGCGACCCGCCCAAGGGAGCCTTCATCAGCGTGGACGACCTTCGCCTGCACTACGTCGAGCGCGGAGAAGGCCCCGTCGTCGTTCTGCTGCATGGCAACGTCGTTCGCCTCGAGGACTTCATGGCGAGCGGTCTCGTCGAACGGCTCGCCGCGCATCATCGCGTGATCGCCTTCGATCGTCCGGGCTTCGGCTATAGCGAGCGCCCACGGGATCGCCTGTGGACGGCGAATGCGCAGGCATCGGTGATCGCGCGCGCTCTGGTCCGGCTCGGCGTGGAGCAGCCCATCGTGCTCGGTCACTCGTGGGGCACGCTTGTCGCGCTTGCACTCGCGTTGCAGGATCCGGCCGCGGTTCGCAAGCTCGTGCTCGTGTCGGGCTATTACTTTCCCACGGCCCGGCTAGACGTCCTGCTCGCCTCCCCGCCGGCCATCCCGGTCATCGGCGATGTGCTGCGCTACACGGTCGACGCGGTCCTCGCACGGATGCTGCTCGGGCAGACGGTGAAGGCGATGTTCGCGCCGATGCCTGTTCCGCACGACTTCATGGAGACGCTCGGACGAGAGATGCTGCTGCGGCCGTCGCAGATGCGGGCGAACGCCGAGGATGCGGCGTTCATGATTCCGTCGGTCGCGAGCCTGCGCAAGCGCTACTCGGAGCTTCGCATCCCGGCGGTGATCCTCGCGGGCGACGCCGACAAGGCCATCGACCCGGACGCACATTCACGCAGGCTGCATGGCGCGTTGCGAAACAGCGAGCTCCGGATCGTGCCGGGTGTCGGACACATGCTCCACTACGCGGTACCGGACGTGTTGACGGAAGCGGTCACCTCGCCCGAGATTCCCACACTCAGGCAAACGGTCGGACTGGCGCCGCGTCACCGCGCGCTCGGCACGCATTGATCGTGCTTTGATCGCGCGAACAATGCGCGTGGCAATGAGAGACTTGTGTCGTTGCCAAACGCTCATCGCGCCGATTTGCCGCGCGTCGGCGCGCCGTGTACCTTTCCATCGGCGCAGTGCCTTTTGGGGCGAAATGCGCGATGATTCTGGCGAAAGGTGATTGTCGACCCTGATGAAGACGGAAGAGCTTCGGGCGATCCAGGCGCCCCTGAAGGAGCGTTACAAGACCGATCCGCAAGCAGCGGTAATCACGCTCGCGGCCCACGGCCGTCTCGGGGAAGGGGTCACCTGCAACGTTGAGACTGCCCGCGCGCTGACCGCCGCCGGCCTCCACCCCGCGACAGGAGGAATCGGACTCCACGCGTGCTCGGGCGACATGTTGCTCGAGGCCCTCGTCGCGTGCGCCGGCGTGACGCTCAGCGCCGTTGCAACTGCGATAGGCGTTGTCGTACGGAGCGGCGAAGTTCGCGCTGAAGGCGACCTCGATTTTCGCGGCACGCTCGGTGTCGCCAAGGACGCGCCCGTAGGTTTTCAGCGGATCCGCGTCGTTTTCGACCTGCGCACGGACGCCACGCCCGATCAACTCGACACCCTCCTCCGGCTGACCGAGCGGTATTGTGTCGTCTATCAAACACTGCGGCAGTCTCCGGAAATGAGCGCGTCGTTCCGCATGTCGTCGCCCTGACAACGACGGCGCGGTTAGCCCCGCTACCGCCACGAGACGCCCCTCGCCGCAACCTGCTCGATCAGTGGTGCAGGATCTTCGCTAGAAACTGCTGCGCGCGTTCGGAGCGCGGCTTGCCGAAGAAGTCGGCCTTCGGCGCGTCCTCGACGATCTTTCCGGAATCCATGAATATCACGCGGTTCGCCACCTTGTTGGCGAAGCCCATTTCATGCGTGACGACCATCATGGTCATGCCATCCTTCGCGAGCTGGACCATGACGTCGAGCACTTCGTTGATCATCTCCGGGTCGAGCGCCGACGTCGGTTCGTCGAACAGCATGCAGATCGGGTCCATCGACAGCGCGCGTGCGATGGCCACACGCTGTTGCTGACCACCGGACAGCTGTCCCGGAAACTTGTCCTTGTGCGCCGAAAGGCCGACGCGTTCGAGATACCTGAGACCGCGCGCATCGGCTTCGTCCTGTTTGCGCCCCAGCACTTTGACCTGCGCGAGGGACAGGTTCTCGCGCACGGTCAGGTGAGGAAACAGCTCGAAGTGCTGGAACACCATGCCAACGCGCGCACGGAGCTTCGGCAGGTTCGTCTTCCGATCGTTGACCTTGATGCCGTCGACGAAGATCTCGCCCTTCTGCACGGGCTCGAGCGCATTGACGGTCTTGATGAGCGTCGACTTCCCGGAGCCCGAAGGACCGCAGACGACGATCACCTCGCCCTTCTCCACGCTGGTCGTGCAGTCGGTCAGCACCTGGAACGTGCCATACCACTTGGAGATGTCACGGATTTCGATCATCGGCATCGTGCGGTTCCTGCGTTTGCGTGGTCGACGATTCTCAAGGATTGATGCGCGAGGCGCCGCCGCTTTAGCGAATGATGGCGATGCGCGTCTGCAACCGCTTCACGAGTTGCGAGCCCACGAAGCAAATGACGAAATACACGAGCGCCGCGAACAGGTACATCTCGACGAGACGCCCGTCGCGCTGCGCAACCTTGGAGGCGGCGCCGAGGAAGTCGGTTATCGACAGAACGTAGACGAGCGACGTGTCCTGGAAGAGGATGATCGACTGCGTGAGCAGGATCGGCAGCATGTTCCGGAACGCCTGGGGCAGCACGATCTTGCCCATCGTCTGCCAGTAGTTGAGCCCCAACGCGTAGCCGGCCCACACCTGGCCGCGCGACACGGACTGAATGCCGGCACGCATGATCTCGCAGTAGTACGCCGCCTCGAACAGCGTGAAGGTGATCACCGACGAATAGAAGGCCCCCACCTGAATGGGCTGCGGCGAGCCGACGATCCACGCCCCGATGTACGGAACGAGGAAGTAGAACCAGAAGATCACCAGCACGAGCGGCACGGACCGCATCAGGTTCACGTATGCGCCGGCGAATGCGGAAAGCGGCTTGATCGGCGACAGCCGCATCATGGCGAGCAGCGTGCCGAAGAAGATGCCGCCGGTGACGGCGAGTGCCGTCAGCGTGAGCGTGAACGTCATGCCCTCGCGGAACAGATACCCGATCGAGCGCTCGATGACGTTGAAGTCGAACTGGCCGAGCATCGCGCTGCCCTAGACGCGCTTCGAGTGCATCAATGTCCCGCCTCGACCTTGACGGCGGGACCGATGAACCCGGGGACGTTGACCTTGCGCTCGACACGGCGCATGCCGAACACGACGATGACGTTCACGAGAATGTAGATGGTCGTGGCCGCCGTGAACGCCTCGAAAACCTGGAAGCTGAACTCCTGCATCGAGCGCGCCGCGGCGGTGAGCTCGACGAGACCGATCGTCAGCGCGACCGAGGAGTTCTTGATGATGTTCATGAACTCGGACGTGAGGGGCGGCAGGATGATGCGGAACGCCATGGGCAGCAGCACGTAGCGGTAGGTCTGCGGCAGCGTGAGCCCGAGCGCCGTCCCCGCCATGTTCTGGCCGCGGGGCAGCGACTGGATGCCGGCGCGGACCTGCTCCGAGACACGGGCGGCGGTGAAGAAGCCGAGGCACAGCACGGCGGGGATATACGCGCCCCAGGGCGGCGGCATCTGCTTGATCCATGTGCCGATGCCACCGGGAACGATTTCGGGCAGCACGAAGTACCACAGGAACATCTGCACGAGGAGCGGAATGTTGCGGAAGAGCTCGACGTACGCATTGCCCAACTTGACCGCCCATTTCGACGGCGTCGTGCGCATGACGCCCAGCACCGAGCCGAGTACGAGCGCGATGATCCACGCGGCAAGCGCGGTGGCGAGCGTCCACCCGAGCCCGACGAGCAACGAATGGAAGTACGTTCCCTGTGCGTCGGGCGACAGCTCCCAGTAGATGTGCCAGTTCCAGTGGTAGTTCATTCGACGGGACGTCCCCTCCCCGGACGACGCGGCACCCTATCACACAACGGCAAAAAACGGGGAGCCGAAGCTCCCCGCTGGACTCACGATCGCGAAGCCTGCGTTCCTACTTGTAGGCTGCCGGATCTCCGTTGTCGGTCGGATTCGCGAATACCTTCTTCAGCGCGTCGCTCATCGGCACGTTCAGATTCACGCCCTTCGGCGGAATCGGCGACAGGAACCACTTGGTGTAGAGCGCGTTGATCTGACCGCTCTTGTACAGGTTCGCCGTCGCGTCGTCGACGATCTTCTTGAAGCCCGGGTCGTCTCGACGCAGCATCGCGCCGTACGGCTCGATCGACAACGCGTCGGCCGAGATCACGTAATCCGCGGGTGACTTGGAGTTCGCGACCAGGCTGTAGAGGAGGATGTCGTCCATGAAGAACGCGTTCGCACGGTCGGTCTCGACCATCAGGAACGCTTCTGCATGGTCCTTCGCAGTCAGGATGCTCATGCCCAGGTTCTGGGCGCCGTTCATCTCCGTGATCTGCTTCAGGTTCGTGGTGCCCGACGTCGACACGACCGTCTTGCCCTTGAGATCGTTCATCGACTTCAGGTTGTTCGCCTTCTTCGATACGAACCGGTTGGCCGTCAGGAAGTACGTGTTCGTGAACGCGACCTGCTTCTGGCGCTCGAGATTGTTTGTCGTCGACCCGCATTCGAGATCCACGGTGCCGTTCGCGATGAGCGGGATCCGGGTGGCCGACGTGACGGGATTGAGCTTGACCTGCAGGTTCGGCATCTTGAGATCGGCCTTGATCGCATCGACGACCTTCATGCAGATGTCGAGCGCGTAGCCGACGACGTTCTGCTTGTCGTCGTAGTACGAGAACGGGATCGAGGAATCGCGGTGACCGATCGTGATCGTTCCGGTGTCCTTGATCTTCTTCAGCGTCGGCGACTCCTGCGCGGCCACCGGCGCGGCACAGAAAGCCAGCAGCACAAGCGCCAGCGTAAGGTTGGAAGTACGCATGCGGAACACTCCTGGAATGGTTGGGCCGAGCCGCAGGGAAGCCGGCGGTACGGGCAAGCGGCAGGATTCTACGGTCGCGGCGGCGGAAAGTCCAAGACCCGCCCCAAGGGCAAAGACGCGGATGAGGGGTGCGAAAGGATGGGAGCCGGATGGGCAGTCCGGAGTCCGTCCGATGGGCGGCGTGTTCACGCGAGTTTCGGGATGCTAGGGTTGGCGGCGTCGCGAACGATGGCGGGAGCGGCCGAAGCACAACTAAATTCTCAAACTGGCTTGGACGGCAGGGGAGGCCGAATTGAGCACAGTAGGGTGGCGACCGGTAACCTTGGCGCTGAGTTATCGCCTCGGCGAGTTGGCTCTGTTCGACAAGCAGTTTCGCGGCTTAGTAGATTCTCGGCATTTCACGCAACGCGCGCCTTTGCAGGGACTCCCGGCGATTCCGGATGCCCCGGACCCGGCACCCGACCTGTACTTCCATCCTGCCTATCCGGTGCATTCGGCACCGGAGCCGCTGGTCTTCTTTGAACAATGGATCGCATACACACCGCACTGCTTCATCAATTATTATGTGGATCTGGAGCAGCTGGGAAGCTTCGACGCTTACCTAGCGCAATTCTCTTCGAAGTCACGTTGGACCTTGCTGCGGAAAGTGCGGCGCTTTGCGGAGGCCGATGGAGGTCAACTCCATTGGAGGAAGTTTACCCGTCCTAGTGAATTCGACGAGTTCTTCCATCTGGCAACGACAATTTCCGCAAACACATACCAGCAACGCCTGCTCGACAAGGGGTTCCCCGTTTCGCCTGCGTTCATCGCGGATATGAAAGCTCGCGCCGAACGTCAAGAAGCCATGGGGTATATCCTATTCCTGCGCGGTGAGGCAGTAGCTTACGAGTATTGCCCGTGCAACGATGGCATTGTCAGCTACAGTTACGTCGGTTATCGCCCTTCAGTGCGCTCGCTTTCGCCGGGAACCGTATTGCAGTATCTCGTTCTCGGCGCGCTGTTCGAGCAGCGAAACATTAGACTCTTCGACTTCACGGAGGGCGAAGGCGAGCTCAAGCGCTTTTTCAGCACCCATGGCCGACTCTGCGCCAAGACGTATTTTTTCCGTAGAAATCTAAAGAATATCGCGTATGTGCTCGCTCACTGCTCGCTCGACAATCTCGTAAGCGGCGTCGGTCGCGTGTTGCACAGGCTATCGCTCAAATCGCGTGTCAGAAAGCTGATTCGGGCATTAGCGTAAGGTTAGTGCAAAGTCGCAAACACTTGGGCTGCGCACCCATCCTTGCCATACCCGCCTTGCGCGGCCTCGAGCGTCTGCATGCGGACAAGGGGCTCATGGAACGTGCAGGGATTGCCGCGGCGGATCTTGCGGCAGCGCTGCTCGCCGCACGGCCGGGGCGCGTCGTAGTGCTCGCCGGGCCCGGCAACAACGGAGGAGACGGTTTCGTCTGCGCGCGCGTGTTGCGCTCGCGCGGCTTCGAGGTCGACGTGGTGCACGCGGCCGATCCGGAACGACTGCCCCCCGACGCCGCGGCGGCGTGGCAAAAGCTGCAGTCCGGCGGCGCCCGCCTGCTGTCGTCGCCTGCAGAGGAAGCGCCCGCGCTCGTCATCGACGCGCTGTTCGGCGTCGGCCTCACCCGCGCCCTCGCACCACCCTACGCAGACTGGGTCAGATGGACGAATGCGGCGAGGGTGCCGGTCCTCGCGCTGGACGTTCCTTCAGGACTCGAAGCGGCGACCGGCGTGGCCCACGACCCGACAATCAATGCAACGGCGACGGCGACCTTCATCGCGTTGAAGCCCGGTCTGCTGACCTGCGATGGACCCGATCACTGCGGCGAAGTGTCGGTGCACGCGCTTGGCCTGGACGACGCCATCGAGGCGACGGGCGTGCGCCTCGAATGGCGGCCCCTGTCGGCGGAGTTGCCCGCGATTCTCGCGCGGCGGGAGCGCAAGGCGCACAAGGGGACGTTCGGGCGCGCATGCGTCATCGGCGGCGCGGAAGGCTTGGTCGGCGCGGCGCTGCTGGCCGGACGCGCGGCGATTCGTCTCGGCGCGGGTCGTGTCGTCGTTGGACTTGCCGCGCGCAATCCGCCGCTCGTCGATTGGGGATCGGCCGAACTGATGTTGCGCGAGGCGACGACCGTGGGCGACGCCTACGACGCGTGGGTCGTCGGACCGGGTCTCGGCGGCGGCGAGCGTGCGCAGGCCATTGTCGAGAAGGCGCTCGCTTACCCGCAGCCCCTGGTGCTCGATGCCGATGCGCTGAACGTGATCGCAATCAATCCGTCGCTGCGCGATGCCGTCGCGTCGCGCACGGGGGCCACACTCGCCACGCCGCATCCTGCGGAAGCTGCGCGCATGCTCGGCTGCGATACGGCCGAAGTGCAGGCGGACCGCGTGCGCGCGGCAACCGAGCTTGCCACGTCGCTCCATGCACACGTCGTGCTGAAGGGCGTCGGCAGCATCGTCACGCGTCCCGACGGGTCCTTCGACATCAACGTTTCGGGCAATCCGGGACTCGCCACTGCGGGGTCGGGCGACGTACTCGCGGGCATCCTCGGCGCATTGCTCGCACAGGGCATCGATGCCGGGCAGGCGCTGCGCATCGGCGTGTGCCTGCACGGAGCCGCGGCAGACATGCTCGTCGCGGAAGGCGTGGGACCGCTCGGACTCACCGCCTCCGAGCTGATCGACGGCGCCCGTTCACTCATGAACGAGGCGACGCGGAAGCCTGCGAACCGCTGACGACGCGGGAGAACGGCGACGTTTTCCCAGGTGCGTTACGGCAGCAGCAGCGTCGACCCCGTCGTCTGCCGTGACTGCAGCGCGCGATGTGCCTCCGCGGCATCCTTCAGCGCAAACGTCTGCCGCACGTCGGCCTTGATCTTGCCTGAGCGCACCATGCCGAACAGTTCGCTCGCCATCGCGTTCAGCGATTCACGGTCGGTCGCATAGTTGACGAGCGTCGGGCGCGTCGCGTAGAGCGAGCCTTTCTGCGCAAGCATGCCGAGGTTGAACGCGGCGACGGGGCCGGACGCGTTGCCGTAGCTCACGAACATCCCGCGTGGCTGAAGACAGTCGAGCGAGGCGGGAAACGTGTCCTTGCCGACGCCATCGTAGACGACGGCGACGCCCTTGCCACCCGTGATCTCCTTCACGCGGTCGACGAAGTTTTCGCGGGTATAGACGATCGTGTGCGTGCATCCGTGCTCGCGCGCGAGCTTCGCCTTGTCGTCCGATCCGACGGTGCCGATCATCTTTACGCCGAGCGCACGCGCCCATTGGCATGCGAGGAGTCCCACGCCGCCCGCGGCGGCATGAAACACGATCGTCTCGTCACCTTTCAGGCGGTACGTCTGCCGGAACAGGTACTGCACGGTGAGGCCCTTCAACATGATCGCGGCCGCGGTTCGATCATCCACGTCATCCGGCAGCTTCACGAGCCGATCGGCGGGGACGATGCGCTGCGTGCTATACGCGCCCAGCGGACCGGTGCCCGAAGCGACTCGATCACCCGGCTTGATCCAGTCGACGCCGGCGCCGACGGCCTCGACGATCCCGGCCGCCTCGTTGCCGAGGCCGGACGGCAGTGGAAGCGGGTAGAGACCGCTGCGGTGGTACGTGTCGATGTAATTCACACCGATCGCGGTGTGACGAACGCGTGCCTGCCCGGGCCCCGGTTCGCCGATGGCGACCTCTTCGAATGCGAGCTCTTCCGGTCCGCCGGTCTTGTGAAAGCGTATCGCGTGGGCCACTCTCGTCACTCCTTCGATAGGGTTGCGCCGTTGATCGGCAATCAGCTTGCAGCCGTCGTCCTGCTTGCGGCACGCTTTGCGCCGCTCGCGCGAGGGACAGCTTTGGAAGCGGAACGTTCGGGCGCGCGCACCAGCAACACTGGTACGCGTGCATCGCGCAATACCGCCTCGGCGTCGCTTCCCATGACCACGCGACGCAATCCGCGGCGGCCATGCGTTCCGAGGACGATGACGTCGGCGCGGAGCTTCTTCGCCTGTGCGAGGATCGTATCGGCAATCGAGCCGCCCTTCGTCTCGACGAGCAGCGCCTTGGCCTCGACCCCCCGATCACGAGCAAGAGCTTCCGCCTTCGCGAGAACCTTGCGGCCGTTCGCACGGAGATCGTCCAGCACCTTGTCCACGAAGCCGCTCGGCACGTAGCCGAGGTCGCCCACGTACGAGACGCTCGCCATGTCGTCGACGGCGTGGAGAATAGTGAGCGCGGCGTTCTGATCCGACGCGAGTCCGATCGCGGCCTTGAGTCCGTTGTTTCCGGTTGCACTGCCGTCGACGGCAACCAGCACTTGCGCGAACATCGGGCTCTCCTCGAGCAGTCAGGAAATGAAGCCGAACTCCACCGGCGTGAGCACGTAGAAGAGGTCGATCCCTTCTTCGCGAATGCGCGCGAGAAGGCGTCGCGCCTCATCGTTTGTCACCGCAAGTTCCACCTCGACGACCAGCTCGCCCGCCAGCTCGAAGAAGCGCTCCTCGTGCACGATGCCGTGGCGGCCGAACCCCGCGATCGAACGAAACGCCGAGCCGCCGCGAATGCCTAGGTCCTTCGCCTGCTCGAGCAGCCAATCGTACAGCAGAAGATGATGATGCCGGCGATTCTCGTGCACGTACAGGCGAAGCAGCGTTCCGTTCATGGCGAGCCCCCCGCGAAGAGCGAGCGCGCGATGACGAGCCCGAGCAACGTCAAGCCGACGGAACCGATCACGTGCACGCCGATCGTCGCAGCGCTCCACATCCATTCGCGGCGAACGGCGAGCGATGCGACTTCCGCCGAGAATGTCGAAAACGTCGTGAGGCCGCCGAGAAACCCCGTCGTGATCAGGAGCCGCACCTCAGGCGCGAGCAGCGTGTGACGGGTGACGAGCTCCATCGCAAATCCCATGAGCAGGCCGCCGATCAGATTCGAGGCCACCGTGCCGAGGGGAATCGTGGGAAAGATCGGATTGAGCGCGAACGACAGCGCCCATCGCAACCAGGCACCGAGCGCGGCACCGCCACCCACTGCAACGATCGACCCCCATGAAGGCATCGCCGCTCCTGTTCCCGTACGCGCTATGGTTCAGCGCACGAACTGATCGACGTACGCGGAGCCGAGGCCCACGTCCTCGTAATGCGCACGGCACATGCCAATCTTGGTGAACACGTCCTCGTATCCGGTCTGACGGCCCTCGACATCCACGTAGATCATCGCACCGGCGATGTTGAAGAACGTGATCATCTCCGGACAATCGTCCGGAACCATGAGCGTGTGCACCTCTCCGGGAGGCTCGAACACGAAGCTTCCTTCCTCCGCCGTCCATTCGTGCTCGAGGTATTTCCACTTTCCGCGAATGACGTAACCCACGACGAACATCGGATGACGGTGCCGCGACAGCACGCCCGATCGGCGAACGCGGAGCAGGTTGCACCAACCGCCGGTCACCGTGTTCAGCAACAGCGGCCGGAACCACACGTTCTCGGCCTGCGGCACCCACACGCGCTCGTCGTCGGGGATGGCGCGTACGGCGATTTCGGGGCGAATGCCGAGCGCGTCCGGAATCTTCATGCCTGCTTCGATGCGGTTTGTCCGCGCAGGGTCGTCACCAGCGCATCGATCTCCGCGCTCGCATCCCGTTCGCGCGGAAACGGCCTTCCGGCGCGCCGATACCAGTAACGGGCATTGCCGAGGTCGCCTTCGAGCATGTGGACGATGCCGTGCGCCCAGCAGCCGAGCTCGGTGTTGTCGTTCTGCACGATCGAATGCGCCTTCTCCCAATCGCCCCGCTGCAGGTGCCGGATTGCCGTGCTGATTGCCATGCGGTCCTCCATCCCCGGTTCATGCGATCAGATATCCTCCATCGACGGGCAGCACCACGCCGGTCACGAACCGCGCCGCCGGCGAGCAGAGAAACAGCGCCGCACCGGCGACGTCTTCCGGCTCCGCCCACCGACCGAGCGGCGTTCGCGCGACGATTGCGCTGCTTCGCGCCGGATCGTCCTGCAGCGGCTGCGTGAGGGGCGTACGCACCCACCCCGGGGCGATCGCGTTCACGCGGATCCCGTCGTCGGCGTACGCGAGCGCCAGCGACTTCGTGAGTTGCGCAATGCCGCCCTTGCTTGCGCTGTAGGCGGGCGCGCGCGCGCCACCGTGGAACGACAGCACCGACGCCATGTTGACGATCGCTCCGCCCTCGCCACCCGACGGGCCCTTGAGCTTTTTGCGCGCGAGCGTGCAGCAGCGCATCGTACCCGTGAGGTTGATCGAAAGCACGTCCTCGAACACGGCAAGCTCGTGCTCGGCATCGCGCCGGATGACGCCGGCGCAATTCACCAGCATGTCGAGGCGCGGCAGGTCGTCGAGTAGCGCCTGCACGGCCCTCGCGTCGCGAACGTCGAGCGCGATCGCATCACGGCCGCCGAAATCCGGCGCCGCGCGCGCAAATTCGACTTCTCCGCGCGTTGCGCCCGTCACGGTAACGACGGCGCCCGCCTCGGCCAATGCGCCGGCGATCGCTGCGCCGATGCCACTGGATCCGCCCACGACCAGTGCGACCTTTCCCGCGAGCAGATCGTTGCGAAACGTCGCGGCGACCGCGCTCGTCATTTCACCCTGCTGCGAGGAGCCGCTCGACATCCGCCCCGCGCGGCAGCGGCGCGACCGCGCCGTAGCCGGTGGTCGCGAGGGCCGCCGCGGCGTTGGCGAAACGCGCGGCAGCAAACAGATCATCACCCGCGGTGATGCGCGCGATGAATGCGCCGTCGAAGCAATCACCGGCGCCGGTCGCGTCGATGGACGCGACGCGACAACCCGCAACTCTTTCCCGGCGACGCCCGTTCGAGGCGAGGCACCCCTCCGCCCCGAGCTTCAACACGACGTTGGCCGAACCAAGCGCGTGACACCCCGCGACGATTCGCTCCGGATCCTCGGTTCCGAACAGATGGCGTGCATCGTCCAGGCCGGGCAACGCCCAATCGGTCATCCGCAACGTTTCGAGGATGATGGCGCGTGCACGTGCAACCGGCCACAGCTTGAGCCGCAGGTTCGTATCGTAGGCGATCTGGGCGCCCGCGGCGCGCGCGATGGCGATCGCCGCAAAACACGCATCGCACGCCGATGCCGAGATCGCCTGGCTGATTCCCGACAGATGGAGGACGCGCGTTCCGCGCAGCGCTGCGAGCGGCAGCGACCATGGCGACATCCGCGATGCGGCCGACCCCGCGCGCAAATACGAGAACGCGTGCCCGCTCGCATCGTGCGAAACGAAATAGACGCCGGTCGGCGCTTCGTTGTCGACGGCAACCGCTTCGGTGGAGACGTTTTCCTGTGTCCACAAGTCGATCAGCCGCC
>Ga0207711_10003710_pt1 | contig 13165 bp, 6 predicted proteins | sample KBSS34metaG_FD_184401 | JGI IMG/M metagenome (GOLD analysis project Ga0207711, IMG submission 184401) | Switchgrass rhizosphere microbial communities from Kellogg Biological Station, Michigan, USA - KBS S3-4 metaG (SPAdes) (version 2) | ecosystem: Host-associated > Plants > Roots > Rhizosphere >...
AGTAGAAGCCGGATGGAAATTTGCACGACGAGCTTCCATTATCTATCTCCACGCTTGATTCCCATTTTCGGCTGATGTATAGTCCCCTGACTAGGGATCGAGCAACAACCATAGGGGGCTTAGATGCGTCTTCTTCTGCTCTGCAGTAGCCTTTGTATTTTCACCGTGAGTGCATTCGCCCAGGGGGACCGCGGCAGCATCACTGGCACTGTTTCCGATCCGGCGGGCGCTGTAGTCGCCAATGCCGCGATTGAAGCCCGCCGCGTCGAAACCGGGACCGTCTATCAGACCCAGAGTACGACCACGGGCAACTATACGATTTCGCAATTGCCAGTAGGCACCTACGAGATCACGGCCACAGTTCCGGGATTCAAGAAATACATTCGTGGCGGCCTTACGGTGCAGGTAGCCGCAACGCTGCGTATCGATGTCCCCCTGGAAGTGGGCTCGGCGACCGAGTCGGTCACGGTCACCGAAGCCGCCACTTTGCTCAAAACGGAAACAGGCGAGCTGAGCCACAATGTGACGACCGAATCGGTAAACAATCTTCCCATCATGGGGATCGGCTCGGCGGTGGCGGGCAGTTCCGCGATTCGCAATCCGCAAGCAGTCGCGTACTTGCTTCCCGGCGCTTATGTTCAAGAGAATTCGAACCTGCGTGTAAATGGCGCACCCGGCAACACGGCTTCGTATCGTCTCGAAGGACAGGATGCCAGCAATGGCCAGGTTCCCGCCACGCAGGCGCAAGTTCAGCCTAGTGTAGATGCGATCCAGGAGGTCACGGTTCAGACGAGCAACTTCTCAGCAGAGTACGGCCAGGTGGGCGGTGGATTCTTCAACTACACCATGAAGTCGGGCACCAACCAGTTTCACGGCAGCGTTTACGATTACGCGGTGAACGAGGTGTTCAACGCCAACACACCGTGGGTGAACGCCAAGCCGGTCGCGCGCCGGCACGATTACGGCGTGACCATCGGCGGTCCCGTGGCCATTCCAAAACTGTATGACGGTCACGACAAGACGTTCTTCTTTTTCAACTGGGAGCAATACCGCGAGACGCAACAGGTAAACAACCTCCTGATTACGGTCCCGACGCTGGCTTATCGAGCTGGCAATTTCGCCACTGCGCTGACCGGGAAGAATCTAGGCACGGACCCCGCGGGCCGCCCGATTCCGGAGGGCGCGATCTACGACCCCACCACCACCCACGCCGCCGCCGATGGCCGCATCATCCGCGATCAATTTCCCGGCAATGTGATTCAGCCTGCGCAATTCGATTCGGTGGCGCTAAAGATCCAAAACATGATCCCGAATCCTAACTTGGGTTCGAGCTCAACCTTGATCAACAATGCGGTGTTTCCGTTCCCCAGCACGCGGCATACCTCGATTCCGGCGTTTAAGCTGGATCACTCACTGGGATCTAAGACGAAGATCTCTTACTATTGGTCGGAGACGATAACCGCCAGTCAGTACTCACCGCAACTGGGCGGAGCAGACGGATTACCCGACCCCCTGTCGGCTGAAATCGGGACCTTTATCACCGGACGCGTCCAGCGCGCAAATTTCGACCACACTCTGACGCCGACTCTTCTCCTACATTTCGGCATCGGCTATCAAACCGACTACTTTACCGACGATGCGCTAGTGACCAATTTCGATCCGCTTAAGACTTTGGGTCTTAAGGGCATCCCAGTTGCCCGTTTATTCCCCTTCATGACAGGACTGTGCCCGGCTGGAACCACCAACGGGACGGTAGTCGCAACTTGCGGCGGTCAGGGCGGGATGAAGGTAATGGGACCAACCACCAATCGCCATCCACTGCTGTATGAAAAGCCCACCACCAACGTCAGCGTCACGTGGGTCCGGGGCAACCATACCTACAAGGCCGGCGGCGACCTGCGCGTGGACAGCAACCAGTCGACGCTGTTTGCCTCTACCAACGGACAGTTCACGTTCAGCACCAATGAAACGGCCCTTCCCTACAATCAGTCCTCCAGCATCGGTGGCGGCACCGTGGGCTTTTCCTACGCCAGTTTCTTGCTGGGCCTGGTGGATGCGGTGAAAATCGCGCCCATCGATAACATGAAAATGGGTAAGCACATGGTGGGTCTGTTTGTGCAGGATACCTGGAAGGTGACTCGCAAGTTGACGCTGGACTACGGCATCCGGTACGACTATCAAACCTATCTCAAGGAGCAATACGGGCGATTCGCGCAATTTGCGCCCAACATTCCCAACACGTCGCAAGGCGGCATGCCGGGTGCGGTGGAATTCGAGGGATATGGACCCGGCCGCTGCAATTGCAACCTTGCCAAGAATTATCCCTTTGCCATCGGACCACGTCTCGGAGTCGCGTATCAAATCTCATCCAAGACCGTGCTGCGAGGCGGTTGGGGCATCGTGTACAACGCCACCGGAGACTCTAATGGTTCTACAGCCGGAGGGTTGTCCATTCCCAACGCCGTCCAGGCTCCGTCTTTTGGGACACCGGTTATGACTTTGGCGGGGGGCGTGCCGTTCCCGCCGCTTCCTTTCCCGAATTATGATCCGGCTCAGTTCCCGCAGGCCGGTTACGCGACCACGCAAGCGCCCAGCACCTGGTATGACCAGAATGCGGGACGTCCGGCGCGGCAGATGCAATGGAGCTTCGGAGTACAGCGTGAAATCTCGAAGGACCTCGCCGTCGAAGTCAACTATGTGGCCAATCGTGGGGTATGGTGGAACGCACCCGGGCTGATCGACGTCAACGGGCTGAGCATCCAGCGGATCACCGCGCTCGGCCTGAACCTGAACAATCCCGCGGATGTGACGCTGCTGGGCTCACGGTTGAACTCCGCGACGGCGATCCAACGCGGCTTCGGGGCGCCCTATGCGGGTTTCCCGCTGACCGCTACGGTAGCGCAGTCCCTGCGTCCCTTTCCGCAGTTCAGCAGCATTACACCGCTGTGGGCGCCGGATGGCAACACCTGGTACGACTCGCTGCAGGCCAAAGCAACCAAACGCTTTTCGCGCGGTCTTCAATTCACCGCGTTATTCACCTGGGCCAAGCAGCTCTCCACCGCCGCGCCGTCCAATGTGACGATTCCAGGCACCGGCGGTCAGGCCGTGAACGACGTGTTCAATCGGTCTCAGAACAAGTATCTGTCGCCGTTCGACCAGCCTCTGGCGTTCACCCTTGCGGCTAGTTACACCCTGCCTGTGTTGCACACCAACAAGATTCTGTCCTGGGCGGTGCGCGACTGGCAGATCAACACGCTTTTGGGATATGGGAGTGGCCTCCCGATCCTCGCGCCCCAAGCGCAGAATAATCTCAACACCATTCTGCTGCGCAACAATACGGGCAGTAACACCAGTTACGCCAACCGGGTGCCGGGCCAGCCACTGTTCACGCAGGATCTGAACTGCCATTGCTTCGACCCCAACAAGGTTTTCGTGCTGAATCCCTTGGCGTGGACGCAGCCCGCGGCGGGTCAGTTGGGTTCAGGTGCGGCTTACTATACCGACTATCGCTTCCAACGGCGTCCCAATGAAAACCTGTCGTTGGGCCGCCTGTTCCACATCAAGGAACGGAGCACGCTGAGCATCCGCATAGAGTTCACCAACGTCTTCAATCGCGCGCAGATGCCCAACCCGACGTCGACCAACGCGGCGGCGACGCAGGTGGCGAACACGACGACAGGCGTGCCGAGCGCGGGCTTTGGATTTGTCGCCACGGGAAGTATCGGAGCGACGAATAGCCAGCAGCTACCGACCTCTCGGCAAGGATCGGTGGTGGCGCGATTCACGTTTTAACATCGGTCTCCAGGCTAAACTCAATTGAGTATGTGGCCAAAAAAAATCGCGCTGACCTCCTTGGTCGCGGCGGCAAGCGTGATGAACGCTTGGGGTCAATTGCCTATTCCAGTGTCCGGAGCAAACCCGGCGCCAAGCAGCCCAAGTAGCGCGCAGCCTGGAGCTCCCGGTGCCGGCCGGGGCGGGCGCGGCGGTGGACGCGGTGCTCAGGCGGCTGCCGAACCTGTAAAGCAATTAGCCGCTCCGATACCGGCTGCCATCGAAGTCACCCGTCCCGGCGAGTTCTACGAGACGTTCATGGATAACCATGACGACGTAAAGAGCATCGACATCCCGGCGAAAGACGCCTATGCCAAGTTCAATTATGAGGCGAGGGAATACTTCATCTCGGGAACGACGTCCAGCGGCATGCTTTACAAAACCCGCATCGTCATCCGGAAGCCCAAAGACAACGCTGGATTCAATGGCCTGATTCTTGCCGAATCCATGCACCCGAGCGGCAATCCGTGGGTGTTTCATTTTACTCAGACCTACGCCATGACGGCCGGGATCATTGGGCTCGAAATTCTGACCACAACGCCCGCGGGACTCGCTGCTGCGAATGACGCGCGATATAAGGATCTGGTTGTTCCGAACGGAGCCGTCAACGACATCCTCGCGCAGGTAGGTGCACTCCTCAAGTCAGATCACAAAGACAATCCCCTGAGTGGCCTCGCGGTAAGGAAAATTATCCTGGCCGGTTCCTCCGCGTCGGCTGCCGTGGTTCAGAATTACCTCGCCAACGCTCACCTGGCCCAAAGACTCGCCGACATGAAACCGATCTATGACGGATTCATGCCCACCAGCGCCAACGGTCAGATTCCGGTTCTCGATGTCCCCACGATCCTGGTGCCCACCATGCGGGAGACCTTCACCGGTAACGGCACAACGCAGCCGGACAACCAGAAACTTCGTATTTACGAATTTGCCGGCATGGCCCATATCGATTCCCGCGTTGCCGGCGGCTACTACCCCGATCCCTGTAAATATCCGATCAGCAGATATCCCATGGGGGCAGAGATGGCCGTGGCTCTCGACAAACTCTTCACGTGGGTCGACAAGGGCGTTGTGCCTCCTCACGCCGATCGGTTCTACGTCGATTTCAATCCGGACAATAAGCCGAAGCTCGACCGCGATAAGGGCTCTCTGCTCGCGCTGGATGAATTTGGAAACGTCAAAGGCGGGATCCGCAACACCTATGTGGATGTGCCGGTAAAGAGCTTCCACGTTCCCAATGAAGGCGCCGACCCGCGGATTTCGAACCCCAATCACTTCATTGCGGCGCGCCGGATCAACGGTCAGGATCCCGACGCTCAACTATGCGGCCTGGGCAACTTCGAAACCGCGCTATCGAAGGATCAGTTGAAGAAGCTCTACAAGAATCCCAAGGACTACTACAACAAGGTCGCGCGGCGATATGACGAGCTGGTGAAAGAGGGCTGGGCGCTATCTGTCTACAAAGAGATGGTCCTCGCCGAAGCAGCGCGGGTTACATTCTGAAGCTGGGCCGTTGCCATAAGTAACTAATAGGTTTGAAGTTAGTGGTGTGCCCGGGCGTGCCAATGACGCTCATAAAAAGAATTTCTTTCCAAAACGCGCTTATATCTGGTAGGCTGTTCCTAGCTCGCCTGCGAAACAAACGGGTTTTCCGGGGCAATCCCGGAATCCGTGTTGGCTTCCCACCTTTAGGCTCCCTGCGGAGCTGATTCCCAAGTCGATTCGAGAATCGGACTATCGCTTTACGCGATCGGTGTCATTTCTTTTTCTGGCAAGGAGCCCTTGTGGCGGAAACGGGATACGTGTATCTCAAAAAGGCCCTGGCATGACGACGCTACCGTTGATGGAAAGCGCTCTGCTTTCGACGGTAGCCAAGTCTCTGGTGCAAATCGAGATCGAGCCTCGGCCGCTAATACCCGCGCGTGCTCTGGAAGCGGGTGAGCAGTATCGATTTCACTTCGATATGACGAAGTGCATCGGCTGCAAGTGCTGCGTGGTCGCCTGCAATGAGCAGAACGGCAACCCGGCGGCTCTCAACTGGCGGCGTGTGGGCGAAGTGGAGGGCGGGTACTACCCGAATGCCCAGCGTTTTCACCTTTCGATGGGCTGCAATCACTGTCTGGAGCCCTCTTGCCTGATCGGATGCCCCGTCGAGGCTTATACCAAGGATTCGAAGACCGGCGTGGTCCTGCACAGCGCCGATACGTGTATCGGTTGCCAATACTGCACTTGGAATTGCTCGTACGGTGTGCCGCAGTACAACGCCGAGCGTGGGGTGGTTGGCAAGTGCGATATGTGCCACAACCGTCTGGACGACGGGATGGCGCCCGCGTGCGTGTCGGCGTGTCCGGAAGGCGCCATTGCGATCGAAATCGTGAACGTCGCCGAATGGCGCCGCGATTATTTGTCGGCGAACGCGCCCGGACTGCCTTCGGCGGACGACAGTATCTCCACTACGCGTGTGACGCTACCGAAAAACCTGGTACCCGATACGGGACGGGTGGACTTGCAGCGCGTGGAACCAGAGCATCCGCACTGGCCCCTGGTGTTCATGTTAGTGCTGACCCAGCTATCGGTCGGCGCGTTCGCAGTGCTGTGGCTGCTCGATATGCTGGGCCGGGGAACCGGACTGACGGTCGCGGCGTTGGCGTCGCTGGGACTCGCGGGCATCAGCCTGGGCGCTTCCACGCTGCATCTCGGGCGTCCGATTTACGCATGGCGCGCGCTGAAAGGCCTGCGGCGTTCCTGGCTGAGCCGCGAAGTGCTGACGCTGTCCCTGTTCGCTGGAGCCGCCAGCGCATTTGCCGGAATGCTGTGGCTCGATCTGCCGGGGCGCGGCATTGTGGGTTTGCTCACGTTTATCGCTGGGCTCGCGGGCGTCACCTGCTCTGCGCGAATCTACATCGTACCGGCGCGCCCAGCGTGGTTCAGCGGTCACACCATCGCCGAATTCTATTCCACCGCCCTGCTGCTGGGTCCGCTGTTTGTGCAGATGGTGGAAGGGCAAGTTCCGTCGTGGGTTCGTTTTGCTGCGATCGCGGGTGCGGCCGGCCAACTGATCACGCAGCTGCTCAAGTTTCTTTGGCAATCTCGCTCGGATGTCTTTGAGTTGCGGGCTTCATCTCTGCTGCTTTCAGGCCGCTTGCAGAATCTGTTCGTAGCGCGTCTGGCGATGCTTGCTGTCGCCGGCGTCGTGTTGCCGCTAGTCGCGACACATGAATGGGTGGTTGTAACGGCCTTTGGAGCGGCGCTCGCCGGCGAATGGCTCGGGCGCTATCTCTTTTTCGTGAGCGTCGTGCCCAAGAACATCGCGGCGGCCTTCACATCCGGGGAAAGGAGAGCCGCATGAACTGGAAGCGTGCAATTGGCCTCGACAATCTCAGCGAAGAGTATGCATTCGCACGAGGTGAATCTACGGGCTACACCTCGGCTAAAAAGATTCCGGACCATTGGGTGCCCACCACGTGCGGCTACTGTTCGGTCGGCTGCGGGATCGAAATCGGCGTGAAGGATGGTCGCGCGATCGCCTCCCGTCCATTCGAATTGCATCCGGTAAATCGGGGCAAGCTGTGCCCCAAGGGACTTTCTGAACATTACACGATTCACGCAGAGAATCGCGCCAAATATCCGATGCTGCGCAAGGGCGGGAAGCTAGTGCGCGTGGGCTGGAACGAAGCGCTGGATGTGATGGTGGAGCGCTTCCGTGCAACGCAGGCGAAGTACGGCGCGGAATCCTTGGGCGTGCTCAGCACCGGCCAGTTGGTCACCGAGGAATTCTACACGCTGGGCAAGCTAGTCCAACTCGGCTTCGGCACGAACAACTACGACGGCAACACGACCCTGTGTATGGCCAGCGCTGTTTCCGGCTACAAGATTTCCTTCGGCAGCGATGGACCGCCCGGCGCTTACGAAGACCTGGAACGCGCCGACGTGATTCTGCTGATCGGGGCGAACCTGGCCGACAACCATCCGATTCTGTGCCAATACCTGGAGGCGAATCGCAATAAGACGTTGATCGTGGCCGATCCACGTGTTTCCAAGACGGCCATGATGGCGGACATTCATCTGCCGGTCAAACCTCGTTCGGACTTAGCTCTACTCAACGGTATCGCCCACATTCTCATCCGCTACAGCCTGGTCGACCGAGAATATATCGACAAGCACACCGCCGGATTTGCGGACTTGGAGCGATTCCTCGACGCGTATACGCCGGAGCGCGTGGCCGAGATCACGGGAATCAGTCAGGAAACCATTTTCAAGACCGCGTTGCTCTATGGCCGCGCCAAGGCGGGCTTCATCGGCTGGACCATGGGTGTGAATCACAGCACGCTCGGCACGGCTACGGTGAATGCGATCTGCAACCTTGCTCTACTGACAGGACATATCGGCCGCGCGGGCGCATCACCCTTCTCGATCACTGGCCAATGTAACGCCATGGGGACTAGAGAAGCCGGATTCACGTCGAGTCTGCCCGGCTACCGCAAGTTTGACAATTCGGCGGATCGAGCGGAGCTCGCGGCGATCTGGGGTGTTGACGAGTCGCGTCTTCCTGTTAAGCGCGGCTGGGCGTATCCGGATATCGTCGAGGCGGCCGTCGCCAAGAAGATTCGCGCATTGTGGATCATCGCTACCAATCCTCTGGTTTCTTATCCCAACCAGGACGTCCTGAGGCATGGTCTTTCGAATCTCGATTTCCTGGTGGTTCAGGACGGATATCATCCCACGCCCACAACCGAGTTGGCGGATCTGGTGCTTCCCGCCGCGATTTGGGGCGAAAAAGAGGGCACCTATACCAACTCCGAACGTCGCGTGAGCAAGGTCAATAAGGCGGTACAGCCGGTGGGCGAGGCTCGCTCGGATTTCGACATCTTTCTGGCGGTCGCCGAAAAGCTCGGGTGCCGCGACGAGCTGTACCCCGGCTGGACTACGGTCGAGGATGCTTTCAGCGAGTGGCGTCGCGTATCTAAGGGACGGCTGTGTGACTACTCCGGTATCAGCTTCGGTTTGCTGGCCGAGCACGGGGCGGTGCAGTGGCCGCTGACCGAGGGCGCAGATCCAAATGCCACTTCACGTCTTTACTCCGATGGCGAATTTCAAACGCCTGACGGCCGCGCCAAGCTGGTGTGCACGGACTGGGTGCCGTTTCCGGAACAACCAACCCCCGGTTACCCGTTTGTGCTGAACACGGGAAGAACGGTTGAACACTGGCACACGCGCACGAAAACCCGCGAAGTGCCGATTCTGGAACGCCTGTCGCCACGTGCATGGCTGGAGATGAATCCTCGGGATGCGAAACAGCTCGGACTGCGGAGCCATGATTCGGTCGATGTCGTCTCACGCCGCGGCCGCGTTCGCGGAGTGGAATTGCGGCTCACAGAGATTACGGCGCCCGGTCAGGTCTTCATGCCGTTCCATTTTGTTGAAACCAACGTGAACGAAGTGACGCAAGACGCCTTCGATCCGATTTCGCGCGAACCGAATTACAAACAGTGTGCCGTGCGAGTCGAACGCCCGGGAGCAAACGTATGAAGCGGCAACTGGTCGTGGTCGGCAATGGGATGGCCGGCGTCGCCTGCGTGGAACAGATCTTGAAGCAGCCTCATGACTTCGAGATCACGATCTTCGGTGACGAGACCCACGCGAATTACAATCGCATTCTGCTGTCCCTGGTGCTGGCCGGTGAGAAATCCCCGGAAGACATCGTGATCAATGACATCGAGTGGTACCAGACTCACGATATCCGCGCGCGGCTGGGAGTGAAAATTACCGGTATCGATCGCGAAAAGCGCGTTGTGATCGATGAAGACGGTGGGGAAACTGAGTACGACAAGCTAATTCTGGCGACGGGAAGCAGCGCCTTCATCCCGCCTATCCCGGGCGTCGACAAGAAAAACGTGCATGTGTTCCGCACCCTGGATGACACCCGAGCTCTGTTGGAGAAGGCGCGTCCAGGTCTGAAAACAGCGGTGATCGGTGGCGGACTGCTGGGTCTGGAAGCGGCTCGTGGGCTACAGGTGCGCGGCTGCGAAGTGACGGTCGTTCACTTGATGGAAACGCTGATGGAGCGCCAACTTGACGCTACCGGCGGGGAATACCTGAAACGCAAGATCGAAAGCCTCGGTATTCGGGTGATGCTGCCCCAGCAGACGGCGGCATTATTTGGCAACGGACGTGTCGACGGGCTGCGTTTCGCGTCGGGCGAAGAGCTAGAAGCCGACCTGGTGGTCATCGCGGCCGGCATCCGGCCAAACGCGGAATTGGGCCGCAGCGCGGGTCTCGAAGTGCGGCGCGGGATCGTCGTCAACGACTACATGGCGACGTCCGATCCTTATATTTTTGCAGTAGGGGAGTGCACGGAACACCGTGGCCAGACATTTGGATTGGTGGCACCGCTCTTCGACCAGGGGCGTGTACTCGCGTCCACTATAACGGGCAACGGCGGGCCGGCATTTACGGGTGCGTCACCAGCGGCCAAGCTCAAGATCATGGGAGTCGACATCTTCTCGGCCGGATCCATTGACGAATCCGAGGCCGGCGTGGAGACGGTTCGCTATGAAGATCCTTCGCTCGGCGCCTACAAGAAGCTGCTGCTTAAGGACAATCGACTGCACGGCATGATCCTGGTCGGTGACATCGAAGACGAGCACGTTTACATGGATTGGATGCGGAGCGGAACCGATCTTACGCCGCATCGCCGCCAGATTCTGTTCCCGCCACGCGACGCCGATCCCGGCCGCGAAGTGGCCGATATGCCGGACAGCGAGACGGTCTGCGGCTGCAACGGGGTTCGCAAAGGCGACATTATTCAGGCGATTCACGCCCACGGAATCACCACGCTGGCCGGAGTCAAGGAGCGCACGCGCGCGTCCACGAGTTGCGGAAGCTGCACCGGCTTGTGTGAAAAGCTTCTCCGCGCGGTGACTCCGGACTTCCAGGAAGAGACCCGAACCACGCTGTGTTCTTGTGTCCCGTTCTCATACGAACAGCTTCGCGACATCATCCGCGGCCAGAAGCTCAAGTCAGTCGAAGAAGTTCTGAACGTCTACGGCAATCGCAAGGGATGCGAGGTGTGCAAGCCCGCGCTGAGCTATCTGCTCGACATGGTGTGGTGCGGAGACCACGACGAGGACCGCTCAGCCCGCTTTATCAACGATCGAGTCCACGCCAACATCCAGAAGGACGGTACTTTTTCCGTCGTGCCGCGGATGCGCGGAGGCGTGACCACGCCCGACGAATTGCGCCGGATCGCCGACGTCGCCGACAAGTACAAAGTGCCGATGGTGAAAGTCACCGGAAGCCAGCGCATCGATCTGCTGGGTATCAAGAAAGCTGACCTGCCGAAGGTGTGGGCCGACCTGGGCATGCCTTCGGGACAGGCATACACCAAAGGCGTTCGCATGGTGAAGACCTGCGTGGGCACGGAGTTTTGCCGTTTCGGCGTGCAGGACTCCACAGGCGCCGGGATCGAACTGGAACGGCGCCTGGAGAATTTGTTCACGCCGCACAAATTCAAGATGGGTGTGGTCGGATGTCCGCGGAACTGCGCTGAGGCCACGGTGAAGGACCTGGGGATGGTGGGTCAGGAGGGAAGCTGGCAAGTCGTCGTGGGTGGCGCTGCGGGCAAATCCGTCCGCAAGGCCGATCTGCTAATCACCGTGGAGACCACCGAGCAGGCGCTGGAAGCGTCCGACCTCTTCTTCCAGTACTATCGCGAGAACGCGAACTACCTGGAGCGCAGCTACGATTTTGTCGAGCGCCTGGGGATCGAGAAGATTCGCAAGGAAACCGTATACGCGCCGGAGGTGGAGAAACGAAATCTGCTCGATCGTCTGGCCCGCTCCAAAGCATTGGCCAAGGATGCGTGGCTGGAACGCGAGACGCCCGTGCATCCGACTCAATTCGTCCAAATTCAACCCATGGAGGTTAAACCCGCATGATCGACATTACCGGCTGGACGCCGGTCACGAAGATCGAAAATGTGCCGCTCCGCGAGGGGCGTGCGGTGACGGTCGGGGGCTCGGAGATTGCGATTTTCCATCTTGAGGGCCGCTACCTGACCATCGAGAACAAGTGCCCGCACAAAGGCGGCCCCTTATGTGACGGTATCGTGTCGGGCACAACCGTGGTCTGCCCCCTGCACGGGCAGCGTTTTGACCTGGAGACGGGCATGCCGGTGCTGGCATCCCAGCCTGGCTGCGTGGCGATTTTTCCAACCCGTGTCGAAGAAGGTGTGATTTTTGTGGATCTAGGCGGCAGGAGCAAAGGGCAGGATGAAGTAGCCGCGTAGTTCCGCAGTTCCGTAATTCCCTCAGTCCCCTCAATGTTTGAGGACCCATCATTCAGCCGAGCGGATGCGAACGGGTGTCCCGAATGCTTGATGAGCTCTCCCCGTGTGAGCCGATTTGAATTGAATCCAACTCAAGGAGAACCGACTCAAATGAACTTTCGCAAAGCAACCCGGATCCGTCTGGCTGATTTCTCCAGCGCTCCCATGCGCGCGTTCCACATGTCGTGGATCGCGTTTTTCTTGTGTTTCTTCGGATGGTTTGGCGTCGCGCCCCTGATGCCTGTCATCCGGGACGAACTGCATCTCACCAAAGCACAGATCGGAAACCTGACCATTGCATCGGTAGCCATCACGGTACTCGTACGGATGGTCATTGGCTGGTTGTGCGATCACATCGGACCTCGCCGGGCGTACACCTGGCTGCTTATTCTGGGCTCACTGCCGGTAATGGGCGTGGGGCTGGCACATGACTACAGCACGTTCCTGCTCTTCCGGCTGGCGATCGGGGCGATCGGAGCATCCTTCGTCATCACGCAATATCACACGTCTGTGATGTTCGCGCCGAATGTCGTCGGAACTGCGAATGCCGCGGCGGCCGGATGGGGCAACTTGGGCGGCGGTGTCACGCAAATCGTGATGCCGCTGCTGTTCGCCGGCTTTGTCAGCTTGGGGGTGGGCGCCTGGTGGGGATGGCGGATGGCGATGTTCGTGCCTGGGGTGATGATGTTCCTAGCCGGGATCGCATATTACAAGCTCACTCAGGACACCGCTGACGCCGATTTCACCGAGCTTCGCGCTCGCGGTGAGTTGGCCAAACGTTCGGGAGCCTCCGGAGCATTCGCGGCGGCCTGCCGCGACTCCCGCGTGTGGGCTCTCTTCGTGATCTATGGCGCTTGCTTCGGAATGGAGTTGACCATCGACAACATCGCGGCGCTCTATTTCACCGACTATTTCCATCTTGCGCTGACTGCCGCCGGAATTGTGGCCGGCTCGTTCGGCATGATGAACATATTTGCCCGCGCCCTGGGCGGCATCGTGAGCGACCGATTT
>Ga0207711_10003713_pt1 | contig 13161 bp, 11 predicted proteins | sample KBSS34metaG_FD_184401 | JGI IMG/M metagenome (GOLD analysis project Ga0207711, IMG submission 184401) | Switchgrass rhizosphere microbial communities from Kellogg Biological Station, Michigan, USA - KBS S3-4 metaG (SPAdes) (version 2) | ecosystem: Host-associated > Plants > Roots > Rhizosphere...
GGATATCACACCATCCTCGAGAACACCGCGTCGATTCGCGAGGTCCAGGAGGCACTGGCAGCCAGAAGGAAAGACTTGCCTGCAGGGGCTCCTAATACCACCTGGATTACCTCCATGGGCGGCTGGCATCCCAATCAGTGGGCCGAGCATCGTCATCCGACGCTCGCCGAACTGGACCAGGCGGTCCCGGATCGTCCCGTGCTGCTATACGAACGCTTCACCGGTCCCTGTGCGACTAACAGCCTGGGCAAAGCGTACTTCGACGCCATCGATGCCGCGCCACCGGTTCATCCGGATATCAAGAAAATAAATGTTTCGCCCACCGGTGCGATCGCTGGCGCTGGCCAGTCTGGCAATCCCTCGGCCTCCGCGCTGTTCCTTTTACGCCGGATGCAGACCTTCGCGGACCGCAAGAGGGGCACGCTCGACGCGATGAACTATTCGGCCAGCGTCGGGCTGACCGCACATTTGGACCAGGTGTTGTTCCCGACGCCTGGACCTCTTCATCCCAGCCAGATCCTGTCGAATCTTGACCAATACCGCATGTACGATCCTTGGCTCGAGCTTCACCGCGAGGGCCGGACCATCATCCGGCTGCAGATGAATTTTCTGCAGAATCAGAGCGACCCGAATTTGCCCGAACTGAAAGAACGCCTGCGGAACCAGTTTCAGTTTTTCGGCGATGACATGATGCAGACCGGTGCGATCGGCGAATGGGCCGCGCCCCTGGGCAGCGGCGCCGTTTGGAGAGAGGCGCAACGGCTGGTGGCCGAAGCCGGCTGGCGCAACGAAAACGCGGTGCAAAACCTGGCGGGCCTGACGCAGGTGGTCGAGGCATATGAAGCCGTCAATCGGGAGTTCGATATTACGCAAAAGCGCTGGGTGGTCCACCACGTTCCCCAGGTCAGCGCCGACCTGCTTACCAGGCTCAAAGCCTTGGGGTGCGGCGTGGAGATGGGTGCGTTCCGCTGGGTCACGTCGTCCGATCCGAAGGTGGTCGCGGGGCCGCCGTTTCGAACCATCATGGACCACGGCATTCAGGTTGGTATTCACGGCGATGGCGTCCATATCGCGCCCTTGAATCCCTGGCTGCACATTTACTACGCCACCACCGGCGTCAACTCGTTTGGCGATAAGGTGAACGGCGATCAACAGCTCACGCGCGCCGAGGCCCTCCGTTTGTTTACTCGCAACAATAGCTGGTTCCTGCGGATGGAAGACAAGATCGGCTCGATCGAGCGGGGTAAGCTTGCGGATCTTGCGGTTTTGGACCGGGACTATTTCGCAGTGCCGGATGCCGATATCAAGAAGATCCGGTCCGTGCTGACGATCGTGGATGGCAAGATTGTTTACGATGCCGGCAGAATAGGGCGGTAGGGCGTCGAAACTGGCTTCTGCCTGCTCGATGCTGCCTACTGCTTGCCTTTACCGTCGACGGGTTTGAAGCAATGCGGCCCATTATCAAAACAGCCGGAAGTAACGATCTTCTGCCCGTCCCCGAGCACGATGTTCGTACCGTTGACGTGATTCGATCCGTCTAGTGCCTGATAACCGTCGACAGTGACCTCCTTCCCTTCCGCGAAAGAACTCTGGGAAAAGCCCAGCCTCTTCGCTACGTTCGGAGGAAGGGTGTTCACTAGCCAGGTAGACACCTTACCGTCCGCACCGGCCACATCCAGGTGGATCACTATGTGCGGATTCATCCATTCCAGCAGGCTGACTTTCCCGACTAAATGGACCGGTTTCTTCTGGTCGAATCCCGTGGCCCCATGATGCGCCCAGATGGGTGCCGCGGCTAGGAGGACAGCAACGACAAGCGGAAGTTTGAGTCTCATTAACGAGCGGCGTGCCCTCGCCCTAGCAAGGCCACGGCCTGTGCGTTCAAATCGGATTGTTGTTTGCTGCCTTCAGGCTCCAGGCAAGCGTGCACGTGCTCATGGTGCAACAGATCAGCCCGGCCCCGAGTGCACTTGGTGCGCGCACGCTCCGCCCGCTGCCATGTTTCACTGAATGCCGTTCCAGGCCTGTCGCCCAGAACCTTCGCGGCGTCACTGTAGGCATTAACGGAGCTGCGATACCGCTCCAAAAGTCGGGACCATTCCTCGCAAGGCATGACGATCCTCCACTCGGAAGCTTCCACAATGGGTCTGCTTCCCCAGGCATGCTACACCTGGTTCGAAAGCAAGTCAATGCAATTAAGTAACCTGTGGTTATCCTGCTGTTTCCCAGGAAATTCTCCTATACAGATGGAAAGTGCAGCCCAGTATTGTCCGTAACACTGTAGTAGAATGTCGCGATGCCCTGACAGCCTTCTAGATGTAACCCATCCGTGAGGGATTCGCAGGCCGCGAGGAAGAATTTGATTATCGTCGAACCCAGCAAAACCAACCACAGTACGATTGGCCGAGGTCGACGTCGTCAGAATTCCGCGATCTGGCGCATCCTAGGTCTCGGAGCGATACTGCACATACTGGCCGTCGGGATTGTGGCTCAGAATCTAGTAAGCGGTCCACCCGCACCGCTGCTTAACGGACTTGACCCGCTAATGCTTGCCTTGATGGCAAAGTGGCACATACCGGGCGGCGCTCTCGCGATTACTAAAGACGGGCGCTTGGTATTCGCTCATGGTTACAGCACAGGCGCGGAGGCAGTGCAGCCGGATTCGCTTTTCCGGATCGCAAGCATCACTAAGCCGTTTACCGCTGCAGCGATTCTCAAGTTGATAGAGCAAGGCAAGCTGACCCTTACCACACCCGCGTTCAGCCTCCTAAGCGATCTGACGCCGCCGCCGGGAGCAGTCGTAGATTCACGAATCTCACAGATTACGATCCAGAATCTTTTGGAACACAAAGGCGGCTGGGACCGGGATATTGCCGGTGACCCGCCATTCCTCTACCCGGTTACGGCCGCAACAACCTTCGGTGTTCCTCCCCCGGCCACTCCGGATGTGCTCATCCGCTACATGAAGGGCAAGCCGCTACAGTACGATCCCGGCACAACCTACGCATACTCCAATTTTGGCTACATTGTTCTCGGATCGATCATCGAGCATGTTAGTGGACAGAGCTATGCCGATTTTGTTCGCAACTATATCCTAACTCCCGCTGGTATCCAGCGAATGCATCCTGGCGCGTCACTGCCCGCGGGAAGGCTCGCCGATGAAGTGACGTACTATAACTATCCTGGCGCCCCGCTTGCTTCGTCAATCTTCCCGCCCGTTGGCAGTCAGGTGCCCTCCCCGTATGGCGGCTTTTCCGTCGAATTGATGTTGGCCAACGGTGGATGGATTGCCTCCACCATGGATCTGCTGCGATATGCCGACAATATTAACGGTCAATTAGGCCCGGCAATCCTCCAGTCGCCTCCTTCGGGATTCGTAGGATATGTTCCGCCTGTAGGTAAAGGATGGGGCTGGGTTTTTGACGGAAGCCTGCCCGGGACCAGCACCATCCTCCACCTGGATACGGGATTCAAAATCAACGGCAAGGTTACCTATGCGGTACTCTTCAATTCACGTCAGGCGGGCAGTCCGTCGCCAGACGTCATTGCTGACGCCGACAGTCAACTTTTGCAGGCCCTACAAGGCATTCAGAACTGGCCTTCTGGTGATCTGTTCTCAATTTACAGCGGGACCAACTCGGCGTGCGATTTTGCTCTTTCCGGCACGAGCACGGCCGCAAGTGAAAACGGTGGGAACGGCACAGTAGCAATTACTGCACAAAACTATTGCTCCTGGATGGCTACCAGCAGCGTGCCGTGGCTGACGATAAAATCTGGGCAATCCGGCGTCGGTAGCGGTACGGTGGCTTACAATGCGTCGCCAAACCTTACCGGCACCGCCCGCTCCGGAATCCTCTCCATTGGCGGCCTCAGTTACACCGTGCAGCAATCGGGAGGCTTGGCCAATGTTGGCTCGATAGCTCAAATCGCCTCGGAAGGAACCTGGAAGACGACCTTTGATTTCCTAAACCTGGGTTCCTCTCCGGCTCAGATGGAAGTAACGTTCTCCGATGACGTGGGGAACCCGTTGTCCTTGCCATTGGCGTTTCCTCAAGTGCTTACAGGCCCTGTCGTCGCTTCGACGCTCGACCGCACGCTCAACCCTAATGCGCAGATTGTGATGGAAAGCACAGGACCCGACAACGCTGCAACGCTGGTCGGCTCGGGGCAACTGCTCAGCAACGGCAACGTGACGGGGTTTGGAATCTTCTCTAATCAGAAAACTAACTGGAATGCGGTGGTGCCGCTGGAAACGCGGAATGCGGGCCGGTATCTTCTGGCTTTCGATAATACCGGAACACTCACCACGGGCGTCGCAGTCGCCAGCCTTACCGCGCAAGCGATCAACGTGCCGGTTATCATCCGGGACGATGCGGGCGCGCTGATCGGAAATCCGACGATTCCATTGAGCGCACTGGGGCACACGTCGTTCATGTTGAATGATCCTCAGTTGGGATTTCAGGTGACCAATGGCAAGCGCGGAACAATCGAGTTCGATGCACCCCCCGGGGCGCAAGTCAGCGTGCTTGGCCTGCGTGCGAATGGCCCGGCTTTGACGACGTTGCCCGTGCTCGCCAATGTCGGCACCTCCGGTGGCTCCATCACGCACGTGGCTTATCACAACGGCTGGACTAGCGCGTTCTACCTGGTCAACAGCGGTAATGCATCGGCGCAATTCACGCTAAGCTTCTTCGACGAAAATGGAATCGCGCTCGCAGTGCCGCTGTTGCTGCCGCAAGCGGGTACGAGCACGACAACATCGACCCTCACCAGAACGCTGGCCGCAGGGGCGATGTTGGTGGTGAACACTCAGGCTCAGGACGCACAGTCGCTGGTGATCGGCTCAGCCCAGTTGACGACCACAGGCAACATCAGCGGGTTTGAAGTCTTCCGCTGGATCACCTTTGGCCAGGAAGCCTCGGTGCCATTAGAAACGCGCGCTCCGAACAGCTTTGTGCTTGTATTCGACGATACGAACGGCCTGACTACTGGCGTGGCCCTGGCGAGCGCATCGGGATTGCCGGCCAATATCACTGCGACGTTTCGTGATGATAGCGGGACGCAGCTTGGAACTCCGGCAACGATCAGCCTCGTAGCAAACGGCCACACCTCGTTCCTGCTGCCGGACCGCTACCCGTCGGCAGCAGGCAAACGTGGAATGGTCGAGTTCACAGTGCCGAAGGGAACCAACATTAGTGTGATCGGCTTTCGCGCCAAGTCTGACGGTACTCTGACGACCATACCGGTGCTTGCCAAATAGGGGCGAGCCCGCCCACTATTTATGGGCGTGAGAATGGCCTGGAACAGTCCAAGTCACTCCGTCATAGTGATACGTGATGGCCAGCCCAAGCCACCACAGAATCTCTTCCGTCTCTTGCTCGAACTCACTACCCACATGCGGGTCAAATATATCCACCTGAAGATATGAGTTGGTCTTCAGATGGCCATGCCGGTCAATGTTGGCCGACGCTGGAATTCCGTAGCGTATCCGTGCTTGTTCAGCCTCTAACTCTTCAGCCCGTGTTTTGGGTAACGGCTCTAGGCCCTCCGGAGAGCTTTGCGTGGCCATAAGCGCGAAGCCGACAACCTCACCTGCGATTGAGGCCACTCGCAAGTACCCACGGGCGGCATTGAATCCTTGGCTTGTCTTGGCGACTCGACCAATTATGACTTCATCGACGCTTTCACTCGGAATCCCTCTTGCGAGCAGCCTGGCCTTCTGTTGCTTATACGTGGGGCCGATGGTGTTGCCATACTTACGCTTGTTACGAATCTCATTCAGATGCCGAAAGAGCCAGGGGCCTTGGGCGCGTACCGAAATCTTGAGCTGGTTTCGACTGTGGACGACAAATTCGGCCGCCTCCTGAACAGGCCGACCGGCAGCCACCATGGCGTTCGCGCTATCCAAAATCGACTGGGCACCGCGATTGTAGAGTCCGCGGAGAAACGCAGCCTTCGTTGCGTAATCGCCCAGCTTAAGGCCGCCGATCTGAACTATCTGGCCAGAGCCTGGCTTCCTGTGAGACGCCGGCACTTTACTTTGTGTATGACCCTTTACAGTGTGAGTAGACATTCCCTCCCCCGGACCTCAACGCCAAAAACAGATGATTATAGAACAAGGTGCAACTGAAGGCCACTCGCGGAAAGCAATATTGACGGGTGCGCGACTCGATCTCTCGCTTGATTGAACGGCTGCCGCTCTTATAAGGTGGAGCTGGAGGCCTTCCTGGAAGTCCACCTGATCGACGGCACCTACGAGTTGTTCCGTCACTACTACGCCTTACCGTCCGCGCGGGATCAGGACGGTCACGAGATCGCAGCGGTGCGGGGCGTCCTCGCGTCGGTATTGGGCATGATCCAGGGCGGTGCAACGCACGTTGCGGTTGCCACCGATCACGTGATCGAGTCGTTCCGCAATGAACTGTGGCCAGGATACAAGACCAGCGCGGGTATCGAACCAGAATTATTGGCACAGTTCTCGCTACTCGAAGAGGCCCTGTCGACGGCCGGCATCGTCGTCTGGCCGATGATCGAGTTCGAGGCGGACGATGCGCTTGCTGCCGGGGCGATGGCGGCGGCCCGTGATCCGCGTGTCGAGCGCGTAATCATTTGCACCCCGGACAAGGACCTTGCCCAATCCGTCCGCGGCAATCGAATCGTCCAGCTAAACCGGAGGACGCGGGTCACCTACGACGAAGCCGGCGTGCTCCAGAAGTTCGGAGTCTCGCCGGGTTCGATCCCCGACTACCTCGCCTTGGTGGGCGATGCGGCTGACGGCTATCCGGGGCTACCAGGGTGGGGTGCGAAATCGTCGGCCGCGGTTCTCGCCAGGTTTGGTCATCTCGAATGCATCCCCATGAATTGGAGCGAATGGCATGTGAATGCCGCCAACGCCAGCGCCCTCGCAAAGACACTTTCATTGGAGAACGACAGAGCGCTGCTGTTTCGAACGCTGGCTACACTCCGCACCGACCTCGACCTCTTCGAGGACGTCGACCAACTGCGCTGGGACGGTCCCAAACCAAGCTTCGAGGCGATGGGAGCCCGATTTGACGCAGCAGTCACCGCAACCCGGCGCAAACGGCCCGATCGGTCACATTGACGAGTACCCCCGCCAGCACCGTGGCTTGGGTCGCGTCGAGGTCAATACTAGGCTAAATCTACTTCCTCTGCTTGCAGACCTTTTGGTCCTTGTTTCACAACAAATGACACCCGCGCGCCCTCATCCAAGGAGCGATATCCGCTTGCTTGAATCGCGGAAAAATGCACGAACACATCCTCCCCGCTCTCGCGTTGTATGAATCCAAACCCCTTAGCGGCGTTGAACCACTTCACTGTACCCGTTTCTTTCATTAGTCCTCCTGCCCTTTAGTTGAGGGCGAAATATCGATTGAGAATGACAGCTAAATCACGGTAACGTCTGAGCGAGCTCAGAGACATGCAGGTCTTCTAGATCGTTTAAAGCTACCACAGCGTAGCCGGCTTTGCCGGTTTTTCTTTGCTCCATCCGAGCGTTTGCGTCTCAACAGCGACGGTCGCCGCTGTCGCCTGCAAGGCGTATACTGAGCACACGCATGGAGGGAAGATGAACTATCGATACCTCGGTTTCGGAGTTGGAATCACGCTTCTTTCAATGGTGCAGGGCCAAGTCGCGCCACGGTCGGAGTTGGCGGCCACCAAGTCCGTCAAGCCGGCCTGGACAGCGCCCAGAACCGCCGACGGGCAGCCGGATCTTCAGGGCGTTTGGGCCAACAACATCGCCACTCCACTGGAGCGGCCGAAGGAATTGGAGGGGCGTTCGTTATTGACGGATCAGGAAGTAGGTGCGCTTAAGAAGAAGGCGCATGAACTCTTCGGCGGTGGCAATTCAGACGCGGCATTCGGCGATACCGTCTACAGAAGTGTGTTGGCGAATGTGACGGGAGCAACATCCGGTTTCAAAAGTGTCGACGGCGAGACGGGCGACTACAGCTCGGTATGGACGGTCGAGCGAGAATGGGAAAATCGAACCTCGCTGATCACCGACCCGGCGGATGGGCGGATGCCCGCGATGACAGCTGAGGCGCAAAAGAGACGCGCTGCCGCTGCAGCAGCCAGGGCCCGCCGGCCCGAAGGCCCCGAGGATCGAGCCTTGCAAGAACGTTGTATTACGTACGGCTCGCCGCAGCTGACCGCGGGCTACCAAAGTTATTCCCGGATTGTCCAGACATCTAATGCGGTGGCCATCGAGACGGAGATGATTCACGACGTCCGGATCATTCCACTCGACGGACGTCCTCATCTCACATCTACAGTCCATCTCTGGCTGGGGGATTCGCGCGGCCACTGGGAAGGCAATACGCTCGTCGTCGATACCACCAACTACAAACCTGAAAGCTTCATGTCCGTGTCGAGCGAAAAGCTTCATGTGATTGAGCGCTTCACCCGTACTGGCCCGGAGAGCCTGAAATACGAAATCACCATCAGTGACCCGGGGACCTGGACGAAACCATGGAGCCTGATGATCCCCTTGCAGCACTCGCCGGATCAGATCTACGAGTACGCATGCCAAGAGGGCAATATCGGCCTGACGGGCATACTCGGGGGAGCCCGTGCCGAGGAGCGGGCGGCCGCCGGTGCTGAAAGGCGAGGATCGAAATAGAGTCCAGAGTCCTTGGCCGGCACGTAGAACAGCGGCTCAGCGAAGCAGACGCAGCTCTTCCCTCTCTAGAAGCCTGTTGAAGGATGGTGGGCGCGGCAGGACTCGAACCTGCGACCTCCTGCGTGTGAAGCAGGCGCTCTAACCAGCACGCTGGACGATTGAACGCTACGAAGTGCTCGGAAATTGTTGGCAGGAATGGACGGGCAGATTTATAGTTTGCGGGGTGACATCGCGTAGCAGATGGTGGTGCGGGGTGACGCACGGTCAACTTTGACGGTCTATGTGGACATCCGTGTGGACAGATCATGAAGCAAGTATTCTTGGTTGGAGTTCTACTTCTTTAGCTGGTTGCTTCGCATCCAGCGCAGCTACTGCATCGCGCTTTGCTGCCATCCGAATGTGGGAGTAGTGCTCCAACATCTCGCGGCTAACATGGCCCGCTATTGCCATGAGAGTTTGGTCTGGGACACCTGCTTCAGCTAGCTTTGTGATGGAGTGATGGCGGAGATCGTGGAAACGCAACCCTTGCAATCCAGCCTCGGTCGTGAGACTACGCCAGGCCGTGCGCCAGGATTGCATCGGGCGGGCAGGATCAAAGCCGCTGCTGCCAGTCAGTTCATCGCCGTTCTTGGTGTGTCGGAATAGCGCCGCTGGCAGCAGATAGTGCTCTGGCTCAACTGAGCCTAGTTTTCGCGCACGCTCAAACAGACGTGTGCAGGCAAGCATAGCGTCCCGGTTCAGGGGCACCACCCGCGCTCCCGCGTCGGTCTTGGTGCTGGCGCGCCGGATGGTCAGGGTTTTGCTGAGCAGGTCAACATCGCTCAGCCGTAGACCCTTCACCTCGCATCCCCGTGCTGTAGTGTTCGCTGCCAAGAGCGCGGCGAAATACGCTACCGTCCAGCCTGGTTTGGAGCAGGCCACCTTGAAGAGGTGTTGTTCCTGCTCAGGCGACAGTGCCCTGCCCGGACCTCTCCTCGCCTCCGGTAGCGATTTGAAATCATCAGCAATACGTGCCCATACCCGCCCCATCCGAAACACCATGCGCAGCACTTTGGTTTCAAGATTGACAGTGCGAGGGCTGACCGTCGCCACTCGTTTCCGTTGAAACGCTCGCACCATCTCGCTGGTGATGTCGCACAAGCGCATGCCGCTGAAGTGCGCTTTCAGCGCCACCATTCGCTCCTTGTCTATTCTCCGAGTTTTGGGCACTACCATTCGCTCGCGACTTGCTAGCCATTGCTCGCTCGCCTTCTCAAAGGTCAGCTTGGCGAAGTCCGTGGGCAGGCGGCCCTCCTCCTGCGCCTGCAATGCCTGCTGCCTGACCTTGACGGCTTCTCGGTAGTTGGTGGTTTTAGCTGAAACCTCCTTCCACTTACCTGCAATCTTCAATTTGTAATGCCATATCCCCCGCCTCTTGTGCAGTCCGTCCTTGTCACGGGCCTTGAGTGGGATATCCTTCATCATCGGTACCTCTGTCGGGGTCATTCTTTCTCCTTTCTGGTTTTGCGCGGTCTTCCGCCCAAAGCGCCATTGGCCTTGGAGCTAGCCGCCTTTCTACGGCTCCTTACGGAGCCTGCTTTGGCTGCCCGGCAGGCCGGACAGACTAGAGCGACTTTGTGGATCTTGCAGTGTGGGGTTGGCACAAGCAATAGTAACCCAGCATGTTAGGTATTACAAGATAGTGCTCAGGCAGCATGTGCCACCTTGGGTATGTCTCGCACTATCTCGCCATCCTAGCGACTATGAACCTGCCAAAAGTGCCACAACCTCAGCGGGGGTAGGAGGAGCAAAGCTCCTACCCCCTCGTGTGGGCGGGATTACATCTCCCATACTTCCAGACCCTAAAGGATTGGGATTTCGGGATTCTACGCCGCACGTACTTCCTCGGCAGGGACGGCCTCCCGTGGGAGATAAAGCTTTTCCTTGCCGGTGCCACTCTTCCAGTTAGGCCAAGTCTTTAAGAACTCATCCACAGCATTCTTCCCAACGCCTTGTTCTTTCGCCAGCGCCTTAATCCGCATCCCGTTTATGCCGTCCGGATTGGCCACAATAATTCCGGGCACAACTGTCTCCACCGATGGTTTCTGTGCGCCCAGAGTGACAGCGACCTCCTCAAACCCTCTGCCTTCGTGTAACTCCATGCCGAAGTTCTGTCCGACAGCATGGCGGGATTTAAAGCAGGTCATTCGCAGGCGATCTACTGGTCCACCTTTCCGGGTGCCCTCCAGGCAGTAGGCCATATCCACAGCCGCCTCAATGTCACTAGAGCCGCGATACCTCTTAGAGCTTTTGCCTTTGCCGGTATGATGGAGCACCAGCACTGTAGCTCCGGCGTTGGCGAGATTGCGGAACTCATTCATAAAGGGCCGGGTATCTGTGGAGGACTGTTCATCACCCGTGTGAAAGTAAACCAGAGAATCAAAGATCAGCAACGGCTGATATTCGCGAGCCAGTTTTTCAAATTCTTCGTAATCAGGTCCGGGAGGGTCATCGTGCCAACCTCCCCAGATGCCCAGGGAGCCCGTTGGAGCAATGTCCAGGTAGTCTAGATTACGGCGCACGATAGACAGAGGGTTTTCGCCGTCAAGGTAGAGGACTGGGCGCTGTTTCACTTCGCGCCCCAAAAACTGCCGGCCATGAGCCACCGCGCCCGCAATCGCATGCGCCACCCAAGTCTTGCCAGTGCCAGCTTCTGCTGTCAGAAGAGTGATAGCTTTCAACGGAATCATACCGGCTATAAGCCACTCAATCTCGGCACTCAGCGACCATACGGGGGATAAGCCAAATATGCTGTTGATGTTTTCAATCTTGGGCAAATCGCCAAGGTTTGGTACCATTTCAACGGGCATCCCCGCATCGACTGTCTGCACTTGTTGTTCTTGGTCCATCTTTACGCTACCCGCTCTTTCTTGGCTTCGATGAATGCCAGTAGGTCAGTCTGCTGATATCTAACCAGGCGTCCAATCCTGACTACCGTCGGACCCCCGCCATGGCTCCTCCACTTGCGCAATAGTGCTACTGAACACGACATCATGTCCGCAGCCGTTTTCTCATCGACTAGGCGGTTTGTCCCAGTGACAACTCGCGATGGTGCTTCCTCCAGTTCGTTTGAATGGGAAGCGAGATTGGTGAAACTGCGTTGAAGGACACTCTCCTGGCTGGCAAGAAGTCGTCCCTCAGAACTGTTTGATAGAAACATAAGTTTTCCTTTTGAAGAAAACGGGCATATATACCCGGCTGAGCAACATCGCGCTCACCTATCGAAGTGAGTTGGATCTCCACGCGCATGGGAATGGCTGACTGAAGATTTGGAGGGCGCTTTTGAGAAGCTGCTCCGTGCCTCAGGCAACTGGCCTGGAGATTTGATGAATGCCAGAACTTACGCCCCCCCGCATGGGGCTGGGATCCCCTAACAAGAGCTTCACCATACTGGGAAGCTGAGTCAGGCAGACGCCGTTCAGGCTACTGCGGCGTTATATTGGCCTCCCCTGGAGCAAATGCACCAGCGGGCCAGCTTCAGCATGAATTGCCAATTCTTGCTGTGAGTCTAGACTATCATAAGGATAGATGTGGCTCGGGTGCATCAGTGTCTAATCTTCTAGAAACAAAATCGAAATAAATTTGGCAAATCCCGACATTTTGGCTCCTGAATTGCCTCGTTATATGAAATCAATACGTTACAGCCATCCACGGGCTTGGACTACTACCGCCGCATATGGCTTGCATAGTTATTCGGGGTTATTTTCATCTTGGTCGAGTGATATGGACTGCTATAGCGACTATTAGCACCAATGGCTCCAATGGTTTGCAGAAGAAAAGAACGGTGAAACTAGCGAGTTACTAAAAACACCAGCGCGAGGGGGCTTTCGGTACAAAACAGCACCCCCGCGACACCCAGTGCACCGCGGGGGTCCAAGCGCCTTAACCCAATCTTAATCTTTCCGTCGCTAGGGCGATTTGAGAGCAGGCACGACGCAGCCAGCCTGAACCATATTTGGCATTTTGAAATGTGCGGCTAACTACCAAGATGGCTAGGCACACGGCTTACGCAACTTTAAAGCGCTCCGCTACTAGGTCATAGTTTGCCTGACCGTACTCCAAGCATTTCGTCATCAGGCAGCGCCGCAGCGCTTGAATATCGTGCTTCTTTGAAAGTCCGCTCAATACCCAGGGCGTGGAATGTATGAGCTTGGAATACAGCGTATAGTAGGCGTCGTACTCTTGCTTCTGCCCGACTTGGTTGGCAACGTTCGGAGTTTCTAGAAGGTTGCCAAACTCTGGGGTGTCCTTCAGGATGCTCTTCGCCTCCTTCGCATCCGGCCCAAACGTATTCATGAACTCTTGACCCAGACACGCCTTGGCGGAACCATCAAGATTTGAAAAAATCGCACGCACGTCTGGAATCTGCGCGGCTCCGAAACGGACCATCTGGGCATCACCGGAGAGGCAATACCGTATCCATAGATTGGTCTCGAATAGGGACCGCGCTACCCAAGCTAAGAGACCGAGTGGTTTCGCTC
>Ga0207711_10003716_pt1 | contig 13153 bp, 9 predicted proteins | sample KBSS34metaG_FD_184401 | JGI IMG/M metagenome (GOLD analysis project Ga0207711, IMG submission 184401) | Switchgrass rhizosphere microbial communities from Kellogg Biological Station, Michigan, USA - KBS S3-4 metaG (SPAdes) (version 2) | ecosystem: Host-associated > Plants > Roots > Rhizosphere >...
TCTCTATCCGCCCGACTGGGATGGAGGCTACGACGTCGATCGCTATCCGAGTTATGGACCAGATTGGCGCGGCTCGAGTCGTCCAGCCGTCGCGCAACTCGAAACACTCGGCGTGTACGAGCTAGCGGCCGTGCAGGAAGCATTCACACGATCCAGGCGGCGATCAATTAATGAGCCTTCGTGAACGCGTCTTCGGGAAGAATCCCATTCCCCCCGGCGTTAAGGCCCGATGTCCTCTTAAGGTGTTGCCTTTATTCTTCCCTTTCCTTTCCCTTCGTATAGTCACCTTTGAGTATTCTCGTTCCGCGGATCGTCTTTCGAGTTCACGTATTCAAAACCCAGCGGTCCAATCGCCGTGACCTGCGCGATGTATTCGCCGGACCTTGCCCAGTGAAAGTGAGGCGTGTCGCTTGGCAATACGATCACCGCCCCGGGTGGATACGCCTCCAGTTTGTCGCTGTCGAATTCTTCTCCCACGCCGATGTAGAAGACGCCGGCGATGACTGTGTAGATGCGATCCTCGAAGTGCCGATGCGGCATCAGTTTCACACCGCCCGGCACTTTGACCCTAATCATGAAGGGTCCAGGTTCCGACGGCTGACCTGCAATCACAGCAAGACGAACTGGCGAAGGGAGCGCTGCGAAGGGCTTCCAATCTATGGCTTCCGGCAGAATTGTTTCCAGTTGACTCAGCCGAGTGAGCTGTTCATGGTCGGTTTCACTGACAAGCGGTTCCGCGGTTGCACTACTTTTGGCTTGCGACATTTGTTGCTCTCCCAACTCACTCAGGGAGACCGCAGCGATTTGAAACTCGCGCGCATCTCGCCGACAAATAGATGGTCGGGAGTAAATCACAAGTACAAATGGGAATCTATTGCACCAAAGTATCGATCAATAGCTGGTTACTGATCACGGGTACCGATACCAAAGTACCATAGACGTCCGGCTCTTAGAGGCGCATTCTCGGATCGAAACGAGAGCTAACGCGTCGCGATCAATCAATCCCGATCTTCTTCATTGATAAGACGGCAGTGCGACTCGGCCTCAAATCAGCGAGAAATCCATAGCGCACGACTGAAAGGTAAGTAATGGAAACATCATGACTCAATCAACAAAGAATATCGTTCTCGTTCACGGCGGCTTTGTAGACGGTTCAGGCTGGGAAGGTGTCTACAGCGTGCTCAAGAAGGATGACTACAATGTCGCGATCGTCCAAAATCCGACCATCTCGCTCGCTGGCGATGTAGCGGCGACGCAGCTCGTTATTGACGAACAGGATGGCCCCGTGATTCTGGTGGGCCATTCCTACGGTGGCGCGATAATTACCGAAGCTGGTACCGATCCAAAGGTTGTCGGGCTCGTCTACATTGCCGCCTTCGCTCCAGACAAAGGCGAGTCGGTGAACTCGCTCATCAAAGATCCGCCGCCCGATGCACCAGTACCGCCAATCCTGCCACCGAAAGACGGCTATCTTTTTCTCGACAAGTCTAAGTTCCACGCTTCGTTTGCCGGCGACGTTGAATCGGAAAAGGCCGCGTTCATGGCGGACTCTCAAGTTCCCTGGGGTGTTCAGGCGCTCGCTGGTGCGATCAGCGAGCCGGCGTGGAAGAGCAAGCCAAGCTGGTACCTAATAGCTACCGAAGACAGAATGATTCCGCCACCGGCTCAGCATTTCATGTCTGCGCGAGCCGGATCGACAGTCGTTGAGGTGGCTGGCAGTCACGCAATCTACGTGTCGCAACCAAATGCCGTGGCCGCACTGATAAAACTAGCTGCTCAGGGTGCTGTTGCGGCAACCGCAATGAGCTGAGCTGCGGACCTTTTCGGAATCCAATGAGTTAGGTTGCCCAATAGTTTTCGGCGCCTGAATCTATCAACAGGGAGCTTAAATGAAGCTAACGCATTGTCGCCTGGCGGCGCTCATGGCGATACTCGTTCTTCTGTTTGTCACTGATACAGTTGTTCAGGGGCAGGGGCGAATTGTCATTAACGATCGTTTTGCGACTGCCAATGGAGTCAGACTCCATTACCTGACGGCAGGACAGGGCCAGCCGGTGATTCTATTGCACGGTTATGCGGAGAACAGTCACATGTGGCGGCCGTTGATGGTTGAGTTAGCCAAGACTCGATTGGTCATCGCGCCCGATCTGCGAGGTTTTGGCCAGTCATCCAAACCGAATGGTGGCTACGACAAGAAGACCATGGCTCAAGACATCCACGCTCTGGCTTCGTTGCTCGGGTTCGAACAAGCAAGTGTCGCCGGTCACGATATCGGGTTGATGGTTGCGTATGCGTACGCCGCGCAATATCCGGCTGAGGTTGATCGGATTGTTTTGATGGACGCATTCCTGCCGGGTGTCGGCGATTGGACCACGGTCTGGCTGTTGAGAGACTTATGGCATTTCCATTTTTACGGTGTCACACCGCTGAAGTTAGTGGCTGGTCGTGAGCGAATTTACTTCGAGCATTTCTGGAATGACTTTGCCGCTAACCCAGCACATTCGATCCCGGAAGCTGACCGTCGCTTCTATGCGAGAGCTTATGCACAGCCTGGTGCAATGCGCGCGGGCTTCGAAGTGTTTCGCGCCTTCGAACAAGACGCCAGGGATTTTGCGAAGCTTGCGCAAAATAAACTAACCATACCGATGTTAGTGCTTACCGGAGAAAAGGCGTCTGGAAGTTTCTTGATTGAGCAGGCGCGTCTGGTTGATTCAAACGTGCAGGGAGTCGTGATCAAGGGTTCCGGTCACTGGCTGATGGAGGAAGCGCCACGCCAGGTTATCCCTCAATTAGTCGCCTTCCTAAAATAAGACCAGCTTGACCAGTAGGCGGTCTGCAAATGCTGCTTATCTCAGCAAAGCACTGATATGAAATGAAAGACCATCCCATGCCATATATATGGTAGGGGTTAAATCTTGGGTCATTCTCTAAATCGAACTGAACATAACGGCGCGAGGAGTGCTCAACACCACCGCCCTTCATTTCTCAAAGTCAAACCACCTAAACAGTGAGTCCCATTATAAAGGGTAAGCGCTATGACTGATACAAGCTCTGACATAACCACTCTCGAAAGCATTCAACCTGTTAGCGGCGCTGCATCAGCGCCGGCCGGCGGCCCAATCCCCGGCATCGCTCTGTGTCTCTCAGGTGGCGGCTATCGGGCTATGATTTTTCACGTCGGCGCTCTAGTGCGACTGAATCAGCTCGGGTTTCTGAAGAAGTTGGCCCGCGTCTCGAGCGTGTCTGGCGGCTCACTCACCGCCGGTGTCCTCGCCCTCGCCTGGAAAAATCTTAGCTTCAACGATAAGGGCGTCGCCGGCAACCTCGAAGAGCAATTAACGAGGCCAATCAGGCGAATGGCGAACATTACGATCGATCAAGGCTCGATTATTAAAGGCATACTCATGCCACGTCGCAGCATTTCAGATGAAGTTACCCAAGCCTATCGCGACCATCTCTTCGGAAACGCAACGCTACAGGACCTGCCCGCTGATAACGAAGGACCCCGGTTCGTAATCAACGCCACCAACGTGCAGACAAAAGTTCTCTGGCGATTTAGCCGCCCTTACATGGGTGACTACCGCGTCGGCCTGGTCAGGAACCCAACGACTGACCTTGCTGTTGCGGTTGCGGCGTCCTCCGCCTTTCCACCCTTCCTTTCACCCGCCCAGCTCGAGTTGGATCCTTCAAACTTCGATCCAGACACGCCTGCTGTTCTTAAAGAGGATGCGTACCGCAGCAACGTGGTCCTTACGGATGGCGGCGTCTACGACAATCTCGGTTTAGAGACGGCATGGAAGAGTTACGACACGATCCTCGTCAGCGATGGCGGCGGCGCCGTAGATGACGAGACCGACCCCGAGCGCGATTGGGCCCGACACTCATATCGAATCCTGAATCTCATCGACAACCAGGTTCGCAGCCTGCGTAAGCGACAAGTTATCGACTCGTACAAACAGTCAGCGCGCAAAGGCGCGTACTGGGGCATCCGCACCAGCATTGCCGACTACGGTCTACCTGATGCGATGAACTGCCCATTCGATAAAACGATGGAGCTTGCAGCAGTTGCAACTCGTTTGAAGGCGCTCGACGCAACACTACAGGAGAGAATCATTAACTGGGGTTATGCGGTTTGCGACGCCGCCCTGCGCAAGCACGTGGATGGGACATTGCCGGCGCCTATCGCTTTTCCGTATCCGGCCGCAGGCGTGTGAGCTCAACGATGCCACCAAAGAGATTAATGTTCCGAGCATTCAGTGGTCGATAGTGTGCCCCAAAGCCACAACGTCCAGAATCGGACTGGCGCCAGAATGAGAACGGGGCTTCGGCTGAAGACGCGGTACTAAGGCCGGGAGAGATAGCTCAAGAGTATCTTCACGAGCGACTTGCGGAGGTGTTCGGACCTCCAGAATAAGCCTGCAGTGATGATGTCCTATTCGTCCTTGGAATCCACTCGTTTATGGCAAGTATCGAACTCTCAAGACACCAATGTGATGTAGCACGTGCGCGATTATGAAATAACCGATCGCACGAGCGCTCATGGGATGAGTAACAATATTACAGAAGCGCTCACTCTGCTCATCAGTCATATTCTTAAACAGAAACTCGGTGGCATTGCGAACGGTCTTGAACTCAGAAATCAGATCCCCCATCGTGCGGTTGGAAACGTCGACATTGCCAGCATACAGTTCTTCATCCATACGATAGACAGGGGCTGCATCGCCTCGCGCGGCAGCTAATGCACGATAGGCGAAAACTCTCTCAGTATCGATGATGTGCATCAACACCTCTTTGATGGTCCATTTCCCTTCCGCGTAACGATAGCCATGCTTCGTAGACGGTATTGTCTCAAAGAACTCAACAGTTCCGAGCGTATTCTGCTCCAGCATGTCCATATAATCACCATTTGGAATCAGATCGAAGTACTTCTGATAGTTTGGATCATACTCATTCGCGTCAGGCCTTCGCATACGACCTATTCTAACTGCGCACCGAGTGCGACGCCACGCATGAGGAAAATTGCGTGATCAAGCGGCAAGTTCTCTTCGCCCAAAGGCGCCGGAGAAAGATAAAAGTGAGATTCTCCTTCGTCACGAGTCTGAAGAAGGACATCGTAGAGAAGTAAGACATCATTAACGGCGGGGCGGGAGAGTTACGGCAACGCGCGTTTGCGGGGTCGCGGCCTGTGTGCGGCGCAGCACTTCATCACTCGTCAACGAACGCATAAACTCAACCAGAGCATTCATCTCCTCGTCGGTTAAGTTCAAAGGACTAATGCGCCGGTCCAGGTACGGATTGGCTTCGCCACCACGATCGTAGAATCTCACGACGTCCAGTAGTGTCTTCTGCGAACCGTCGTGCATGTAAGGCGCGGTTAATTCGACGTCGCGCAACGTCGGAGTCTTAAAGGCCCCGATGTCGCAGCGCAGGTTGGTAACACGATAGCGGCCGAAGTCGGATGTTGCCTGTGTGTGCGCCAACGCCTTCATAGCCACTCCTGTATTGTGGAAATCAAAGTCACTGAAGAAGGGCGAGCCATGACTGAAGGCATGACAGTTTATGCATTGGGCCTTACCGCGAAAGAGATCCCAGCCGCGTTTCTGTGCCGCGCTGATGGCGTTCCGGTTACCGGCGATGAAACGGTCGAATGGGGAATTGCCGGACAATTGCGTTCGTTCGAAAGCCGCAATCGCTTTAGCGATTACATCGATAGTGACTTTGCTTTTGAAAACGCGACGAAACCTTTGCACGTAATCGGGATCGTCTGCCACCCGAGCGACAACAGCATCGTAATCCTGCATGCCCATCTCAGACGCATTCACTAACGGGTGCTTTGCTTGTTCTTCAAGTGAGTGCGCGCGCCCGTCCCAAAACAGAGTGGTACTGAACATCGCATTGAGCACGGTCGGGGCATTGCGAGTGCCGCGATTGCTCCGCGTCCCAATGGCCGTGGCATTACGATCTGTAAAAGCGCTCGCCGGATCGTGGCATGTTGCACAACTGACTGTGCCATCCGCTGACAACCGTTTATCAAAATAGAGCGCTTCGCCGAGTTTGACCTTTTCCGTGGTGATCGGATTATCTACCGGTATACGCTTGCGCCACTCCCGCACGGGAATACCAAGCGGCGCCTGCATTGCGGAAGCAACAGCCAGGCAACACAAACTCGCGAACAGAATTGGCAGGATTGAGAAAGTCTTTCTAATCACGTGTCAGGCCAAGGCGGCGGGCGAATCGGCCAAAATATCCCCGCCGTGCTCTTTCAGCATTTGCGCGAAGTCGCTGAGAGTAGTCGTTATTTTATCGTGGAGCTCGAGATCCCCGGTCTTAGTGAATAAGAGTTCTCGTACACCGCGTCTCTCTAAGAGATGAAACAATCCCTCGCGCACGCGCACGCCGTTCTCGTCAACGGCGTAATGAGTTGTCTTCTTTCCGTCAATGACGCGCGCGATCTTGCAAGTGATGTCGGCTTCGCGTTCGTCAAGGATGCACTCGACGGCCAGATTCTTTCCCATGAAAGTAACCGTGGCGAAGTCGATCTTGTTATTAACCTCGAGCTCCGGCGGCGCGAAGGAATAGTCTTTCACGAGAAAGTCGAATGTCCTGGCTGCCGCCGCAAAAAAGTATTCAGCTATCTCTTGATCCATAGTGCTTCAGAAATCGAGACCAGGTACACCGCCGCACTTCTTGCCGTTTCGGTTGAACTCCTTTCTGTATCTATCGTAGCCCTTTGTCTCCTGCCGCTCCATGTTGTAGGCGTCACTCAAGGGGTTCTCGCCTCTTCTGGCCCGCTCCGCGCGTCGCTCAAAATCCGGCCCGATATCAACTACTTCCGCGCCTGCTTCGCGCGCCTCGCGTACCCACTGCCGGTTGGCTTCCCCAGCCGCTCCCTGGTAAGTTTCGGCGCCAATTCGCTCAGCATACTTCTCTACCCGCGTCATATTTTCGCCGATCACGATCGTTCTATCTGCCGCACGCGCCGCTCGGCTGGCTGCGCCCAAGCCGGTTGCAAACGGAATAACCGCGCCCGCTACATCCGCTCCGAGCGCGATGATGTTCATCGTGCGATCCTTGCGGCTGCCGGTCGCGAGCTGATAGATGTCGTAAAGGATGAAGCCGACATCGGCGATGGTATCCAGTATCTGCCCGCTCGAATCGGTGAAGTTAGTCGGACTGTTGAAAACGTACCCGTAAAGATTCGTATCACCGCCGCTGAAACCAATCGAGTCTTCGCTGATGAAGCGCTGAAGAGTCGGACTGTAGTAACGGGAGCGGTAGAACTGTAGCCCTGTACCATCATTCTCGCGGCCGGTGAACTGCGACGAGTTGCTGCTGGCGGCCCCGCTCGCAGTGGCCTGACCAAAAGGCTCGTACGTGTACTGCGTCGACAACGCACCACTTGCATTCGCGAGTCCCAGAGTCGAACCGAGGGCATCGCTGAAGAAGTGACTCGACCCGCTGGCGTCAGTGCGCATGAAGGTGCGATCGGTGCCGCCCATCAGCATATTCGCGGAAGGTGAGCCACCACTCTTCTCCTGCACCACGTTCTGGCCATCGTAGAGAAATTCGGTGGTCGCACCATTAACAGTCTTCGCTTTGCGTCTGCCAAACGAGTCGTAGGAAAAACTCGCGCTGAGTCCGGCGCCGCTGACCGAAGCAAGTTGATTGCGGGCGTCCCAGGTGTAAGTGTTCACACCGTCAGACGTGAGATTTCCGTTCAAATCGTAAACGAGCGTTGCGGACCCTCGTTGCGTCAGTTGGTTGTTGGCGTTGAAGGTTGAAGAAGCCACCGCTTGCGGGAACGCCACTCGCGCAAAACTGCCGCCAGTGTTCTTGCGACGACCGGCCGCGTCGTACGTGTAGGTGAGATCGCCAAGCACGAGCGCGCCGTTCTTGTAAGTGATGCCGGTGAGCTGCGACGCGACGTCATAGGCGTACTCCATCCGCAGCCCGTTTGGCAGCGTGAAAGAAGTGAGCCGATCTGCATCATCGTGAGCAACACCGACAACGTTTGTTCCCTGAGTAATACTGGTGACCCGATCGGCATTGTCGTAAGCATAACTAACCGTTGGTTGACCAGCGACGGTCATGCTGGTCCGCCGGCTGGCTGCGTCGTAGCCGTAACTAACACTACCCTGCGGCGTCGTCTGTGAAGTCAAACGATCGAGGTTGTCGAAGCCGAAAGTCATCGTGCCGGAGACCGAATCGACCGTTTGAGTCAAACGGTCACCAGCGTCGTAGGTGTAGTTAATGGTGCTTTCGTAAGTCGTAGTCTGGCCCGAGACTACTGCTCCAAAGCCGGCGAAGTTCACCCGATTTCGATTGTCGTAGGTGTAGTTTGTGACTTTGCCACGACGATCGGTAAGCTTCGTCAGATTTCCCATCCCGTCGTAAACGTAACTCTGCGTGCGAAGCAGTGCGTCCTTCCGCGAGGTCACGCGGTCCATGTTGTTGTAGGTGTAGGTCGTCACATTGTTGCGAGCGTCCTTCACGGTCAACAAATTGCCGTTCGCGTCGTAGGTATAGGAAGTCGCGCCACTCAGTGGATCGGTAAACTTCTTGAGTTGATTCAGCGCGTCATATTCGTAGCGAGCCGTCTCGCCGAGCGGATTCCGGATACTCAAGACACGACCGGCATCGTCGACGAAACGAGTGGTGATGCGGCCGAGCGCGTCGGTGTAAGTGGTGAGAGTTCCCGACTCGTATCCCAGTTGAACCGTGTGCTGGAGCGGATCCGTGATCGAGGTGACCTGGCCCGCCGCGTTATAGGTCATCGTTAGTTGATGATTGAGCGGATCGGTCACGCTGGTGATGTTTCCCAGCGCGTCGTGGCCAAAGGTGACAGTATGGTTCAACGGGTCGGTAATGCTGGCCAGCAGCGAGAAGGTGGGCTCGTAAGTGTAGGACGTAGTCACAGCACCGGACGTTCCGGCCAACCGAGTAATACTCGTTAGGTTACCGATAGCGTCATACGTAAAGGCGGTCTGGCGGCCGAGCGGGTCCGTCTCACTCAGAATGTGGTTGGTGCCGGCCTGTCGCGCATACGTAGTCGTCTGTTGCTCCGGCTTACCTACCGCATAGGTATCTGTGATCATCGCGCCACTTGAATTAAAGGTGACGCGGCGAACGTTGCCGCGCGGATCCGTGACGTCGGTTTGCGTCACCAGGCCGTTGGCGCCGAGAGTGTAAGCAAACTGGTAGAACGTACTGTCGGCTTGAGTCTGTTTAATGACCCGGCCGTTTGTGTCGTAAGTATTAGTGAGATAGAGGATGCCTTTCGGATCGGTGATCTTGATCATCCGGTTCGAAGTATCGTAGAGATACTCCGTCACACCGGCAGCGTCAGTCGCCTTCCATAATCTGCCGCTGGCGTCATACGTATAGGTTACAGTCCGGCCGATGTTGTCTCGGGCCAGAGTAATGCGATTACTCGCGTCGTAAGTGAAATCAATGTACTTACCATTCGGCGAAGCAATCTTTGTGAGATTGTGGTTGGCGTCGCGCGTGAATACGTAGGCGTTGCCGTAGCGATCACGCATCGACACTATCGCTGCCTGCCGCGGCGTCGGAGCGGCTTCAGCGTCGGGAAACTCGAAGACAGTGCCGTCTTGCAGCGTCAACAGCCAGCCGGCGCCGCCGAATCTAATCGTAGACTTGTAGAAAGCAGACGGAGTCTCTGTATGCTCGTAAACGGCGTCGGAGAACCCAGTCCCGGGCGAGATGCGGTTGTAATGCACGCGCCCGCCATCGGGCAAAATCAGATCTGCAAACGTGTAAGGAAAGATGTCGCCGACGAGGAATAACTCGTAAGGGTGCGTGGCCCCAATACCGAACGGTCGAGAAACTGTATCGCGCGGGCGATATGTTCGGGTGAGCACTAACGGCAGCGTGTCAGGAATGATCAGATCGGTCTTGCTGTAAACGAACAGACCGGTGCCAAGATCAACTGGATCGCCACCTCTACACGCTTCGCATGGCTCTGGTCCTTCTCCTGGAGCATTGGATGGGTTTGACACCATCGCGCCCGTGAACTCATACAACACCACCCCGGGATCGGGAACAATCTGCCGGCCATTCGGCGTGACAGTTCCATGCCCGTAGACGTACCAGCCTTTATCTTCAGCGTCGTAATTCCAAAAGTCGATGCGCGCGCCTGCCGGCTGATTTGTGTAATTGGGATAGATCAGTTGCGCGCGCGGCGGAATAACTTGCGAGCCGCCCGGCTGGATCGTGAAGAAGACGGGAACACTCACACCCGCTGGTAACGGGAATGGTGGTTGGTTCGTTGGAATGGGCGTGATACTGAGTTGATTGACTGTGTTCCCATCGAGATCGCGAATCGCGGTCTGCGGAGGCAGTCGCAATTCCAAACCGGGGATCAGAGGATTCGTGATGACGGTCTGTTTTGTGGTCGGCGATTGAATATTGACGGCGTGGGCCGTATCGAGCTTCGGCATCCAGATCGTATAGCCCAGCAGATTTGTCTTGTCCGCTGTGATATCGACTCCGATCTTGAAGACGCCATACGTTTTGCCGGCGACGCTCGCGGGTTTTCCATCAAGTCGCATCACCTGATGCCCGCTCGAGAGATTTGTCAGCAGGAACCTGCCAGTTTGATCTGTTTGCGCAGTGGCTGATCCGATTTGCAGGGACACGCCGGCAAGCGGACGACCATTCAGCGTCAACACCTGGCCAGCCAGGGCGGTCACACCTGCTTCGGCTTGTAGTGGCGGCAGCGATTGTGCTTCGGAGTTGACCGGCTTGCTGCGCCAGTTGCCGCGCAGGTTATCTGCATCCGGTATCCACTCTTCGTCGCCGCTGCGATTGCCCGTCTCTTTTCCCTGGGTTGTGAAACTGAACAACGCCGGGGTCACGACGCCGCCGGAATCGGTGGCGCCGGCAAAGCTGACAGTGTAGGTAGTCCCGGCCTCGAGCGTGGGCAATGGCGTAACAAATGCGAGCCTGCCGCCTTCAGTAGGCACCGTCCTGGTTGCAACTGCGCCATGTGGTCCATTGACTGTGATTGTGGCCGAGTTGATTGCTTGCACCGCGAGTGGCCGGGAAAAGCGCAAACCGATCAAGGTGTCAGTAGGAACATCAACGGCATCATTGGCTGGAAAGGAACCGGCTTGATAAGCGGCGCCTGGAGTCACGGAGCTGGACGTGTTAGCTGCCGGTTCAAAATTCAAAGACTCGACGTTGAAGATCTCGCTCGCCGGAATCTCATTCCCGGCGCGGTCGGCTCCGCCTTCGATCAAGATATTCCCATCAGCTTGCAGCGTGGCCTTCTGCTTCTGACGTCCGGCAGCCAGTCTGCCGGTCAAGGTTGTCGCCGTCTTCGTTTTGAAGTCCCACAGTTCTGCTTTGTTCATTGCCTGACCGGTAGCGGACAGGCCGCCAACGATCAGCACACGCCCGTCCGTGAGGAGAGTCGCAGTGTGATAAGCACGCGCAAAGCTGGGTGACGAGATCAGCTCAACCGTTTGACTGGCGAGATCAAGAATCTCAGCACTTTCAACGGTTGTGTCGTCGAGCCCCTTGCCGCCAACGATCAGGACGCGGCCATTCGGAAGCATGGTGGCGGTGTGCCACGCACGCGCCTGACGAAGCGCAACAGACAAAGGCACAACCTCACCGGTGCGCGGATCACTGATGGCGATAACCGTTTTTGGCCCGTTAGTATCCTGGCCGCCCGCGAGCAGCAAACGACCATCGGGCAATAACGTCGATGTCTGGCCGGTTAGCTCTCCTGTTTGCGACCTGACTGGTCTCGCTGGTCGCGCGGGTTTCGGAGGCGGTATTAACTTCGTGCTCCGCGGATTCGAGGCCGCAGTGCTCGCTTCACTCATCGCTAAAGTGACGATGGGTTGAAACGTCAGCAGAGAGCTCAAAGTGAGGACCAGGCCGAAAGTGATAAGCTTCTTCATGCTTTGCTCCAGTTCAATAAACAATTGCCTATGGGTTAGTGACACTCAGATTCAGACTTCCCGTGCTGGCAGTGTTGGGATCAACAATCACCGTGTACGTGCCGGCGACAGGAAGCGTTTGAGTGGCGAGATTAAAGGTGCTGCCGCAAGAAAAAGTGGAAGTCAAATTAGTGCCGTCCGGTTTTTTCAGCGTGACGGTCACACAGCTAAACGTACTGCCGGCAACTCTCACCGTCACTTGCTGGCTCGCGGTCCCGCTGAAAGTGAGACTCGAAATTTGCCCAGGTGTTGTCAGGCTCACGTTGATGGCCGGAGCATTAATTGTGAGCGTGCCGGAAGTATCGACGACGTTGTAGAGAGATACCGTCGCCGAGCCCGTCGCACTCGTGTTCGGATCGACCAGGACTGTGTAAGTACCAGCGACGGCGAGCGTTTGCGGCTCGATAAAGATGCTACTGCCGCAACTGAACGTGCTGGCTTGGGTCGAACCATCCGGCTTGAGAATCGCGAGCGTCCAGCAACCGGTAAGAGTTGCACTTCCGTTGAGACTGACGCGCTGGCCCACCGTTCCGTTGAAGGTCAGACGCGCCGTTTGACCGGGCGTCGGCAATGAAACGGGAACACTCGAACCACTCGGCGTGATCGAGCCAGTTACGTCTGTGACGTCGTAAGCAGTCACTGTCGCCGAGCCCGTCGCGCTCGTGTTCGGATCGGCCAGGACTGTGTAAGTTCCCGCCACCGGCAACGTTTGTGGATCGATGAAGATGGCGCTTCCGCAACTGAACGAGCTGGCGAGCGTCGAACCATCCGGCTTGAGAAGCGCGAGTGTCCAGCAACCCGTTAGAGTTGCACTGCCGTTGATACTGATGCGCTGGCCCACCGTTCCATCGAATGTCAGACGCGCCGTTTGACCGGGCGTCGGCAATGAAACGGGAACACTCGGACCATTCGGCGTGATCGGACCAGTTACGTCTGTGACGTCGTAAGCAGACACTGTCGCTGAGCCCGTCGCGCTCGTGTTCGGATCGACCAGGACTGTGTAAGTGCCCGCGACTGGCAGCGTTTGCGGTTCGACAAAGATGCTGCTGCCGCAACTGAACGAGCTGGCGAGCGTCGAACCATCCGGCTTGAGAATCGCGAGCGTCCAGCAACCCGTAAGAGTTGCACTGCCGTTGACACTGATGCGCTGGCCCACCGTTCCGTCGAAGGTCAGACGCGCCGTTTGA
>Ga0207711_10003717_pt1 | contig 13152 bp, 14 predicted proteins | sample KBSS34metaG_FD_184401 | JGI IMG/M metagenome (GOLD analysis project Ga0207711, IMG submission 184401) | Switchgrass rhizosphere microbial communities from Kellogg Biological Station, Michigan, USA - KBS S3-4 metaG (SPAdes) (version 2) | ecosystem: Host-associated > Plants > Roots > Rhizosphere...
ACTCAAAAATCCTATTGTCGTTGCCGTTTGTTGCGCGCGTGCCGCGAGCGGCCACGCCGCCGCCGCGCCACCCAGAACGCCGAGAAATTCCCGTCGCCTCATGTCCGCCCCCAGGCTTAGGACGAAACATCGTATCGGCTTAGACGGGTGCTTTAATAGGGGCTCAGACCGGTTTCGCTAATGCAATGTCGGATTCGCGCCGATGTCCGCTTTGGGTCATTAGCCGACATTTCCGGGACTTGCCGCCATGTCCGCTTTGCCCCCGATAACGCCCGAAAAAGCGGACATCGACGATGTCGGCTAAGTGCCAATAGCGGACATCGCGGCGCCTCACTCGATCACCTCGTCGGCGCGGGCGAGTACGCTCGCCGGCATGTCGAGTCCAAGTGCCTTGGCAGTCCTGAGATTGACGACGGTTTGGTACTTGGTGGGTGCCTGAACGGGAAGGTCAACCGGCCTTTCGCCCTTGAGAACGCGATCGACGTAAGTGGCCGCCTGCCGGAACTGGTCCAACAGATCCGGACCGTATGACACCAGCCCACCTCCTTCGACGAAGAAGCGATAGGGGTAAACAGCGGGCAATCGGTATCGGGCCGCCAATGCGATGATTTGATCGCGAGCAATTGCCGACTGGCCCCCCGTCACGATCATGCCGCCATTCGAGATGCGCGCGAACGACGCCACGGCGCGCTCCATCCCGGCTGAGTCACGTACGCTGACTGGGATGACCTCCACCCCGAGCGGGGGCGCCAAGGCCTGGATCACGGCGAACTGACCAATCCCAGTGGTAATGTTGGGATCGCGAAAGACGGCCGCTCGCGTTACGCCCGGTGCGATCTGCTTGAGCAGTTCCAACCATTTCCCACTCAAACTGTATTCGAACTGCATAAAGCCAGTGACGTTGCCGCCTGGCCGCGCCAGACTTTCGACGACGCCGCCTCCGACCGGATCAAGGACCATCGCGAACACGATCGGCACAGTGCGGGTGACCTTTTGCAACGCCATCGTTGTCGTGCTGGTAGCGGAAAGAATGACTTCGGGTTCGAGCGCGACCAGTTCCGATGCGAGCCGGATATAGCTGTCCAGATCGGCAGCGCCCCAGCGAATATCGATCTGTATATTGCGGCCCTCGATCCATCCCAGCTTCTGCAGCGCCTGCAGGAACGCCATGACGCGGCTTTGCCCTTCCGCATCCTCCGCGGGTTGGGTCATGAACACGCCGATTCGGCGGGCCCTGCTTTGCTGCGCACGCAGGCCCAGTGGCCACGCCGCCGCCGCGCCGCCGAACGCTGCAATGAAATCGCGCCGCCGCATGACTCGCCCCCTCTGGCCGAGTATCGTATCGGCCAATAGCAGTACTTTGATAGGGCCTGATCCCGATTTGATAGGGTCTGTTTCCGGTCCCAGTTCAGCGTGGCCGATGTCCGCGATGGGTCATTAGCCGACATCCTGGGCAGTCCGCCGGATGTCCGTTTTGCCCCACATAGCGACAAAAATAGCGGACATGATCGCATGCCGGCTCGCGCTCCTCACTTAATGAAGTGCGGCCTGAAGTTCGAAATCTGCGCTTATATTCTGGAGGGTCCGATCAAACCTTATCCTCCTTCACGCCCCTCGCCACGATCGTCAGCCCGTCGATCGGGCGCTGAAGCTTCAGCGCCTCCTCCGCCGGCGCCGTCAGCCAGGTCTCGATCTCCTGCTCCATCGTCAGGATCACCGGCATCGCCTTGGGATGGATCGGCGCGACGACGGCGTTCGGCTCGGTCGTGAGAAATCCGAACAGGTCGTTGGTGGTCTCGCCCTCCTTCACCTTGCGCACCGAGGTCCAGCGGGTCCAGATCCCGGCGAACACCGCGAGCGGCCGGCTCTCATCGAGCGCAAACCAGACGTCGCCGCCTTCCGCCTTGTTGAACTCGCTGAACGAGGTGAACGGCACGACGCAGCGGTTGTCGATGCCGAGCCAGCGCGTCCAGTGCGGGCTCGAGGTGTTGCGGATGTTGGTGATGCCGCCGTCCGGCTCCAGCCGCAGGAGTTCGCCGAAATCGACCGGCCTGCCCTTGGCGCGCAGCTTGTCGGCGCGCCGGCCGGCGGCGTCGAGCTGCGCCTTCTGCGACGACGGCATGCCCCAGCGCATCATGCAGAGCTCGCGGATGCCGCCCCGGTTGGCGACCACCGGCGCCTGATAGTCGGGGAAGATGCCGGGCAGCGGCGGCAGATTGCCGGTCGAATCCTTCAGCGCGCGGGTGAGCGCGACGATCGCCGCCTGCCCCTTGGTCTGGCTGTAGAGATTGCACATTCAGGTGGCCGCATAAGATTTCAGCAAGGGTCAGTCATCAGCGTCATTTCTATATCGCCAATCGCGGTATGGCATCGCGGCGGCGGCGGCACTGAGGCCGAACGTGCTCGGCGGGCCAAACATCACACCGACACGGCGGCACCCGCACCGCGGACAGCGCAGCCGTTGCGCGATGTGAGCCAGCGGAAAGTCCCGCCCCCGGACGCGATAGGGCGCGTGCACAAAAAAATCTGAGATCGGCATGTCCGCATGAGTCTGAAAGCGGACATTCGCGGCTAAGTGCCAGAAGCTGCCGTCAACGAAGTTCATTCAATTACTTCGTCGGCGCGGCCCAGCAGCGGAAGGGGTATGGTCAGGCCGAACGCCCTGGCCGTCTTGAGATTGATCACGAACTCGAACTTCGCCGGCTGCAGAACCGGCAGATCGGCAGGCCGCTCGCCTTTGAGAATGCGCGCGGCGAACAATCCGACCTGGCGATAAGAATCGAAAAGATTGGCTCCAAAACTCGCCAGGCCGCCGGCGTCGGCGAATTCGCGCCACTGATAGATCGCCGGCCAGCCATGGCGGGATGCCAGTGTCAGGACTTGGGTCCGCTGGCTGGTGAAAAAGGGGTCTGCTGCGACCAGCAGGCCCGCGATGGACTGTTGCGCGAACATCGCGAATGCAGCATCGATTTGTGCACTCGTAGTCGCGTTTCCGAACAGCAGCTCGCGTCCTGTTGTTCGCGCTGCTGCCTTGATGCCATCGATCTGCAATTGAGTCTCAGGCCGCGAGGGGTTTAACAGCACGCCGATAGTCCCCCGAGGTGCGAGCTCGTGCAGCAGCTCCAGGCGCTTGGGGTCGAGCTCGATGGTCATCGCGGCGATGCCGGTGATATTGCCTCCCGGGCGATTTATGCTTGCAACCAGACCGGTACGGACCGGGTCGGGAATGGGTGCGAATACGATCGGAATTGTCGAGGTCGCGGCTTTCGCTGCCAATGTAGGTGTCGAGCCGCCAACGGTTACGATGACCGCAGGGGAGAGCTTGACCAACTCGGCGGCCAACATCGGGAGCGGGTCGAGCGTGTTGTTGGCGTACCGAGGTTCGATGCGAACCGATCGACCAACTTCATACCCCGCCTGCCTCAGGCCGAGGTGAATGGCCTCGATGGGGCCTGTCGGCGCGTCGGCGGATGTAGCGCTGAGAAGCCCGATCATCGGGGCTGCTTGCTGTGCGTGCGCAGAGAAAGGAATTGCTGCCGCGCTGCCAATCAATGCAATAAATTCACGCCGTCTCATGCTCGCCCCCAAAGCCAAAGAGGCGATATCGTAACGGCTCAAACGAGTACTTTAATAGGGCGAACGCAGCGTTAGCTCAGAACGCCCGATGTCCGCTTTGGGTCAAAAGCCGACATGGCTGCCCTAAAATCCGATGTGCAGCGGCACGAACGAGGGCTGGATGGTCCGACATGCTGCTCGCCAACGTCAATTCCAACGCTAGCAGCGTCCGTTGCTATCCGGTGGCGCGTCGCAACGGTGGACGTGAAACTTTAACTGGGGCGTTGTCACGCCGCAAAGTGCCGCCGCTTTGTTCTGTCTCGACCACGTAACCTCTGGATCGGATCAGCCATTCGGCAATACGCACGGCGATGGGCCATGCGATCCCAAAAGCTACAAAGAACAGGATTAGAAATGTCATCAGGCCGACGGTCGGGAATTCGTAGTCGACCAAACGGCTTACCAGGAACCCGATGAATTGCATCACGGCGGTGGTGAGTACGTATACGATCATAAGCGTGAGAGCTTGCATGGCTTCAACTCCGCTGCCCTATTCAGCTTGGTCTGTTGCGACAACCGTGTCTGGTCCGAATGACCACTTTCAGACGGATCGGCAATCCCGCACTAGCGCAGCCACGCGCCTGAGACAGGCGAGCTACTCACCCATGGCTATAGCAACCAAAAGGCTCCACAAATTCCGGTTGCCATCATGAGCGCAACGAGCAACCAGGGCATGACGGGGCTGTCGAAGATGCTCGTGGTGTCGGCTGTCGATTTTGGGATCATCACAGGCTCCTACTATTACAGGCGGGAGCGTGACTACTCTCAGTCACCGACGCCTGACGCGCAGTCCGGTCGGTGATGAAGTCGATCTTAACGATTGTGACAGCCGGGTCTGTCCCGAATTGCACACTTTCAAAAGACCGCTGGTCTGTTCAAAAGGCGTTTTGCAAGCCCGGAGGATCACGGCGTCGCCTGAATATTCGGGCAGCGGTGAAGCGCTCATCTGTCCGAACAATGCTTCGCGCAGAACGTCACTTTGGGTTGTCATGGTGTGCCATCCGTAAGGCAACACTCTCACGGGCTATTAGTTCAGATAAGAAAGCCGCCGCTCTGGGGAGAGCGACGGCCCAAGCGCTTTGTTGGGGATGGGAAGGCACGCGCCAGCACAGCGGCCAGTTTAACCGGCCTACTCTTGCAGAAAAGTCCAAGTTACCCCAAAGCCGACCGCCAGCACTAGCGCAGATGGAATGGCGATGATGGCCGCGCCCAATAGATCGCCTTGAAACCAAACCCATAACGGCGCGATCGCACCAATGGCGGTCAATACACCCGCGCTAACGAGGTACTTGGTCGCTCTGGGCATCGACCCATGTTGCACGGATCAACGCCTTGCATCCGAGAAATCGGCTTAAGTTCGCTGCCATAAAGCCGCACCTGGGGGCGCGCTCGGCGCGCCACGCTTAGTAAATCTGTTCAAAACAGAACCTCTGGCTGCCGCTGATCACGCGCCAGTGCAGCGAGTCTATTCTCCGTGCGAATAGACAAATGACATGTCGTGCGAGGCCTGTACCGGCAGAGTTTTGTTTTCGTGCATACGCGATACGTCCATCACGGCTTCATTAACGGCGCGGATGTTCGCTTCAGCATTCAGGGCCAAGAAAAACACCTTCACTGCAAACGCCAGCAAAATGGTCCCTAGGATGGCTGCGATGTGATATTTGCGCATCGGAAATCTCCAATCCATCGCCCGTACACAATGCGAGCAAACGATGGATATCCGTGAAATGTATCTGTTTGATAACCGAGGCAATTCAAATTAGGCCATTGTTGGTTTCAAATGACGATGCGGTTATGTCCGCCGTCACCGGGGCCACTCTCGGGGTTTTGGCTTGCTGCTGAAACTCCGCAGCTAGCCGCCAAATTGGGCGATCAGCCCCGCCACTGTCCAACGACAGCGCCCGCCCGCTGCTTGAAACCGTCCGCTTCGTGCCAATAGCTGCCGTGAGCAGATGCAGCAAACAGCGGCGTTATTCGATCACCTCGTCGGCTCGCGCTACCAACTGTGCGGGCAAAGCGAGGCCGAGCGTCTTAGCCGTCTTGAGATTGATCACGAACTCAAACTTGGTTGGTTGCTCGAGGGGCAGCTCTGCCGGTCTTGCGCCGCGCAGGATACGCACGACGAAATCGGCCGCGCGTTCGCCGATTGCACCTGCGTTCGCCCCATATGACATCAGTCCACCATCGCGTACCAGCGAGCTCAACTCGTAAATCGTCGGCAACCGGTTTGCAGTGGCATAATCAATGACTCTTTTGCGGTTGAGGATGGTGAGCGCGTCTGAGACCATCAGAATGGCATCGGGCGGCGACCGCGTCATAGCCGCGAACGCTTCGTCGAAATCATTCGGCTCCCGCACACCCAAGGTCTGAACGTTGACGCCGAGAACCTTTGCCGCAGTTTCGGCGGCCTTGTAGCGCATGGTCATACCGAGATCTGCGGCGTTCCACAGCATCGCAACCCGCCGCAAATTCGGTAAAGCATCCTTAAGAATTTCGAGACGCTTGGCAGAAAGTTCCGTCGACAATTCGGTCATACCAGTGACATAGCCGCCCGGCCGCGCCAGTCCTTCGGCCAAACCGGTGGCGACCGGATCGCCCGATCCAGTTACGACAATAGGCACGCCTTGTGCCGAGGTTTTCGCCGCCAGCGCAGCGGGGTAACCGAACGTGACAATGACGTCCACGTTGGCAGCTTTCAGGGCGCTTGCGGATTCGGACAACCGCTCATACCGACCTTCGCCCCATCGCACATCGAAAATAAGGTTGCGGCCTTCGACAAAGCCGCGCGCAGCCAAACCTTCCAGAATGGTTTTTCGCCGTTCGTCGCCCGCACCGAACGAGCCGCCGGTCGCAAGCAAACCAACCCGATAGGTCTTACCCGGCTGTTGTGCGCGCGCCGCGGCGAATGGAAACACAGCCGCTGATCCAGCGCCTAGTAAACCGAGGAAATCCCGCCGCCGCATGTCTCGCCTCCGGGCTCCCGAGCCAGCATCGTAACGGTTCAAGCGAGGGCTTTGATAGAGCCTCAGACCGGCATCGTTGGTGCAAAATGGAATGGGCGATATCCGAGATGGGTCAAAAGCGGACTCGCAAGCCTCTATTCGATCACTTCGTCGGCACGCTGCTGCAGAGACAAAGACACATCGAGGCCAAGCGCCTTAGCGGTTTTGAGGTTGATGACGAGATCGAACTTGGTCGGCTGTTCGACCGGCAGATCGGCGGGCTTTGCCCCGCGCAGTATCCTGTCAACATAATCGCCGGCGCGCCGGAACAGGCCCGGGTAGTTTGGTCCATAGGACATCAGGCCCCCCGTCTCGACGAACTCACGGGCGACGTACATCCCCGGCAGTCGCGCGCCAAGCGCCAAGCTGCCGATTTGAATGCGGTTGGCATTTACGAGCGGGTCGCCACAGACATAAAGGGCGTCCGCGCGACCCTGGATCGCCTCGAAAGCGGGCGCGATGTCCTCCGCTCGCCTGATGTCGAACGTGGCGGCTTCGATGCCGAGCGTGCGGGCCGCGACTTGAACCTCCCGCATGTCCAGCACGGCGGGGGGACTGTCGACATTGGCCAGGATCGCCAACCGGCGGACAGTGGCGAAAACCTCACGCAAAAGTTCGAGTCGCTTGCCTGCAATATCAGACTGTTGGCTCGACAGGCCGGTGACGTTGCCGCCCGGTCGCGCCAGGCTTGTGACGAGGCCAGTGCCGACCGGGTCGCCCGCCAATGCGAACACAATCGGAATGACCGATGTTGCCTGCTGTGCTGCGATCACACCGGTGGTTCCCCACGTGGCAATGATATCGACCTTGAGGCGGACGAACTCGGTCGCGATCTCGGTGTGGCGCTCGGTGCGTCCTTCCGCCCAGCGATACTCGATCGCAATGGTGCGGCCCTCGATCCAGCCGAGTTCGCGCAGACGCTGCACAAAAGCGGCGGTCCACTGGCTCGCGCCCGAAGCCGTGGTCGCGCCCAAGAACCCGATGGTCGGTAGCTTCCTCGGCTGCTGCGCATGCGCTGCGAGCGGCCATGCCGCCGCGCCCCCTAAAGCACCGAGAAATTCCCGTCGCCTCATATGAGCATCGTACTCGCCTAAATTGTGCCCTTGGAAGAGGCGGACGCGCCTCTGGCACAATTCATCGGAGCCGCGCCGACGCCCGCCATGGGTCAAAAGCGGACATCAGCGTGGATATTGTTCCAGATTTGAAAAACGTGGGTGAGCAAGCCCGTAGCTACGGGCGCGGTAAAATTGGCGATTAGTTGTTTTTCTTCGCGATGGCCTCGGCGCGATATCTGATTGCGTCGGCGTCTTTCGGATCAAGCCTGAGCGCCCGGTCGAAGTCTTGAATGGCCCGGTCGTATTGGCCTTTGCCCGTGTAGGCGAGGCCGCGATTGTTGAGGGCATCGGGATAGTTCGGATCAAGCTCGATCGCCCGATCGAAGTCTTGCATGGCGCGGTCAGCCTGGCCTTTTTTGTAATAGGCGCTGCCACGATTGTTGAAGGGAATGGCCTCGCTCGGATCAAGTGCGATCGCCCGGTCATAGTCTTCGATGGCGCGATCATACTGACGCTTGGCGAGGTAGGCGTTGCCGCGATTGCTGAAGATTCTGACGTCGTTGGGATTGAGCTTGATGGCCGCGTCGTAGTCCTCGATGGCCTGGTCCCAGTTGCCTTCATTGCTGTAGGTGAGGCCGCGGCTGTACCGGGCGCCGGCATTGTTCGGGTCGAGCCTGATCGCCTGGGTGAAGTCTTGAATGGCCGGACCGGCTTCGCCGCGCATGCCGTGAGCAATGCCGCGATAGTAGAAGGCGGTGGCCTCGTTCGGATTGAGCTTGATGGCCTGGCCGTAGTCTTCGATGGCGCGCGCAAGGTCGCGCTTGGCCCGGTGGGCGGCAGCGCGGTTGAGGAAGGCCGCGATCAGCTCCTGGCCGGTATACCGTCCCGACTTGATCGCCTTGGTGCATCCGGCGATCTGCTCATCCCATGGGATGCCGGGACGACCGGTGCATTTCGCGTCCTTCAGCGCTTGTGCCGAAGCCGGCGCGGTCATCGACGCCAACCCCAACACCGCTGCCAAAAGCATCAGCGCGCCCGCCAGCGCGGTCCGCACCATCGTCTTCTTCACCGATCATCCTCCCGGCGGCTGTTCGGATGTCGCTTTGACGCGCCAAGGAGCGATGAGGTTCAACGCTGTCGGTTGCTTCTTGCAGAAAAACGGCGCCGTCTCGGCCGGCCTTGTCGGCGACAAACGCGCTCGTTAAGACGGTGACAGGGCGCAAACTACGAATTTGCCGCTACGGCGCGCTACACCGTCGGCTAACCCGCCTTGCGCGCGGCAGCTTTATCGTCTCGTCCGCCGACCGCGATCACCACCGCCACCAATGCCGCAACTCTGCTCGATGTTACGCAGATCGGCGGGGCTCAGGTTGTAATTCGCCATGGCGTGCTTGCGTGCGTTCTGCAGGCCATGCTGTTGGATGGCGGAACGTATCTGTTCGCATTGTCCAGGATTTGGCCCACCCTGCGCGTGGCATTCGATCGACAGCAGCACGAGCACACATGCGATTGCGATTCCGCGCATTTCTTGAAGTCCTCCTAGAACTCTCTCAACTAGCGATACCGTGGCCCGGTGCGCAAGGCAAATCCAAGGTGATTTCGCTGCGCGCAATCCATCGTACGGCGCGCGGCTTCGTGCCACGAGCGCATGTCGCGGAACTTATGGCACATCGATCCGGACAGCGATTGCCGCGCTGGCTATGACCGCGGGATCGCTGTTCTCGGGATCGGGAACATCGAGACCGCCCTTGACGGCTTTGACGGTGACGTTGCCGACGGGCAGGGAACTTTTGACCTTGTTGAGATCGACCTGCTCCGGCCGCTGGACGCCGATCGTCACCTCCACGTCGAGCTTGGTCTTGTCGATCTGCAACGAACGAATGAACGACAGCGAGCTGTGATGCAGCGCGTCCTGCACGGCGCGGAGTGCGGCCTTGGTGTAGTCGGAACCGTGCAGGTCGTTGCCGGAGCCGAGTTCGAGAATGGCGCGGGTTTTTGGCATCGATGGCTCCTTCAAGCGATGTCGAGACTGACGACGACGCAGGCGTTGGCGATCAAGGTGCTGTCGGTGCCCTTGTCGTTGCGGATCTCAAGGCCGCCTTCGACCACGGCGACCGAGCCTTTGCCGTAAGGCAAAACCGCCATGACCTGCGCCTTGTCGACCGTTTCCGGCCGCGGCACGCCGATGTGCACGTCGACGATCATCGCATCGAGCGGTTGGCCGAGCGCAGTCGCGATCGACAACGAGTTGTGCCAGAGCGCATCGCGAAGAGCGCGGCACGCTGCTTTCGTTGCGTCGGCACCGCGAATGTCGGTGCCCATGCCGATTTCGAGCACCATGCGTTTTTTGGCCATCGCGATATCGTCCCTTCGAGCGCGTAAGGGGTTGAGCATAGCCAACCCCGGCGCAATTGGGTTTGGAATTTGGCGTGATCGGTTTCGCTTCCCTCAACCCGCCCGCTTGCTGAAATGCAAAAGCCCCGCTCGGGGGAGGCGGGGCTTTCGCTGCTCGTCACCAGGTCGGGGGGAACCGGTGACGTATGGCACCAACGCGCGCCCGGGCATGTGGTTCCTTGAGGCCTGTGGTTCTTCTGGTTCCTTCCGGGGTCTCAGGCGCGCTCGGCCCGCTCTCCCGCCGCGCCTACCGGTTTGTCCTGCTTGCTGCCGTGGCGATTGGCGAAGATTTTAGTGAACTCCGCGCCGAGCAGGAAAATCTGGACCGAATAATAGACCCACAGCAACAGAACGATGAGGCCGCCGGCGGCGCCGTAGCTCGACGCGACGGCGCTGCTGCCGAGGTACCAACCGATCAGGCTCTTGCCAATGGTGAACAGAACCGCCGTCACGATGGCGCCGACAATGACGTCCCGCCATTGCAGGCGCCGGTCGGGCAGCACCTTGTAGATGGCCGCGAACAGGATCGCGAGCAGCAGCAGCGACACCGTGAAGTTGAGCAGCGGCAGGATCAGCTTGCCGACCGGCAGAATGGCATCCAGATAGTTGCCGAAGGCGGTGAGCCCTGCGCTCACGGCGAGGGAGGCGATCAGCAGAAAGCCCAGCGCCGCAACCAAGCCCAGACTGACGGCGCGAGCCTGGAGCAGCCGCGAAACGCTCATGGCCGGCGCCTCGGTTTTCCAGATGGCATTCAAGGCCGCCTGCATCTCGCCGAACACGCCCGAGGCGGTGGCGATCAAGGTTCCGATCCCGACCAGGGTAGCGAGGATGCCCGAGGATTGGCCTGCGGCGCTGGCCACCGCGGACTGCAACACGTCCGCGGTTTGTTGACCCATGAGACCGCTGAGCTCCTCGCTGATGGCGTTCTGGGCCGCGTCCTGCCCGAAGGCCAGGCCGGCAATCGCAACGACGATCAACAACACCGGAGCGATGGACGTGACGGTGTAGAACGCGATGGCGGCGCCGCGGCTCAAAGCTTCATCATCGAGAAACGAGAGCACCGTGTGCTTCAGCATCATCCATGGTTCGGAAAACATGCGCGGCCTCAAAGCAACAACGTCGGGACGAAACGCGCGGATCGTGCTGCGGTTCCGAACGGCCCAGGGCATCGCCGATGGAGCCGAACTTTGGTGGCTGGAACAGATCATCCCGCGCAGACCGTGGCCGCTTTCTTCACCTTTCCGATGAAGCGTTCCGCGCACTCAGCATCGTGCCGAAAATCGTCATGATGATCGCGCAGGCGGCGATCGGCATGAACGCGGTCCAGGGCAGTCCGGTGAGATCCCAGGAGGCGCCGCAGAGGACCGGCACGATCACCGCGATGCTGTAGCTGATGGTGAACATGCCGCCGGCCATGCGGTGCACCTCGCCGGGCGGGCTCAGGATCGCCGGCAGCCCGAAGCTGACGATGAAGGTCACGGCCGCGCCAAGGCCGGCGGCCGCCGCCGAAATGACGACCCAGACCCCGTCGCACAGCACAATGCCGAGCAAGCCTGCGAGCGTGACCGGGCCGAAGATCGTGAACGGCCAGGTGCCGCGCTGCAGCCGTTCGGTCATGAACAGCATCATGAACGAGCCGATCAGTTGCGCGCCGTTGAGCCAGCCGAGCGTCACGCCGATCATATCGCCGCGGCCGGTGTGGGTGAGGTAATCCGGCACGAAGGCGTTGGAGGCGAAGAACAGCGCGTTGTTGGCGCCGAGCGCGATGCCGAGCAGCCAGAGTTGACGGCTGCGCCAGTTCGGCATCCACAGTGACGCCGCGGCCGGCCGGCCGGTGGTACCGCCCCGGCGGCGCGGTGCCGCTGCGATGTAGAGCAGTGTCGTGACGAGGCCCGGCACCGACCAGACCAGCAGGTCGTAACGCCAGCTCCGGCCGATCAGCGGCAGCACGACAGGAATGCTGAGCGCCGCGGTGATTGTCACGCCCATCAGCATGCCGTTGGTTCCGGCCGCGTTGGCGAGCCAGGCGCGGCTCGGCGCCCAGATGCGGACCAGGGTCGGAAACGCCGGCTGAAAGATCGCGACGCCGAAGCCCATCAGAAGGGTCGCGGCGTACAGCGTCCAGATGTCGATCACCACGGCGCGGGCCGCCGAGGCGAGCGCCGCGATGGCGAGCCCGCCGGTCGCCACCACCAGCACGCCGAAGCGCGCGATCAATAGCGAGCCCGGAATCGCGGCGAGCGCGAACATGCTGAGCGGAATGCCGATCAAGAGCCCGACCTGGGTTTCGCTCATGTGCAGGTCGTCGTGAATGAGCGGAATGACCGGCGGCACCGCGAGCAACGGCATGCGGATGCTGACGCCGGCGAGCCAGAGCAGCGACAGCACGGTGAATAAAGGAGGCGATGCCGGGCTCTCGCCCGGCACGGAGGCACGATTCATCAGGACGCCTTGAGACCCGGCACGGGTCCTTGATGCGGACTTCGGAACCGGGACACTAGCGCATGCCCCTCGAGGCATGCTCTAGATTCTTTGCATAGGCGCATTTCCTGCGGCGTACGGGCTCGCAATTCGCCGGGAAATGCTTTGGCGTGTTTCCCTGTTCGATGCTCAAGGGCCCGACATGAAGCTCACAATCCGCCGCTGGTTCAATTTCGTCGAGCACCAGGTCGACCACGGCGACCCGCAGGCGGCGCCGCTTCGCAAAGTGGCGGTCGCCACAGTGGTGGAAAACCCCTACGCCGGCCGGCACGTCGAAGACTTGCGCCCAATGATCGCGGCGAGCGAGGAGCTCGGCCGCGAGATGGGCAAGGTGCTGCTCGAGACGCTCGGACCATACAAAGTGCAGAGCTATGGCAAGGCCGGCATCGCCGGGCTTGCCGGCGAGCAGGAGCATGCCAATGCACTTCTGACCACGACCTTCGCGAATCCGCTCCGCGATGCGGTCGGCAGCGGCAAAGCCTGGATCTCGTCATTCACCAAGCGGGCAGCCCCCGGCACCCCGATCGACGTGCCGCTGGCGAGCAAGGATGCGCTGTACGTTCGCTCGCATTACGACGGCATGACGGTCACATTGCCGGATGCGC
>Ga0207711_10003718_pt1 | contig 13149 bp, 10 predicted proteins | sample KBSS34metaG_FD_184401 | JGI IMG/M metagenome (GOLD analysis project Ga0207711, IMG submission 184401) | Switchgrass rhizosphere microbial communities from Kellogg Biological Station, Michigan, USA - KBS S3-4 metaG (SPAdes) (version 2) | ecosystem: Host-associated > Plants > Roots > Rhizosphere...
CGTCCGCTCGCATTGGTGCGAGCCGGGCCGGTCGCACATAGAAAGTCTTTGAATTGAACTCTTTTAACGATTTCGGCCTCGCAGAGCCGATCCTTCGCGCCCTTGCTGAAGAAAAGTACGTCACCCCCACCCCGATCCAAGGCCAGACCATCCCGCTGCTGCTCGCCAAACGCGACGTCGTCGGCATCGCGCAAACCGGCACCGGCAAGACCGCGGCCTTCGCGCTGCCGATCCTCAACACGCTGGCCGCCAACCGCGCCCGCCCGCAGCCCAAGACCTGCCGCGTGCTGGTGCTGAGCCCGACCCGCGAGCTCTCCGGTCAGATTCTCGACAGCTTCCGCGCCTACGGCCGGCACCTGCGCATTCAGTCCGCGCTCGCCATCGGCGGCGTCAACATGGGACCCCAGGTCCGCGCGCTGGCGCATGGCGTCGACGTGCTGGTCGCCACCCCCGGCCGTCTGCTCGACCTGATCCAGAGTCACGCGCTCCGTCTCAGCGAGGTCGAGATGTTCGTACTCGACGAAGCCGACCGCATGCTCGACATGGGCTTCATCCGCGACATCCGCAAGATCGTCGCCAAGCTCCCCGCGCAGCGGCAGACGCTGTTGTTCTCGGCCACCATGCCGCAGGACATCGCCGAGCTCGCCCGCCACATGCTGAAAGACCCGGCCAAGGTGTCGGTGACGCCGCAAGCCACCACGGTGGAGCGCATCGCGCAGCGCATCATCCACGTCGATCGCGGCAGCAAGCCCAAGATGCTGTCCGACATCATCCTGGCGGAAAAGAACGTCGATCGAGTTCTGGTGTTCACCCGCACCAAGCACGGCGCCGACAAGGTGGTCCGCGGCCTCAACAAGGATGGCATCTCCGCCGAAGCGATCCACGGCAACAAGTCGCAGAACCAGCGTGAGCGTGTGCTGAAAAGCTTCCGCGACGGCCGGGTCAAGACGCTGGTGGCGACTGACATCGCCGCCCGCGGCATCGATGTCGAGGGCATCAGCCACGTCATCAACTTCGATCTGCCCAACATCCCGGAAAGCTACGTGCATCGCATCGGCCGCACCGCGCGCGCCGGAGCCGACGGCATCGCCATCTCGCTGTGCTCACATGACGAACTGCCGTTCTTGCGCGACATCGAAAAGCTGATCCGGATGGCAATCCCCGCCACCGGTCAGAGCGCGCAGCCGCGTCCGGCCCAGCGGCCGGCGCAGCAGCATCACGGCCGTCCCGGCCAGCATCAGCGGAACGGCCATGCCCGTAATGGCGAAGGCCGCAACAGCCCCCGCAACGAACGCGGCGGACAGCGCAACGGTCAGAAGCGCGGCCACGGGCGCAATGACCAGCATGCCCAACCGGACCGCCAGAGCCGGCATCAGGTTCCGCACGGCAATCCCGGTCAGGGCCCAAAGAACGGCGGAAGCCAGAGCCCCCGCCCGATCGCTTCGACCCAGCCAGTCGGCGGCGATTTTGCTAAAGTGTCATTCATGCAGCCGCGCTAGACTGCGGCTGGGAGAGAGAAAGCCTAAGGACGATCCATGGCCAAAGAAGAATTGCTGGAATTCGAAGGCGAGGTCACCGAGGAATTGCCGGATGGCAATTTCCGCGTGAAGCTCGACAACGACCACGTGATCCTCGCCTACACGGCGGGGAAAATGCGCAAGTTCCGCATCCGCACCGGCGTCGGCGACCGCGTCACAGTCGAGATGTCGCCTTACGATCTGGCGCGCGGGCGGATCACGTTCCGGCACAAGTCGGCGCAGCCGACCACCGCGGCGACCGGCCAGCGTCGCGCGATGTGGCGCAAGCGGGGCTAATGGCCCCGCCGGCCCGCGCGCCGTCCATTACTTCTTGAGGATCGGCTGCACCTTGGCGCCGTCGGTGATCTCGTCCGGCAGGTTGACCGCGACGCGATCGCCCTGCCGAAGTCCCTCCGCCACCGTCACCGTGTTGCCGTCGGTGGTTTGGACGCGGATCGGCTTGTAGCGCAGCCTGTCGTTCTCGACCATCGCGACGAAGCTGTCGTTGCCCTTGACCAGCAGCCCGCTCACCGGAATTTGCGGATAGCTCTTGATCGGGATGTGCAGCGTCACGTTGGCGAAGGAGCCGGCGACCAGGAAGCCCTCGGTGTTGTCGATGTTGATCTCGATCTGCATGGTGCGCGTGCGGGTCTCGAGCTCGCCGGTCATGCGCGACACCTTGGCCTGCATGCGGCGTTCCGGATTGCTGGCATCGATGATGTCTGCGGTATCGCCAACATTAATGAACGGCACGTCCTGCTGCTGGACGTAGCAGTACACCCGCAACCGGCTGTCGTCGGAAATGGTCATGATCGGCAGCGCGCTGACGTAGTTGGTCTGCGCATTGGTGATCAGCGTGCCGGGATCGACATAGCGCGCCGTCACCCGCCCGGCGAACGGCGCGCGGAGGGTCTGGTAGCCCTTCATGGTTTCCAGGCCCTTGACGTTGGCCTCTGCCACGCGCGCGTCGGTCTCGAATTGCAGCATGGCAACCTGGGTGGTGTTGCCTTTGGCGAGTAGCTCCTGGGAGCGCGCCAGGTTGCGCCGCTTATGCTCGAGATCGGTCACGGCGGCGTTGTACTGCTGATCGATCTCCGGCGATTCGATCACGGCGATGATTTGTCCAGCCTGCACCCGGTCGCCGCGATCCACCAGAACCGATTTCATGTAGCCGCTGACCTTGGCGTACATGATCGCCGTGGAGTTGGCGCGAACGTCGGCGAGCATCGTGATGGTTCGCTCGTTCGGGCCTTGCACCGCCGCCACCACCTCGACGCGCGGGCCGCGGTCGACGAGATTGGCTCGCGCTTCGCGGGCGGTCGCGACATCCTGGCTGCGGCTGAGATGAAAATATCCGACCGCGACCACCGCCGCCACGACGACGGCGCCGCCGAACACGTAGAACTTGATCGAGCCCCCTGGCCGGGATGCGGTCGCAGGTTGATCTTCAGCCATGAACGGAACCTCCAGCCGCCGAGCCCGCGGCTTCAGCTTCAAAGCGTTTATCGAGAGTGTGCAAGGTCGGCAACTGGCGCCGCAGCAGGGTGTAGAAGATCGGCACCAAGACCAGCGTCGCCACCGTCGCAAAGGCCAGGCCGCCGATCACGGCGCGGCCGAGCGGAGCGTTCTGCTCGCCGGCCTCGCCGAGCGCCAGCGCCATCGGCACCATGCCGATGATCATCGCCAGCGCCGTCATCAGGATCGGGCGCAGCCGGGTCTTGCCGGCCTCGATTACCGCCTCGAACGGGGTAAGGCTCTCGTTGCGGCTGCGCAGATCGTTGGCGAAGCTCACCACTAGGATCGAGTTCGACACCGCGATGCCGACCGACATGATGGCGCCCATCAGCGAGGCAACATTGATCGTCGTGCCGGTGACCGTCAGCGTCCAGAGGATGCCGATCAGCGCGCCGGGCACCGCCATCATGATAATGAAGGGGTCAACCCAGGACTGAAAGAGCACGACCAGCACCGCGTAGACCAGGACGATCGCCAGGATCAGCCCAAAGCCGAGATTGCGGAACGAGGTTTCCATCACCTCGTTCTGACCGCGCAGGAAGATCTTGACCGTCGACGGCAGGTTTTTCTGCTCCTCGGCAATGACCTTCTTGATCTCGGCGGCCACGCTGCCGAGATCGCGGCTGTCGATATTGGCGTTGACGTCCACCACCCGCTGCACGGTGTAGTGGTTGATCGATTGCATCATCGTTGAGGGCTGCATGGTGGCGATATCGGCGATGCGCGTGACCGGCGAGTTCGGCACCGTCAGCAGCGTCGTCAGCGGAGTGTTCGGGTTGATGTTGGGCGCCGCCGGGTTGGCCGGCAGGTTCATGACGTCACCAACCGTGTTGATCTTGTCCGCCGGCGTCTGCACTGCCACCGTGTAATTCACGCCGGTCTGCGGATTGAGGTAGTAGGTCGCGCCGACCAGTGCGCTGCCGGCGAGCGACGTGAGCATATTGTTGGCGACGTCGCGCTGGGCGATGCCCATCCGCGCGGCGCGCTGGCGATCGACGTCGATCTGGATCGTCGGAAAGTCCAGCACCTGGGCGATGCGGGAATCGACCACGCCCGGAATCTTCTGGATGGCGTTCATGATGCGCTGCGCCGACGCATACGCGCGCGGGAAGTTCGAGTCCTGGATCTGGATGTCGACCGGCGCCGCCAGCCCGAAGTTCAGCACTTGGCTGACGATGTCGGCAGTCTGGAAGTAGAACAATGTGCCCGGGAATTCGGCATTCAGCTTGTCCCGGATCAGCCGCTGATATTCCACCGTCGGCCGGTGGCCATGACGGAGCGAGATCAGGAGCTCGGCATCCATGCCGCTGGTGTTGTCGCTCGGCACGAAGGCGAGGTTCAGCGAGAACGGCAGGCCGATGGTCGAGTTGATGGTGCGCAACTCCTTCGCCGGTATCACCTGGCGGATGCTGTCCTCGACCTGGGCCACGATCTTCTCGGTTTCCTCAAGCCGCATGCCGCGCGGCGCGCGGACATGCATTTTGAGGATGCCGACGTCCGAAGTCGGGAAGAAATCGGTGCCGATGATGGGCGCGAGCGCTGCGGACGCCGCGAGCAGGATCGCGAAACAGCCGAGCACGAATTTGCGCTTCACCAAGGCGAGCGCCAGCACGTTGCCATAGCCGTTCTTGACCCGCTCGAAACCGCGGTCGAATGACGCCGACAGGCGCGCGCCGAGGTTCTTCGGGGCGTGATCGTCATGGTCCTTGAGCAGGTATCGCGCCAGCGCCGGAACCACGGTGAACGACAGGACATAGGAGGCCAGCATCGCCAGCACGACCGTGATGGCGAGCGGGATGAACAGGAAGCGCGACGGCCCGGTCAGCAGCAGCACCGGCGCGAACACAATGCAGATCGCCAGCGTCGCAACGGTCAGCGGCTGGATCACCTCGTTCGAGCCGTCAAGGATGGCGACGGTCAGCGGCTTGCCGAGCGTCTGGTTGCGGTGGATGTTCTCGATCGTTACCGTCGCATTGTCGACCAATAGCCCGATCGCCAGCGCCAGACCGCCCAGAGTCATGAGGTTGATGGTCTGCCCGGTGAGAAACAGGCCGGCCACACCCGCCGCGATTGAGAGCGGAATCGACAGCGACACGATGACGGTGTTCCGCCAGCTACCGAGGAAGATCAGGATCATCAGCGACACCAGGATCGACGACAGAATCGCCTCGTGGATGATGTTGTCGACCGCGCCCTGCACGAACACCGACTGGTCGAAGTCGAGCGCGAGCTCGAGCCCGTCGGGCGCCGTGGCCTGAACCTCCGGCATGATGTCGCGGATCGCCTTCACCACGGCGATCGTGGAGGCGTCCGAATTCTTCAGGATGTTCATATAGCTGGCGCGCTGGCCGTTGATGCGCACCGCGTTCTGCTGGGTCGCGAAGCTGTCGCTGACCTTGGCGACGTCGCCCAGCGACACGGTCAGCCCGTCGCGCACGCCGACCGGCAGGAATTGGAACTGCTCGACAAACTGCGGGCTGGAGTTGAGCTTGACGTTGAACTCGCGCTCGCCGATGCGGGCGACGCCGGCCGGCACAATGACGTTGGTGGCCTGCAACGCGCTGACCACGTCCATCTGCGACAAGCCCTTGGCGCTGAGCCGTGCGGGATCGACGTCGACAATGATCTGGCGTTGCTTGCCGCCGTAAGGCGCCGGGATCGACAGGCCCGCGATGGTGAACAGTTTGACGCGCAGGAAGTTGATGCCGTAGTCGAAGATCTGCTGCTCGGGGAGCGTCTTGCTGTTGAGCGTGACCTGAACAACCGGCACGTTCGACGCGTTGAACCGGATCATGTTCGGCGGCGTGATCCCCGGCGGCGCGATGCGCAGGATCGAATTGTTCTGCGCGCTGATCTGCGCGATGGCGCCGCCGATGTCGGTGCCTTGGGTGAAATAGACCTTCAGGATGCCCAGACCCGGGATTGACAGCGACTCAATGCGCTCGATGCCGTTGACCGTCGTCGAATAGGCGCGCTCGCTGACCAGCACGACGCGCCGCTCCATGTCTTCGGCGGAGAGACCGGGATAATTCCAGGCAACGTAGACGACCGGAATGTCGATGTTGGGGAAGATGTCGACGACCATGCGCTGCGCCGACAGAAAGCCCATCAGCATGATGAGCATGCCGGCGATCGCCATGGTGTAAGGGCGTCGCAGCGCAAGGCGAACGAGACCGATCATCGATGACTAGCCCCCAAAACACGACATCTCGGGAGCATCACGTTGGTCCCCGGCCATCCCCCCGGACGCCGCCGAACATTCGCTGCCTGAGTCGCTTATCGTTGCAGTTGCAATGATCCCTCGAACGGGTCGCCCTGTTCAAGAGTCATTTCGCGGCCTCGGGTACGAACCCCGGGCAACCGCCTGCATTCCCGCATTATTACAGCGCAAATTATGCCCGATAACGGTTCCAGGGCTTTGAACCGATTGAGGCCCTACCCTTTGCCCTTGCCCTGCGACAGCGGCAGCTTGGCGATCTCGCGGATGGCATCGCGATCGGGCTCGAAGCCCAGCCCGGGCGCCTCGGGCATAGTGAAATACCCGTCCGCGGGCTGCGGCAGGCCGCGATAGATCTGCTTGTACAATTCGACCGCGAGATAGTGATGCTCGACGAGCGTACCGTTCGCTACGCCGGCCTGCAGGTGCATGTTGTGGAAGCCCCAGGCGCCGCCGTTGGCGATCGAGACGTTGAACGCCGCCGCCATGCCGGCGATCTTCATACATTGCGAAAACCCGCCAGTGATAGCGACGTTGGGCTGGGCGTAGTCGATTGCCTCGTTGACCAGAAGATCGCGAAAGCGGAACGCCAGCCCTTCGTTCTGCCCACAGGCGAGCGCCATGCCGGTTGAGCGGCGAAGCTGCGCCATGCCCGGTACGTCGTTCTGCGTCAGCGGCTCCTCGAAGAATGAAATGCCGCAAGGCTTCACCATTTCGATGAGCTTGGTGGCGTGATAGAGGTCGAGATTGCAATTGGCGTCGAGGAACAGCTCGATCTCCGAGCCGACCGCCTCGCGCACCGCCCGCACCCGCACGGCGTCCTCGCGGATCACCTCCATCACCGGGCGCTTGTCGCGATGACGTAGCGCTTCGTTGCCGACTGTCATCTTCAGCCGGGTGAACCCCTGCGCGACCCAGAGCTTGGCCGCCGCAGCAAGCTGCTCGCGGTCGAAGAAGCCAAAGCCGAAAGTGGCGTAGACCGGCACCCGCGGATGGGCGCCGCCGAGCAGCCGCCACACCGGCTGCTTGAACGACTTGCCCTTGATGTCCCAGAGCGCGATGTCGACGGCGGCGAGCGCGTGCGCGGCATAGCCGGTCTGGCCGCGCGGCATCAGCGTCCAATAGAGCTTGTCCCAGATGCGTTCATGGGCCAGCGGATCGTCGCCGATGATCGCCGGTGCGATCACGCCGTTGACGATCTGCGCGATCACATCCTCTTCGGTGATACTGGTGAGGCCATGGCCGATCAGGCCGTCGTCGGTCTCGACCTCGACGTGACAGCAGGCGAGCGAGGTTTTGCGATCGACGCCGACCAGCTTGATGTGCAGCGGGACGTGGAGCGGAACCGCAGTCACGCGCGCGATCTTCATGATGCAATGACCGCGCCTGCCAGTGCGCTTAAGACCGCGCCGCGGTGCCGGCGCGGTTCCAGCCGCGGGCGCCCTCGCCGTAGATGTCGCAGCCCTTCTCGGTCACCACCGCGGTGTCCTCGAGCTTGATGAAGCCGCGTTTCGGATGCGCCAGGGTGGTCTCGACCGAGATCACCATGCCGGCTTCGAGAGGCCGATGGGCGTCGTAATCGTCGTACGGCACCGGGCCGTTAGCGGTAAGCCGCGGCGCCTCGTGGCTGACCAGCCCCATGCCGTGGCCGAGGAAGTGTGTGTTATTGTGGTACTTCGACTTAGCGAGCCGTGCCTCGCCCGCCGCATAGACCTCGCTGCCCATGACGCCGGCCCGGATCGGCTTCATCGCGGCGCGCTGGATTTCCTCGATGTCTCCCAGCATGTCTTCGAGCTCAGCGTCCGGCTCGCCCTGAATCGCCATGCGGCAGAGGTCGCCGATGTAGCCGTGATAGTTGCCGCCGGAGTCGATCGACATGATGTCGCCCTCGCCCCAGACCTGATCGGACGGCGCGCGGTTCAGGCTCGTGCCGGCGGTGATCAGGCAATATTCGAACGTTAGCCCGCGACTGGTCTCCTCGCGGCGCAGCGCCTCTGTAACCTCCGCCTTGGTCGCGCCCGGGCCATGCTTGGCGATCACCGCCTGCATCGACTCGATCACCGCTTCCGACGCGATCTTGAGCTTCTTCAATTCCTCCGGCGTCTTGATCGAGCGCATCCGCTCCAGCACGAACAGCGCATCGGTCATGTTGCTGTCGGGAAATGCGCTTTGCAGCGCATTGCCGGCGTCGACCGGCAGAAACGACAGCTCGGCGCCGATGCCGCGGGTCCTGATGCCGGCCTTGCGGATGTGCTCGATCGCCTTTTGCATGGTGTCGACCGAGCCCGACGAGTTGGTCTGCTGCACCGGCGTCCAGAACGGATTGTTCTCGCGCTGGAAGCTTTCGAGGCGATGGCCGAAATAGGCCGCCTTGTCGGGCGCGCCCTTGGCATAGACCAGCACCGGCAGGTAGCGGCTCAATCCCATCGCATCCATGTAGTCGAAGAAGAACGCGCGGTGGCCGCCGAGCAAGTACTGCACGTTGTGCTTCGACGTCGCGATCAGCACATCCATGCCGGCCTCGTCCATCAGCTTGTCGAGACGGGCGGCATCGAACGGGATGGCGGCGGTCGGCATGATCACAACTCCTTGATGGCGCGCACGATCGGCGCAGTCTGCTACGATCTTAAGCCAAAGACCGCGGGGCCGCTATCCGCTCACGGCCCGCCGCGGGATCGCCAAAAATAGGGCGGACCGGGAGAGCGCGATGAAACTTCGGTCGTTCCAACTGCTGATGGCAAGCGCGGCGTTTGTTGTGGCCGCTACAGCAACGCTGCCAACGTTGGCGCAGAACAGCGCTGCACCAGCCAAGGCCGCCGCGGCCGACAACCCGGCGTCGCTGCCCGACCAGGAGATCGGCCGGCGCATCACCGTCAAGGCCGAGGATATGCCGCCGCCGAAGACCGGCCCGATCGCGGCAAGCCGCTCAATGACACTGCCCTACACCGGCCAGGTGCCGCGCGTGCCGGAAGGCTTCACGGCGACTGCCTTCGCCACCGGGCTCGAGCATCCGCGGCGGCTCCTGGTGCTGCCGAACGGCGATGTGCTCGTGGCCGAGCAGAAGGTCGGCTACGTCACACTGCTTCGCGACGACGACGGCGATGGCAAGGCGGACTGGATCAATCGCCACATCGAAGGGTTGAACGGGCCCTATGGCCTGGCTTGGCGCGACGGCAAGGTTCTGGTCGCCGACCAGGACGGCATCTGGGAGGTGCCGCACCGTCTCGGCGCCGTGCGTCCGGGCGGAGGCCCGAGCGACACCAAAGTCGCGGACGTGCCGCCCGAGCAGCGCAAGCCCTCCCCGTCCATTGTCGGCGAAAAGATGCTGACCAAAAAAGGCGTGTTCGGCATTGTCATGGGCCACGCTAATCGCCATCTCGCGATCGATCCGAAAACCGGCGGACTGTTCGTCGGCGTCGGCTCCTCCGGCAACATCGGTGTTGAGCCCGAGGTGAAGGCATCGATCCAGCGCTTCGATGCCGACGGCAGCAATCAAACCACCTACGCATCCGGCATGCGCAATGCGACCTCCGTCGCGTTCAATCCCGACACCGGCGATCTCTATGCGACGGTGCAGGAGCGCGACGGGCTCGGCGATCAGTTGGTGCCCGACTATTTCACGCGCGTGCAGCAGGGCGCGTTCTACGGCTGGCCCTATTCCTACATCGGCCAGCATCCGCAGCCGGGCTTCGCGCAGTTGCGTCCGGACAAGGTCAAAGCCGCCGTAACGCCTGATCTGTTGTTCCAGGCGCATTCGTCGGCGATGGACATTGCGTTCTACACAGGGTCGCAGTTCCCGGCCGAATATCGCGGCGATGCTTTCGTCGCGCTCAAAGGTTCTTGGAACCGCTCCGAGCCGACCGGCTACAAAGTCGTTCGCATACCGTTCAAGGACGGCAAGCCGCAGGGCTTCTACCAGAACTTCGTCACCGGCTTCTGGGTTTCGGGAATGAACCGCGCCGAAGTCTGGGGCCGGCCGGCGGCACTGGCGGTTGCCAAGGACGGTTCGCTGCTGATCGCCGATGACACCGGCGGCACGATCTGGCGCATTGCCTACACCGGGGCAAAGCCAGGCGGCGGCACGCCGCAGCCGACCGTCGGCTCACCAGCACGGTAACGGTTTACTAGTTGATCGAGAGGTTCGCCTCGGTGGCGAGCTTCCTCCAGGTGTCGTACTGGCGCTGCACCAACGTCTTCATCTCGTCGGGTGTGGTGGCGCGCGGATCGCCACCCATCGCCTCGAGCTTCTGCTTGACGTCGGGCACCGCCAGCGCCTTGCGCAGCTCGGCGTTGAGCCGGTCGACGATCGGCTTCGGCAGGTTCGGCGGGCCGGCGAGGCCGGTCCAGGAGATCACCTCGAAGCCCGGAATGGCCGACTCGGCGACGGTCGGCACATCGGGGAAATCGCGCCAGCGCGTCTTGCCGGTCACCGCGAGAGCGCGGAATTCGCCCGACTTCACCCGTGGGCTGATCGGCCCGGTGGTCGCAGCGATGAAATCGATTTCGCCCTGCAAGAGACCGGTCAGGGCCGGCGCCTCGCCGCGATAGGGAACGTGCAAGAACTTGGTCTTGGTCTGGTTGCCGATCAGCTCGACCGTGGTGTGCAGGATCGAGCCGACGCCGGCGGAGCCGTATTTCAATTCACCCGGCTTGGCGCGCGCCTCGTCGATGATCTGCTTAAGGCTCTGGAAGCGCGAGTCCGCCTTCACGGCGATCATGAACGGATAGAAGCTCGCCACCGAAATCCAGGTGAAGTCGTCGACCACCTTGAAATTGACGTTCTTCGACAACGCCGCATAAGCCGGATGCGCGCTCGGCAGCATCAATAGCGTGTAGCCGTCGGCATCGCTGCGCGCGACAGCCTCGGCGGCCAGCGCGCCGGCAAGGCCGGGCTTGGCCTCGACCACCATCGACTGGCCGAGGCTCTTTTCCATCTCGTGGCCGACAATGCGGGCGATGATGTCGACGTTGCCGCCGGGCGGGAAGCCCTGCATCAGATGGATAATGCGGTTTGGGTAGGCCTGTTGCGCAAGCGCCCCGTACGACAGCCCGACCAGCATCGCCATCGCCGCGACAAGCCGCTGCATCATTCAAGCCTCCCGGTGCCGACGCCTGTTTTCCAGCGGCGCGGCCCAATTTCGCGCTGGCTTTGCACGGATTGTCAACGCGCCAAAGCGTCCCGCAATCGCGTGGAATTGCGTTACACTGTACGCCTCGGCCACTCGATCGGCCCAAGCAATGCCCAAGCAATATCGCACGCAGGGAGGTCGTCATGTCTCGTCGCATCGTCACCGCCGCGCTGGTCATCGGTCTCGTTGGACCCGCCGCTGCGGTCGAGCTCAATCCCAAGGCCATTTCCATCAAGCAGGCCGACGAGCTCCCATGGCGCGATCCGACCGGCGCCGCCCCGGTCAATCAGAAGGTGCTGTTCGGCGATCCGACAAAGCCCGGCTTCTACATGGTGATGAACCGCTTCCAGCCGGGGAATTTCTCCAAACCGCACTATCACCCCAACGACCGCTTCATCACCGTCGTCAAGGGCACCTGGTATGTCGGCACCGGCAACAAGTGGGACAAGGACGCCACCATCGGCGTCAAGGCCGGCGGCACGGTGACGCATTACGGCAAGGAGGTGCACTATGACGGCGCCAAGGACGAGGAGGTGATCGTGCTGATCACCGGCCAGGGTCCGGCCACCAACACCCCGGTCGAAATGGCGCCGTAGCAATCACCGGCGCGGGCGGGCCGTGGCCGTTACGAGAAGACAGAACGCGGGGAAGCTCAAGCCCGCGTCGACGCGGTGGATATAGCCCGCAAAGGCGCAGCCGAACACTGCCGGCCGCCACCATCCAAATTCACTCAGATAAATTTTCGCCCTACCGGTCCAAACGGCTGCATTTCGCAGCCGGGACCCCAATCCCTGCCGCCGTTTTCTCAAATAGAACCAAACCAGCGCGGCACTTTCACCCAAGGTTAAGCCTGACGGTCTAAGCCTAAGACTTAAGAATAGTTCACGAGTTTGAACAGCTTCCGCCATGGCTTTGACCTACACGGCGCCCACTGACGCACCGGCCCAAACCCAGAGATCGGCCCCGGCATCCCGGCGCGCCGTTTTTGCTGTCATGGCGGCATTCATTCTGCTCGGGCCCGCGCCAGGCCAGTTGTTCGGGCTGCACTCGATGTTCCTGCGCGAATGGGTCATGTTCTCCGCCGCCGGCATCGGCCTCCTGAAAGGACACTTTACGCTTCATCGCGCCGACGGCGCCGTGACCATGTCACCGCTGGAGGTCGTGGCGCTGCCGAGCTACCTGGCGCTGCCGCTCGACCGGCGCATCTACGAGCCGGCGGACTTGAAGGCGTTCGCGGCGCGCATCTGCAACGATGCCCGCGAGACGGCGCGGTTGTCTTTCGAGGGCAGCGTCGGCACGTTTTCCGGCTGGCGCCCGCTCATCGCCGATGACGTTTGCAACGCGCCGGCCCAGGCCCACTACGGCGACGTGCTGCCATGAACCTGATCGCAACGGCAAATGCTCGCATGGCTGAATTCCTCCGTTGGGGCGCCGACGCGCAGGGCTCGACGCGACCGCTCGGCCTCATGCGGATCGCCATCGCAACAATCGTGTTCGTGCGCTTTGCCAACGAAGTCTCGCTGTACCAGGGCGACTCGCTGTCGTTCGTGCTGCTCGGAGTGGCGTTTTTCGGTCTTACCTCGACGATGCTCGTCGGCTTCAAGGCGCAGGCGTCTTGTGCCGGCGTCGCGCTTACGCTCATGACGATGCATTTCTCCATGGGCAAGATGCACGGCTATCCCGGCTGGTCCTCGCATCACATCTACATTCTGATTGTCAGCGTCGTCCTGCTCGCGCTGTCGCCATGCGGCCGCTCGTTCTCATGGGATCG
>Ga0207711_10003721_pt1 | contig 13147 bp, 10 predicted proteins | sample KBSS34metaG_FD_184401 | JGI IMG/M metagenome (GOLD analysis project Ga0207711, IMG submission 184401) | Switchgrass rhizosphere microbial communities from Kellogg Biological Station, Michigan, USA - KBS S3-4 metaG (SPAdes) (version 2) | ecosystem: Host-associated > Plants > Roots > Rhizosphere...
CGGCTCGCGTAGCCGCCGGCGACACGGCGACCCGGCGACCCGGCGACCCGGCGACCCGGCGAGGCTAACAGCCTTCTGACGTGGCATGGTCCGACGTAGGATGGCGGCCAGCAGCCTCACGGGCCATGGCGAGGCGACAGTAGTCCTCGACAGCGAGTGTCTCTCCGCGTGCGCCGGGGTCGACATCGGCACGTTCGGCGAGTTCGGCGACGGCGGCGGGCGAGCCGGCCCATGGCGCGAGGGCAGTCCGCAGCGTCTTGCGTCGTTGAGCGAAGGCGGCGTCGACGGCGGCGAAGACGGCCGGGCGCAGCCTCTCCGGGCCCGGCGGCGCCTTGCGCCGGGTGAACGCCACGAGCGCGGAATCCACGTTCGGCTGGGGCCAGAACACCGGCCGCGGGACTCCCCCGGCAGGGCGGGCTCGCACGTACCAGGCGAGTTTGACGCTCGGCGCGCCGTACACCCGGCCGCCCGGCGAGGCGGTCAGGCGGTCGGCGACCTCTGCCTGCACCATCACAAGCCCGCGGCGCAGCGACGGGAATCGTTCCAGAATCCCGAGCAACAGCGGCACCGCGACGTTGTACGGCAGGTTCGCCGCGAGAACTCCCGGCGCTGCCACCTCTGCCGGCAGATCGCCCGGTGCCACGGTGAGCCCGTCGGCGAGCACGACGTGCAGGCGACTGGCAGCAGGCGGGGAGAGTCGGGCGGCGGCCGTCGCCGGCAGGGCAGCAGCCAACGGTGGGTCGACCTCCACGGCGACCACCGCCCCGGCGACGCCTGAACCAGCGGCACCCTCACCAGCGGCACCGGCTCCAGCGGCATTCGTGCCAGCGGCGGAGAGGAGGCCCAGGGTCAGTGAGCCGAGGCCGGGGCCAATCTCCAGCACCGTGTCGTCCGGACCGATACCGGCCAGGCGTACCAGCCGGCGCACAGTGTTCGGATCGACGAGGAAGTTCTGCCCGCGCCGCTTCGTCGGCCGCAGGTCGAGGGCGTGTGCCAACGCCCGCACGTCCGCCGGGGCGAGCAGCGCGTCAGGCCGCCCGGCACTCATCGACCCGCCGACCCCACCGGCTACCTCGACCCCGCCAGCCTCGCCGACCCCGCCAGCTTCCTCGCGCCCGCCAGCCTCGCCGGCCTGGCCGATCCCGCCAGCCTCGCCGGCCTCGTCGCGTGTGGTGGCTACCAGGGTCCGAACACCCGCTCGGCGTTGGCCGCGACCGCGGCGCCCACTTCGGCGACGCCGACACCGCGCGTCTCGGCGAGGACTCGCAACGTCAGCGGGATGAGATACGGGCCGCCGGGACGGCCGCGCCACGGGACGGGGGTGAGGAAGGGCGCGTCCGTCTCGACCAGCAGCAGTTCGGGCGGTGCGACGGCGGCGGCCTCGCGCAGGTTCGCCGCGTTCCTGAACGTCACATTCCCTGCGAACGACATCAGGTAGCCGGCGTCCGCGCAGGTCCGCGCCATGGCGGCGTCGCCGGAGAAGGCGTGGAAGACGACGGTGTCGGGCGGGCCCTCCTCGGCGAGAATGCGCAGCGTGTCGTCATGCGCCTCCCTGTCGTGGATCATCAGGGCGCGTCCGGTCTCCTTGGCGATCGCGATGTGCCGGCGGAAGCTCTCCTGCTGGGCGGCGTGGCCCTCCGGCGGCGTGCGGAAGTAGTCCAGACCGGTCTCCCCGACCGCGCGGACCTTGTCCTGTCGGGCTAGCTCGGTGATGTCGGTGTACGTCTGTTCGCTCACGCCGTGGGACGCCTCGTTGGGATGGATGGCGACGGCTGCGAACAGCTGCGGGTGCGCCTGGGCGACCTCGACCTGCCAGCGGCTGGTCGGCAGGTCGATGCCGACGGTGACCGCGCGCGTGACGCCGACGGCGGTCGCGGCGGCAATCGCCGCGTCGACCTCGGTGTCCATGAGGTCGAGGTGGCAGTGGCTGTCGACGACGGCCACCGGCAGGGGGTCGGGCGGGGGCGGGGGATCGCCCGCCCGACCGGAGCTTCGCGCCACCTCACCAACCGCCTTCCGGTCCGCTGCCTGTGCCCGCATGCCCGCGAAGCGTCCTGCGAAGTGTACGGCGGGGGCAGGCGCCCCGAAGATTCCACATACCTCGCATGGGACGCTTACCAGGTGAACCACCGCAGGGAACACCATCCATGACGACGCCGCTGACCGTCGCTCTCGTCACCCCCCTGACCGGGCCGGACGCCGCCCAGGGACTGGCCGGCCTGCGTGGGGTCACGCTATGGGCCCGCGACGAGCGCCTGCCCCCGCCATGGGACGAGATCGGCCTGACGGCGTACGACGCCCATCCCGACCCCGCGGCGGCGATGCGCGCGGCCGTCGCGGCCCGGCCGGACGCCCTGCTCGGGCCCTACGGTCACCGGGCGGCCCTGGCGGCCTGCGGGGCCACCGACCGGGTCGTGTTCAACACCGGCGCGCCGTCCACGCGGTTCGTCCGTCAGGCGTTCCCGAACGTCGTCAACATCGCCGCGGCGACGTCCACCTGGCCGCGCGGAGTCCTCTCGGTGGTGCGCGCGGCCGACCGGCGGGCTCGCAAGGTGGTGCTGCTCGCCTCCGGCGACACTGCGGTCGAGATCACCTCGGGCACCCGGGCGGCCGCGGCGGCGCAGGCCTTCGAGGTCGCGTCGCACGTCTTCCCGCCCGGGCGGGCCACCCAGGCGGCGAGCCGGCTGCCACCCGGGGACATCCTCATCGTGCATGCCGCCCCCGAGGACGAGCTGGCCGCGGCGAACATCCTGCTGCGCCGGCCGTGGCGGGCGGCGGCGTTCTCCACCGCGGTCAGTGCGCAGGCCACCGAAAGCCTCGGCGACCTGCGTGAACGACTGCTCGCCCCCGGCAGCTGGATCCCGGAGAGCGACCGGGCGACCGCCACCGGCCCGACCGCCCGCGAGTTCACCGCCGACTTCACCGCCCTGCACGGCGTCCCACCGACCGAGACGGCCGCCTGGGCCTACGTCACCGGCCTGATCCTCGGGCGCGCGATCCGGTTCTGCGGCGGCGCCCAGGACGCCTCCGTACTCGCCGCCGCCCGCGGCATGGACACGACGACGCTGCTCGGCCGGTTCCGCCTCGACGAGGCCACCGGGCTGCAGGTCGGCCACCAGATCCCCGTCGTCCAGTGGCAGGACGGGGCGTCGCACACCGTCTGGCCGCGCGAGGCGGCCCGTGCGACGTTCGCCCATCCACGGCTGATCACCAGCCGGCCGGCCGCGTGGCGGGATCCGGCCGTGCAGCCCACCCGAGGAGGATGACCGGACGGTCGCGTCCCGTCGGGCGGCGGAGGGAGGGGTCGATGTCGACGGCACCGGTGACCCCCGCGACGGCCACGCCACGTCGACCATGGCGACGACGGCGGCGCGGGCAGGCAGGTCCTCCCGGGCAGGCGGGTCCTCCCGGGCGAGCAGGGCGAGCGATCGCGATTGGCGTGGTCGGTGTGCTGGTCGCCGCCTTCGGGGTGGCGACCACCCGGCTGTTCGTCCTGCCGCACCGGGACCGGCCGGCGCCGGCCGACGCGATCGTCATGTTCGCCGGCAGTCCTGGGCGACTGGAGCGCGCCGTGGGCCTCGCCGAGGCGGGCTACGCGCCGGTGCTGGCGGTGTCGCAGCCCACTGCTGCCGATCCCTGCCCGTCGGACGTCCCGAACGTCGAGGTCATCTGCTTCTCACCGAGTCCCCTCACCACCCAGGGCGAGTCACGGTGGGTGGCCGAGGCGGCCCGCGTGCGGCACTGGCGCTCCCTGATCGTGGTCACCTCCACGTCACAGACCACCCGCGCACGCCTGCGCCTGCACCGCTGCTACTCGGGCGACACTCTCATGATCGGCGTATCGCCGCCCCGCCGGCTGTGGCCATACGTGATCGCCTACGAGTGGGCGGCCATGGGCAAGGCCCTTCTCCTGCAGCGCTCCTGCTGACCGCCCAAACCAGCGACGCCCGCCCAGACCAGCGCCAGCCGGCCAGCCCGACGTCGCGCCGCCCGGCACGCCCGCGGCCCGGCCGACCTCGCCCGGCCGACCTCGCCCGGCCAGCCCCGATTCACCCACACCCATCCCGCCGATCATCACAAAACGTGATGCCCCACTATGGAACGTCAGATATCGCGGCCGGAACCCGGACAGTCGGGCTTCGTGCCGAGGGATCGGCCCGCTCTGGGCCCCGGAACCGCCGCTATCCCTCGGCACCATCGCCAGAGACGACCGGCGCCCCCTCGGAATCCCCGACTGGCGTTGCCTCGGCGCCATGGGCCGGGGGGCGTCACCTCGGCGCCATCCCCGGGCGTCACCTCGGCGCCATCCCCGGGCGTCACCTCGGCGCCATCCCCGGGAGTCGCCTCGGCGCCATGGCCGGGCGTCACCTCGGCGCCACAGCCGGGCCGCGTGGCGCCGGTCATCGCCAGACTCAGCGACGAGGTGGGCGGACGGCGAGCTCCGCGGCATAGACGTCGTTGCGCGAGACGCCGTGCTCGGTGGCCACCTCCCGGCGAGCCTGGTTGCGGGACATCCCGGCTGCAGTGCGACGCTCCACGTCCGCCGCCAGCGTGGCCGCCGAGACGGTGACCGTCCCGGTCTCGCCAGCGCCCGCAGCCGACGCCCCCACGCTCGCCTCGCCAGCGCCAGCGCCCGGCGCCCCCACGGACGCCGCCCCAACTACCGCCGACTCAGCTACCGCCGCCTCACCGCCCGCCCCCACGCCCATCGTCTCCACGACGGTCTGCCCGACCCGTGTGTCGCCCACGCGCGCCGCACCGCCGAGAGCGGGAGCGGACGTCAGGTCGGCGGCGCCGCTGGTCGACACGATGACCTGGCGGCGGGGGGCGCCGGCGACGACGAGGGTGAACTCGCCGCGGATCACCCGGCCGTCGCCCGCCCAGGCGCCGATGGCCGCCAGGTCGCCGCGGACGATCTCCTCGTAGGTCTTGGTCAGCTCCCGGCACAGCACCGCGGGCCGGTCGGCGCCGAACACGGCGAGCAGGTCGCGCAGACTGCCCGCCACCCGGTGCGGCGACTCCAGGAAGACCATGGTCCGGGGCTCCCCGGCGAGCTCCCGCAGCCGGGCCCGACGCTCGCCGCCGCGGCGCGGCAGGAAGCCCTCGAAGGTCCACCGGTCGCTCGGCAGGCCGCTGACCGCGAGTGCCGCCGTCACCGCGGATGGGCCGGGCACGACCGTCACGGTCATGCCGGCGGCGGCGGCCGCGGCGACGACCCGGAAGCCGGGGTCGGAGACGGCCGGCATCCCCGCGTCGGTGACCAACGCCACCGTGGCCCCCTGGCGCAGGTAGTCCGTGAGCTGCGCGGCGCGGGCTCCCTCCACCGCGTCATAGCAGGACATGATCCGGCCCGTGATCGTCACCCCGAGGCCGTGCGCCAGCCGCAGCACGCGACGGGTGTCCTCGGCCGCGATGACGTCCGCGGTGGCGAGTACCTCGGCGATGCGGGGGCTCGCGTCGCGCAGATCACCGATCGGGGCGCCGCACAGCACCAGGGTCCCGGACACCTGACCAGTGTGTCAGGAGCCAGGACCTACCCTGATCGGTGTGACGGCGACGACGGCCCACGTGCCCTGGAGTGCGAGCGGACGCGCGGACCGGCCGCCGGCGGAGGCATCGGCACCAGGTGGCGGTCCCGGCCGGTCCGGCCCGGCGGGCACCGAGAGCCTGCGGGACCGGCTCTGCCCCCCGATGCCGGGTTCGCCACTGCCGGGCTGGCTCGCCTCGCTCTCGGTGGCGCTGCTCGCGGGCGTGCTGCGCTTCTGGCACCTCACCGAGCCCCGCGGGGTGTACTTCGACGAGGTCTACTACACGAAGGACGCCTGGGGTCTGCTGACCGCCGGCTACGAGATCAACTCGACGACCTGCTCGGGGCCCGGCTACGTCGTCCACCCGCCGTTCGGCAAGTGGCTGATGGCGGCGTCCGAGGGCCTGTTCGGGTACACGAACTGCGCCGGGGTGCCGCATGGCAGTCCCGAGCTCGGCTGGCGATTCTCCTCGGCTCTGTTCGGGACGCTCGCGGTGCTCGTCCTCGCCCGGGCCGCCCGGCGGATGTTCCGCTCCACCGTGCTCGGCTGCTTCGCCGGCCTGCTGCTGGCGATGGACGGGCTGGAGTTCGTCCAGAGCCGCATCGGGATCCTCGACATCTTCCTGATGACCGGCATCGTCGTGGCACTCGCGTGCCTGCTGCTCGACCGTGACTTCGGTCGCGCGCGCCTGGCCGACCGGCTCGAGGGCGTCACCCCCGGGCAGGACCGGGTGCGCGACCTGTACGGCCCGCGGCTCGGGTTCCGGCCGTGGCGGCTGGCCTGCGGGGTGGCGCTGGGCCTGTCGATGGGCGTCAAGTGGAGCGCGCTGTACACGATCATCGGGTTCGCCGCGCTCGCCATCGCCTGGGACATCGGCGCGCGGCGCACGGCCGGGGCGCGCCGCCCGGTGCTCGGGGCGCTGCGCCGTGACCTGCCGCCCTGGCTCGCCCTGTTCGTCGTCGTACCGATCGCGGTCTTCCTGGCCACCTGGACCGGCTGGTTCGTCACCGACGGCGGCCACGACCGGCACCTGTACGGCAACGGCTTCGTCGCCGCGTGGCGCGGCTGGTGGACCTACCAGATGGCGGTGCTGAAGTTCCACGAGGGCCTGCACCAGGGGCACGACTTCGCCTCCCACCCGCTGAGCTGGCTGGTGATGGCACGGCCGGTGGCGTACTACTACTCCTCGCCCGCGTACGGGACGTCCGGCTGCCATGACCCGGCGGGCTGCTCGCGGGAGGTCCTGGCCCTGGGCAACCCGGCGGTCTGGTGGGTCGGGACCGCGAGCCTCGTCGGGATGATCGCCTGGTGGGTGACCCGGCGCGACTGGCGGGCCGCACTGGTGCTCGTCGGGTTCGGCTCGGCGTTCCTGCCGTGGCTACTGTTCCCGGCCCGCACGATGTTCTTCTTCTACGCGCTGCCGAGCCTGCCGTTCCTGGTCCTCGGCATCACGGGGCTGGCGGGCCTCGCGCTGGGCCCGCGGGAGGCCTCCGACACCCGCCGCCTCGCCGGGGCCCTGTCGGTCGGCATCTACACGATCATCGTGGTGCTGCTGTTCGCGTACTTCTACCCCATCCTCGCCGCGCAGGTGATCCCCTACTCGTCGTGGCGGGCGCGGATGTGGTTCCCGGGCTGGATCTGACCGACCACGCGCCACCCCCCGTAGTCCGGGTGTGATCCTCCTCACCGATTCTGCTGGGCAACAAGCAACAAACACCCGTTGCGATGCCATCATCACAAATGGTCGTTTGCGCCTGCTTGAGCACGAAGAAACGGGGAGATATGAAGCTAACCGATAACCCAGAGTTCACCACCTTCGTCCCTAGCAGCACGGCTGCCGGATCGGAAGAGGGGGGTCACGTATGGCCGGAGACCTCGATCGGGGATGGTGGGTCGGTCCCCCGCAGCCGGGTGTCGGGCGGACCGAGTCTGGGAGGAACGACCATGGCGGATGTGTCGGTGCGCTTCGCGATGACCGATGACAGCGAGATCGTCCTGAACCTGTCGCTGACGCAGGCGATCCGGCTCACCGAGGCGATCGCGTCCAAGGTCAGCCAGGCGATGACCGAGCAGCCGCGGGCCGGCATGAACGGCAACGCCTACGGCCCCGGCGTGCGCCCCGGGCCGTACTCGACCTCCTGAGCCGACCGGGAGCCGGACCAGGATCAGGCCGGACCGGCGGCCCCGGCCGCTCTTCTCGTCATCCGCCCGTGAGCTGGGCGATCAGGGCGCGCAGCAGTTCCAGGTCCCGACGGCGGAGTTCGGCCGTCGTGGCCTGGTCCGGCCGGGCCGGCGTCAGCGCCGCCCGGACCTGGCGCAGCCGGTCCCGCAGCGCCTCGAGCACCACGGGCGGCAGCAGGCCTTCCCGCAGGACCAGCACGACGTGCCCGCCGTGCTGGACCACGTCGACGGGTTCCTCCATCGGCAGGGTGACGACCCGCATCCCGACGGGTGCCTCCTGGTCGTAGACGAGGCAGAGCTGGTCCTCGGCCAGCACCTCGGCGCTGCCGTCGTCCCAGAGCACGGTCGCCCGTGCCGTGACCGGCAGCGGGACGCGGGTCGAGTCGACCCGCACGGGACCGGTCTGCCCGGTCGGCTCGCGGCGACCCGCGGGGTGCACGGCGAGCACGGTGCCGCGCCGCGACCAGATCCCGCCGCCCAGGTCGTCGAAAGGGAAGACCCGGTCTCCCCGCGCGAACATCACCAGGGCAGCGTGACCGTCCTCAGCGGTCAGGGGATGGGCGGCCATAGCGTGATCGTAGGTGGGGTGCCGGATGGCCCGAGCGGCCAGACCCCCACCGGGGTGGGGTCGGTAACGTGCCCGACGCCCACGGCCACCCTGGAACGCAGGCGTGCGACGGGTCCCCCACCTCCGTGGCCACCTCGGTGACCATCCCCGACCCACCGCTGACATCCGGTGTTCACGCTGCGGATCCGCCCGGTTCGGCAGACTGCGGCCCGGCATGGGCGCAGCGTCCCATGGCGGGTTACCGTCTCGTGGTCGCCCTCGACCCGGGTGGCGACCGGCGGCGGCCGGGAGGACGCGGGCGGTCCCCGGGTGGGACGCCCCACGGCGCGGTGGCGTCCTCCCCGACCCCTACCGGCGGAAACCGGAGGCCGGAACCTCGGCCGATCACGCCTCGCGGAGCCCACCCATGCCCCACACCGACTACCCGCCCATCGAGGAGCACGCGGTCATCGGCGACCTGCGTACCGTGGCCCTGGTCGCCACGGACGGCACGATCGACTGGTACTGCCCGCAGCGCTTCGACGCGCCGTCGGTCTTCGCGAGCCTGCTCGACGCCGAGCGCGGCGGCTCGTTCCGCATCCACTGCCCGGACTCCCGCGCCAAGCAGCTCTACCTGCCCGACTCGAACGTGCTGATGACCCGCTTCCTCGCCCCGCGGGCGGTGGGCGAGGTCGTCGACTTCATGGTCCCGATGGACAGCGACGTCACGGAGACGCCGCACGTCGTCGTCCGGCAGGCGCGCGCGGTGCGGGGGACGGCGTCGTTCCGGCTGCGCTGCGACCCCCGTTTCGACTACGGCCGCACCGCGCACACGGTGACGCTCATCCCCGGTTCCGGCGCCGTCTTCGAGTCGGTGACGGGCACCCTGGTGCTGCGCACGTCGCTGCCGCTGCGGGTCGAGGGCACCGCCGTGCACGCCGAGTTCGACCTCGCGAACGGCGAGACTGCCGACATCGTCCTCGAGTGGAACGCGACGATCCGCCCGCTCGTCACCGGCGAGGCCGACGCGCTGTTCACCCGGACGGTGAACTACTGGCAGTCCTGGATCCGCCGGGGCCGCTACCACGGGCGCTGGCGGGAGATGGTGGTCCGCAGCGCGCTCGTCCTCAAGCTGCTCGTCTACCGCCCCACCGGAGCCCTGGTGGCCGCGCCGACCACGTCGCTGCCCGAGGAACTCGGCGGGGTGCGCAACTGGGACTACCGCTATACCTGGATCCGGGACGCGGCCTTCACCACCTACGCGCTCATGGCCCTGGGCTTCACCGACGAGTCGGCCGCCTTCATGGACTGGCTGGAGCAGCGCTGCCACGAGGCGCCGACGGAGTCCGGCCTGTACGTGCTGTACAGCGTCGACGGCAACCCCCACCTCGACGAGATGGTCCTCGACCATCTGGCCGGTTACCGGAACTCGAAACCGGTTCGTATCGGCAACGCCGCCGCCGAGCAGCTCCAGCTCGACATCTACGGCGAGCTGATGGACTCGGTGTACCTGTACAACAAGCAGGTCCCGATCTCCTTCCAGCTCTGGGAGGCCCTCGGCCGCCAGCTCGACTGGCTGTCCAAGCACTGGGACTCCCCCGACGAGGGCATCTGGGAGACCCGTGGCGGCCGCCAGCGGTTCACCTACTCGGCGCTGATGACCTGGGTGGCGTTCGAACGGGCCTGCCGCATCTCCCGCCAGCGCGGCCTGCCCGGGCCCACGAACGACTGGAAGGACCTCGCCGGCCAGGCCTACCGGTTCGTGCAGAACGAGTCGTGGAACCCGACCCGCGGCGCCTACACGGAACACCCGGGTTCGGATCGGCTGGACGCCTCGCTGCTGTGCATGCCGCTGGTGAAGTTCTCCGGCCCCACCGACCCCCGATTCCTCTCGACACTGGACCGCTTTGGCGAGGACCTCGTCAGCGACAGCCTGGTCCGCCGCTATGCCGCCGACGGATCGGACGGCCTCACGGGCGACGAGGGCACCTTCAACCTGTGCTCGTTCTGGTATGTCGAGGCGCTCACCCGCGCCGGCCGCGTCGCAGAGGCCCGCATGGTCTTCGAGAAGATGCTCACCTACGCCAACCACGTCGGCCTCTACGCCGAGGAGATCGGCCCCTCCGGTGAGGCGCTGGGCAACTTCCCGCAGGCCTTCACCCATCTCGCCCTCATCAGCGCCGCCATCCACCTCGACCGCGCCCTCGCCTAGCGAGTGTCCCGGCGACGAACGCAGGCACGTCACGCCGGGGGCGGCCGGGTGGGTGCATGGGAGAGATACTCCGTGGCTCCGCGCGCGCCGCGAGGCGGGGCGAAGCGTGGCCGTCTGTATGCCGACGGTGTCAGAACCTGGACATCCCCGGGCGGGGCGCCGACCCTATGGTCACCCCATGCCGACCATGCCCGAGTTCGCCCGCCCGTCCTGACGTGGGCAGTTCGTCTCCTGAGAGCACGAACGGGCTCACGCGGGAGGCGGTCTGGCGGCGGCGAATCCAGGGCGGGGGGCGGCGGTGACGGCCAAGGCGGTACCGGTGGGACGACCGGCACGGCAGGATAGGTCCGAGCACGGAACTCCGTAGCACGGAACTCCGGCGCACGGGGCCACGGCTGACGGCCGCGGCCGTGAACGCGGCCACAGCCGCGGCCACGGGCCGTTGGGCGCGGGCCGGTCGGGCGCGGGCGGTGCGGCATGGGCGGGGACGACAGGGGACGAGAGGCGAGGCATGGCGGGTCTGGACCATTTCCGGGTGGTCGTCGAGTCCGGGCGTACGGATGAGTCCGGGCGTGCCGACCATGTCGGCGTGGTCGTGCGGCTGCCCGGCGCGCTGATCGTCGCCCACGTGGGCCGTCCGGAGACGGCCGAGATCACGGGTCGGCTGCTCGGGCTGTGCGCGGAGGTCGCCGCCGAGGCGGGGGCGACGGCGTCGACCATGGGGCGCCGCCTGGTGCGCCGGGTGGCTGGTGTCCTCGCCGACGCCGACCCGGACCGGGTGCCCGACTTCAGCCTCCTGACCACGGTGAACGATCGGGTCGCCGCGCTGGTCCACGGTTCGATGGACGTCGTCGCGAGCGGGACCTCGGGCCTGACCCTGTCCGGTGTCGACTCCGCCACCTGGGTCGACCGCCTGCTGCCGACGGAGATCAACCGGCTGGACGTGGGGCCGACGGGCGTCGTCGCCCCCGGCGGGTTCCCGGGTGGGCTCGGGGACCTCGGGTTCCCGCTTGACCTGCGCATCGGCGCCGTGCCGGGGATCGGGGCGAGCCTCATCCTCGGGGACGCGCCGGCCCCGCCCGTGCCGGCCGCGAAGGCCTCCGCCGACCGGCTGCTCGCCGGTTTCGACGCGGTGCGCGAGCCGAAGACCGGCGGTGAGCCGATTCCCACCCCCACCCCGCCGCCGCTGGCGCCCCTGCTCAGCGAGGAGGAGGAGGCGCGCCGCCGTCGGGCGGCGGCCGAGCCGACCCAGGCGGCCGATTTCGACGAACTCGACGAGGAGGACCCGCCGACGGAGCTCGCCGGCCGGGAGTCCCTGGGCCGGGCCGCCTCAGAACCGGGCCAGAACGGTCACCTCGGCAGCCCGCTCGGCGCGCACGAGGGTCAGTTCGGAGGGCACGAGGGCCAGTTCGGAGGGCACGAGGGCCAGTTCGGAGGGCACGAGGGCCAGTTCGGAGGGCAGCTTGCCGGGCATGGCGAACCGCTCACGGACGGCCTCGGCGACGATCTCACCGACGACGAGCACGACGCCCTGACCCAACTGCCCGGGCAGACCTTCACCGTCTCCGACCTCATCGAGGACGACGAGGCGCCGACCATGCTGCCGGGCTCCTCCGAGCCCCAGGTCGAGGGCGTGCTGTGCGCCAACAACCACTTCAACCACCCGCAGGCGCCGTACTGTGCGGAGTGCGGACTGTCGCTGGCCCAGCAGGGCGCCCGCACGGTGTGGGGCCCGCGCCCGCTGGTCGGGGTGCTCGTCTTCGACGACGGGCAGACGATGAACGTCGACATGGACCTCGTCATCGGGCGCCAGCCTGACCGGGACGACGCGGTACGCGCCGGCAAGGCCCGGGCGCTGCCGGTCGAGGACGGGGAGAGCGCCGTCTCCCGGGTGCATGCCATCATCACCCTGAGCGGCTGGGACGCGGTGATCACCGACCAGGGATCGGCGAACGGCACCTACATCGCGCCGCCGGAGGCGACCGTGTGGACGCCGCTGAGCCCCCACCAGCCAGCGCCCCTGGTGCCGGGAACGCGGGTCCAGGTCGGCAAGCGTACGTTCGTCTTCAACTCGAACCTGCACGTGTAGGCGGCACTCGCCGGTGGGGCGGCGCGCACGATCTCGACACCTACGTCAGACTTGACGGACGATGAGCGACACAGACTCGCGCGCCGGGGTCGACCTGCCCGTCCCCGCAGACGACGCGCCCGCGGAAGAGACCATGCCCAGGCGGAGGCGGAGGCGGCGGTCGGCCCTGTGGTGGGCGCCGGTGGCGATCGTGCTGGTGGCCGCGCTGCTGGCCGCCGGCGCCGCGCTCGGCAGCCTGTTCGGTGGCTCGCCGGGTGAGGACTCGGTCGACGTCGGCTTCGCCCGGGACATGTCCGAGCACCACGCCCAGGCCGTCCAGATGGCGATGATCGAGTTCGACAACGGATCCGATCCGACGTCGCGCAGCGTCGCCCAGGACATCGCGCTCACCCAGCAGCGCGAGATCGGCATCATGTCGGCCTGGCTGTCCGGCTGGGGGCGCACCCAGACGGCCAGCGGAGCGCCGATGCGGTGGATGGGTGGCACCGACGCGGGCGCGACGGACAGCGACTCGATGCACGACATGGCTGGAATGCACGGTGTGACCGGCTCCACGGCCGGCAAGCCCGCCGACGCGAGACACCGCCCGC
>Ga0207711_10003722_pt1 | contig 13145 bp, 7 predicted proteins | sample KBSS34metaG_FD_184401 | JGI IMG/M metagenome (GOLD analysis project Ga0207711, IMG submission 184401) | Switchgrass rhizosphere microbial communities from Kellogg Biological Station, Michigan, USA - KBS S3-4 metaG (SPAdes) (version 2) | ecosystem: Host-associated > Plants > Roots > Rhizosphere >...
GCTCACCGTGTATGGAATCAACATGGTATAGTCAACCACTTCGGTTTGTCCGAAGGTGTCCACACGCTCGCGGAAGGTGCCCACGATGGTGAAAGGCAGCCCGGTCAGCTTGATAGTCTTGCCGATGGCCTCTTGCTGCGATCCGTAGAGCTCCTCGGCCATCTTTTGGGTGATCACGCCCACCTTGGTGTGTTCCTGCTCGTCTTTGCTGTCGAAAAACCGTCCCGTGCTGACCACCAGGTTGCGCACGATCTTGTAATCGGGGAAGACGCCAAGCACGGAGATGTCGCGTTCCTTGCCGCCGCCCACCGGAATGCGCTCGCCGAGAGAAACCACCGGCGATGCCGCGACGATGCCTGGCACTTGCTCCTGCGCTGCCTTGAGGTCGTCGATGGTGAGCGGGTCGGGTGTGACGTTGGCAACGCGCTGTCCGCCGCTCTGGTATTCCGCTTCAATCTGGTTGGTGCCGATCGACTGGATCTGTTGCAGCACATACTGCTTGCCAGTCATGCCGATCGTCACCACCAGGATCAGCGAAGCGGTCCCGATGACCATGCCGAGGGCAGTCAGTGCGAAACGCACCTTGTTGCTGCGGAAAGTCTCGTAGGCAAAACTGAGGACCTCGCCGTAAACCATACGAGGTGGACGTCGTTCCGGTGCGGTCGTAGTGGCAGTTGCCATGAGTCTCTGGTTAGATGCTAGCTGCAACCGCCCGGAGGCGCAATTAACTCTGGCAGGGCAATTCCCGAGGGGTCAGTCCTGAGCCTGAAGGTCAATTGCTGCGCAATGAGTCCATGGGGTTGATGGAGGAGGCGCGCCGGGCGGGAATGTAGCCGGAGATCATCGCAACCAGCAGCAGCGCCAGGGCCATTCCGAGGAAGGTCGGCAAATCCCATGGCGACGTGGCAAACAAAAGCGAAGCGATTACCCTGGCCACGGCGAGCGCCGCCAGTGTGCCCAGCATCATGCCCGCAAGCGCCAGGCGCAGCGTGCCGCCGAGTATCTGGCGCTGCACCCGGCCGGTGCTGGCGCCTAGAGCTATGCGTATCCCGATCTCCGGCGTTTGCCGCGTCACCGAATAGGAAATGACGCCGTAAATGCCGAGCGTGGCCAATAGCAGGCCCAGACCGGCAAACGCAGCCACCAGGATCATGAAAAAGCGGCGCGGGGAGACGGCGCGGTCAACGATCGCCCGGATGGGACGGAACTCGGCGGCCGGTTGATTGGGGTTCAGCTCGCGCAGGGCGTGGAGCACACTCGAGGCAAGGGCCGCGGGGGGCATGCCACTGCGAATGACCAGTTGCGCGCCTTCCGGCTGCTGCTGCAGTGCCGGATAGTAGATCTGCGAGCCCGGCCCGCCCTCCACGTTCTCCTGGTGGACGTCGTCCACCACTCCGACAACATGGTCTTCCTCTTTGTCGCGCATGAGGACCTTGCCCACCGCGTCTTCACCCGGCCAGTAGATGCGGGCCGCAGAGGCATTGATCATGACAACTCTTTCGCTCTGTGGCCCATCGGCCCAGGTGAAATCTCGCCCTTGCAGGCGAATGCCCATGGCGCGGATGAATCCCGGAGTGATCACGTACACCAGCGGCTCTGGAAGTTCGCCGGGGGCGAAAGTCTTTCCCTGGGGTACGGGCATGTCCCATGAGCGATTGGGTCCGAGAGGAAGAAAATCTGCCATGCCTGCGGCTTCCACGCCGGGCAGCGCGCTGACGCGCGCAAGAATCTGCTGGAAGATGGCGCTTCGTTTGGCGACGCTGGCAGCAGCGGAAGCGGCTGTGTCGTCGTAATCCACTTTTATAGAGGCGGCGCGGTCGGGCTGGAAGCCCAGGTCCACGTCCAGCACTTTGAGAAAGCTGCGCAGCAACAAGCCTGCACTTACCAGCAACACGCAAGCCAGGGCAATCTCGGAGACGACCAATGCGGCGCGGATGCGCTCGTGCTTACGGCCCAGGCCCGCGCCAGCGCTGGAGTCTTTGAGCATCTCCTGAAGGTTGCCGCCGGCCATCCTTAGGCCCGGAAGCAGGCCGAAGATCACGGCCGTGAGGATCGCTATCAGAACGGTCCAGCCCAGGGCCTGACTGTCGATGCGCAGGGTGCTAAGCAGAGGCAGGGCGAGCGATCCCTGGTGCGCCAGCCACGCGATCAGGACGAAGGCCATACCGAGCCCAAGGGCCGCGCCCGCGGAGGAAAGCAGGAGGCTTTCCATAAGCAACTGGCGCACGATGCGGCTGCGGCTTGCTCCGAGCGCGCCGCGGACTGCAAACTCCTTGGCGCGCGCGGCGGCGCGAGCCAGAAGCAAATTGGAGAGGTTCACGCAGGCGATCAGCAGGATCGCGCCTACCGCGCACCATAACGCAAGCAGCGAGCGGTGCAGCTTGCCCGTGACGTAATCCTTCAGCGGCACGGGAATGAGATTGCCTTTGTAACGGCCCAGCGTCTGGGGATATTTCAGGTTGAAGTAGATATTGGGCGCAACCCGATTAGCGTCGTCGAGAGCCTGGGCCACCGTCGCGCCCGGCTTGAGTCGGGCGATGAGAGTGACGATGTTGCCCCAATCGCGCTCGTGGTTCAGGTCGAGTGGCACGAAAAGATCGACCTTGGCGCCGGGAGAGAAGACGGCGCCGAAGTCAAAGCCTGCGGGCAACACTCCCACCACGGTCACCGGTGTCCCGTTCATCTCGATGGCCTTGCCGACGATGGCAGGGTCGGCGGTGAAGCGGCGCCGCCAGTAAGCGTTGGCGAGCAGAGCCACCGGGTGCGGGCCGCCACGAACCTCGTCCGAGGTAAACAGACGGCCCATGGCGGGTTGCACGCCCAGAACGTGAAAGAAATTGCCGATGACTTCGATGCCGGTTGCCGACTCAGGCTCACCCTGGCCGGCGAGGCGGAGGTTGTCGGGCGTGGTGAAGGCTTCGTATCCCGTAACGTCCTGATAGGTACGGCTCTGCGCGCGGAATCCCTCGTAGGCGTCTGCCGAGTAGGTCGCACAGGAGAGGCCGCAGGCGGTCGGCGGTGGTGCGATCCATACCAGTTCATGCGCGTTGGGAAAAGGCAGCGGGCGCAGGAGCAGGGTGTTGACCACGCTGAAGACGGCGACATTGGCTCCAATAGCCAGAGCCAGGATCAGGATGGAGACGGCAGCAAAACCCGGGTCGCGGCTGAGCGAGCGGAAGGTATAGTGCACGTCCTGGAGCGAGTCGGTGCAGTAATCCCTGAGGCGTTTGCCGCGCTCCATCTTGGCTCCTCAATATCCATTGCCGCCGGATGACGAGTGGACGGCCTGCATTGCTCAACATTCATTGGACGTGACAAGGGACTGACCGTGAGCCTGTTCCGAAGTCAGGCATTTTCCCGACCCCTACGCCGGCGGTTCTGCCGCGCCCCGGGCGTAATACCCGGCGTACCCAGGTTCGAGTTTCCGGCCCTTCGCACTGAAAATCCGGAAATGTGCCAGGCCCGCTCGTTGCAGGGCAAACTGCAATGTCGTCCCCAGCACTCCCAGGCCATAGGTCACGCTGCGGCGGAAGTTGATGGAAGATGCTTCTTCGAAGTACTTGGTCGGACATGACACCTCGCCGATGCGGAACCCGAAGTTCACGCACTGCGCCAGCACCTGGTTGTCAAAGACAAAATCGTCCGAGTTTTCCAGCAGGGGAATTTCCAGCAGCACCTTGCGGCTGAAAGCGCGGTAACCGGTGTGGTATTCCGACAGTTTGATTCCCAGAAACAAATTCTCGAACGCAGTGAGAAAGCGGTTGGCTACATACTTGTAGAAGGGCATGCCGCCATGCAGCGCCTGGCCGCCAATGATGCGCGATCCCAGCACCACGTCATAGACGTCATAAGCGACCATGCTGGCCATGGCAGTCACCAGCAGCGGCGTGTACTGATAGTCGGGATGCACCATGATCACCACGTCGGCGCCCGCGGCCAGGGCCTCGCGGTAGCAGGTCTGCTGATTGCGCCCGTAGCCGTAATTCTGGTCATGCACAAAGAATTGCAGCCCCAGTCGCGCGGCGATCTCGACCGTGCGGTCGGAGCTGTGATCGTCCACCAGAATGCGGATGTCCACCAGGTCGGGCAACTCCGCCACGGTTGCGGCCAGGGTCTTCTCTGCGTTATAGGCCGGCAAAACCACCGCGATGCGTTTCCCATTGATCATGAACGACCATCATAATCTCACAGCGGCGGCCGTCATCATCGTGTGCTTCAGTTGTCAATGCCGACGTGGGGACAGCCGCCCTCGGCTGTCCAGTCGAGCGAAGCTCGACCAGGATTTGACGGGGACCACAAGAGCGGAGCTTTGCTCCGCCGGACAGCCGAGGGCGGCTGTCCCCACGCGGGCTCTTTGTTGATAAAATGTGCTCTTCGACTCGCATGGCTGAAAAGCGCACCTTATTCGAGAAAGTCTGGGACGAGCATGTAGTCTCCTCGCCTCCCGACCGCCTGCCTCTTCTCTACATCGACCTGCACCTGGTCCACGAGGTCACCTCGCCCCAGGCCTTCGACGGCTTGCGCGCGGCCGGACGCCGGGTGCGTCAGCCCAACCGCACCGTGGCCACGGTTGACCACAATATTCCGACCGAACCCCGGGGCACTCCCATCACAGATCCCATCGCAGCTCTCCAGATTCAGGCGCTGCAGAAGAATTGCAAAGAATTTGGCGTCCCGCTATTTGATATGGATTCGCCCCACCAGGGCATCGTGCATGTGATCGGACCTGAACTCGGCCTTACCCAGCCGGGCATGACGATCGTCTGCGGCGACAGCCATACCAGCACGCATGGCGCCTTCGGCGCGCTGGCATTTGGCATCGGCACGTCTGAAGTCGAGCACGTGCTGGCCACACAATGCCTGCCGCAGCGCAAGCCGAAAACCATGCTGATTGATGTGCGGGGATCACTCCCCGAGGGCGTGACTGCGAAAGATCTGGCGCTCGGAATTATCGGACAGATCGGGACTGACGGTGCTACCGGCCACGTCATCGAATATGCGGGGGAAGCGGTCCGAGGGCTTTCCGTTGAAGGGCGGATGACCCTGTGCAACATGAGCATCGAGGCGGGGGCCCGCGCCGGCATGATCGCGCCCGACGAGACTACTTTCACCTATCTCAAGAATCGCCGTTTCGCTCCGCAGAATGGAAGCTGGGAGAAAACAGTGGCGCACTGGCGCACCCTGCCTTCCGATCCTGGCGCGCGCTATGACAAAGTCATCGAAATCGATGCCTCAAAGCTGGCGCCCTTTGTGACCTGGGGGACCAATCCTGGCATGGTGGTCGCAGTCAGCGGCAGGGTTCCAGAACTGGCCGATCTCAAAACCGAAGCGGATCGCCAGGCTGCCGAGCGCATGCTGGAATACATGGGACTCGAGCCCGGCACCCGCGTCGAAGAAATTCCGGTGGACCGCGTGTTCATCGGTTCCTGCACCAATTCGCGTCTGGAGGATTTGCGCGCGGCCGCTCGCGTGGCCCGCGGCCATCATGTGAATGCGAAAGTGCGGGCCATGGTCGTGCCCGGATCGCAGGCGGTAAAACATGCCGCCGAGCAGGAAGGCCTCGACCGGATTTTCCAGGAAGCGGGTTTCGAATGGCGCGAGTCCGGTTGCTCCATGTGCCTGGGTATGAATCCGGACATCCTGCAACCCGGCGAGCGTTGCGCGTCCACCAGCAACCGTAATTTTGAAGGCCGCCAGGGCCGGGGCGGACGCACCCACCTGGTCAGCCCGATGATGGCAGCCGCCGCCGCGGTGGCCGGTCACTTCACCGACATAAGAAACTGGAAGTTCAACAAGTAGCGCCGGCGTCTCGCCGGCTGTCCGGAGGGCGTCCCGCCCTCCGTTACGCCAGGAGAACGAATGCAACCCTTCCGCACTCACAAAGGCAAAGTCGTTCCGCTCGATCGCGCCAACGTCGATACCGACCAGATCATTCCCAAACAATTTCTCAAGCGAATCGAGCGCACCGGCTTCGGCGAGTTCCTTTTTTATGACTGGCGCCGCGGCAAGGATGGGGCGCAGGACCCCTCTTTCACCCTGAACCAGCCGCGCTACAAAGGAGCCAGCATCCTGGTGGCGGGCAAGAACTTCGGCTGCGGATCGTCGCGCGAGCATGCGGTCTGGGCCCTGGAGGACTTCGGCTTTCGCGCCGTCATCGCCCCGTCGTTTGCCGACATCTTTGCCAACAACTGCGTAAAAAATGGGGTGCTTACGGTCGTCTTGACCGAAAAAGAAGTCGAGGAAATCGTCCGCCGTACCAATGAGCTACCCAACTACCAGCTCACGCTCGACCTGGAACAATGCAAAGTCCAGGACGACGGCGGATTCTCCGCCAGCTTCCAGATCGACGAATTCACCCGCCACTGCCTGCTCGAAGGCCTCGATGATATCGGCCTCACGCTGCAGCACGAGCCTGAAATTACGGCCTACGAGTCCCGCCACCCGGCAGCACAGAAGATCATGTAGGCGCGGGCGCCCTCGCCCGTGCAGCGGGGCGAAGCCCCGCAAGGTTTGTAGCTAAACCGGCGGCCCCGCCGGCGCTCCCGACGATTTCAGCTTGGGCGTATTCTGCTCCGGATTCTGCAGGAACAGCAGAATCTCGTGATCGATCTGCTCCAGCACAGGCCCTCGCGCCGCATCTTTCTTTACCGCGCTCTGCACTTCCCGCACTCCGGCCAGAGCGGCGGCCCGCACTTCGGGCGTCGCTTCGGAGTTGGCGGCCAAGATCATCAGGCGTTCCGCAACCTCGGTTTGCACCACGCCGGCGAGGTCCCGCTCCGCTGACGTTTTTGCCGTACCGGAAAAAGCTGTCGTCACCAGGGCGGTGACCACGCTCGCCGGTGAAGGCGTCTGCGCCTCCTGACGCGAGATCACCGCCAGCCGCTCCATGCGTTGACGGTTCAGCAATCCCCCGACGACTATTTCAGAAACGGCGCGGGCTCCATCCTGCGGGCTGAAAAGATATCCCGCGGACGACGCAAAGCGCTCGGGATCGGACTCGCGATTCTCCGCCGGCGCCAGCGACATCCACACTTCCGCCGGAACATCCAGCTGGGAAGGACTCAACGCACCCAGCACCAGTCGGAGTGCCTCTTTCTGACTCTCGGCCGGCCAGATGCTGATCGGCTGCTGTCCATCGCCCGCGAGAGAGAGCGGGACCTTCGCGCTTCCCACCACATTGATCGCGGCGCCCAGGGCGTAACGATGAAACAGATAGACCAGGGGCAGCCGCGAGGTGAACATCGAATTGGGCTCGCCGGGGCGCAGCATGCGCGGACTGTAGTGCGCCAGCAAGGCATTCCGCACGGGCAGAACTTCCTTCAACCAGGCTACCGGATCGGGTCCGTCATCATAAGAATTCCAGCGCGGGTCTTCCGTATTTCCCCAGACGATGCCCTTCGCAATGGCGCCTTTTACGATCGCATCATGCCTCGCCTGCTCCTCCGGCGCCTTGCTGCCCGGTTTGCCCTGGCTGTATCCCCACTGGATGGCAAAGCGGTCGTAGCTGCCCACGCCCTGCATGTAAGCATCGGAAAGATCGGCGGTGCCGTCGGCGCGAATTTTTAGTCGCGGCGCGAAATAGTCCATCACTGAGCCGCGCCCGTAGGTGCTGGCCACGAAGTTATGTTCCAGGCCAAGCACATGGCCCATTTCGTGGCAGGTGAGCAGGGCCAGGCGCTGCAGCATGACTTTTTCTTCGCCGGTGCCCGGATCAAGATTGTCCAGCGCGGCAAACGTGTCCATAGCAGGCTCGGCCGAGTCGCGGCCGGAGGGCATCACTGCCTCCCAGTAGTTATTCATGGTGCGCATGCGGTGCGAATCGAGTTGCACCACGGCGTGAATGATTTCGCCGGTGCGCGGATCGACGTGGCTCTGCCCTACTGACCATCCTCGGCCCGAGCGGTTGGTCCACTGGATGGTGGGATAGCGAATGTCCATCGGGTCCGCGCCCTCGGGCAGGTCCTCGATGCGCAGCGCGTTTTTAAATCCGGCCTGCTCAAATGCCTGGTTCCACCACAGCGCGCCCATCCGCGCCGCGGAGCGCACCGGCTCTGGAATAGCGCGATCGAGATAAAACACGATCGGCTTCATCGGTTCACTGAGCGCGGCACCTGGATCTTTCTTCTGCAGGCGCCAGCGTTGCACCAGGTAACGCGTCAGGGGTCGATCGTAGGGCTGGGAAAAATCCTGGAAGCTGACACTGATAAATCCCACTCGCGGGTCCTGCTCCAGCGCTTCGTATCCGGGAGCGGGCAGGGCCAGGAACGAATGGTGCTCGCGCACACTCAACAAGTGCGGATCGGGCTGGTTCAAATCGCTTTCGGAATCGGTGGCAAAGGTCAGCAACGCTTCCACTTCGGTATTGAGGGGAAAGCTCGCGGTGTGCTCGAGATCGATTACGCTCCGGTCTTTATCCAGTCGCCAGTCCGCTGCCTTGGAGGATTGCTGGCGCACCATTACTCCTCCCACGGCGCGGGTCGGACGGCGCAATTGAGAGAGCAGATCAAACGCGTCCCGCAGCACCAAAGCATCCGCATCCACCAGCACCGTGCCATCGCGCTCCGCTTCAATGGGAAGCGACGCCAGCACGGACGCTGGGAAGCTGTATTCCACCGAATGCTTCAATTCCGGCGCACCATCGGCAGCGCGGAAGCTGGTGTTTTCCCGAATGACCAGCACGCGCATCCCAACTCTTCGGAAACGGCACACCGCCTCGGCCCCGAAGGAACTCCGGTCGGCGAAGGTTTCGATGGATCCGATGCCGCTGCCCAGCCCGGTGAAGTAAAGAAACTCCCCTTGCAGTGCCGACGGCGACAGTTCAAACAGAATGCCGCCCTTTTTTTCATCCCAGTAATAGGGGAAGGAACCGTCGTGCCTTTGCAATCCGGCGGTGCGCGTTGCGAAGCTGGAAACTGTGTCGGGCGGCTTCATGGAGGTTTGGGCGCCGCTAGCGATGCTGCCAATGAGAACGACCAATGCAATCCAAATCTGGGTTCGTTTCATAGATTTTTGTCTTATACATCACGAGCGCGCAGTTTGCCCAAACCTGCCGCGGCATATAGTAGCGCCGGCGTCTCGCCGGCTGTCGGGCGGGCATCCTGCCCGCCCCCGGGGGCAGGATGCCCCCGAGCCAGCCGGCAAGATGCCGGCGCTACTTGTCGCTTACCGGCTTTCCTTCTTCTACCGTGATTATGCGATCGACCCCTGGCGCGCCGATTTGCTGTTTGACCCCGCTGGGCCAATCGATTTCAATCTTGTCCACTTTTGCGGCCAAGCCCAGTCCGAAGTGGACTCGCTGGTCGGAACTCGAGCCGTAGCTTCCTCCGCTGAATACGTCGGCGCGCTGCCGGATTCCGGCCGCAGTCAGAAAGACCTTTGCCCCAACCGCGTCTCTCGGACTCTTAGGACCGCCAACCAGTTTCAGGGCCAGCCAGTGATTGCCGTTCTTGACCACGTTGCGGAGTAGTGTCGGCGCGGAATCGATATTGTTGATGACCACGTCGATGTGCCCATCATTAAAGAGGTCGCCAAACGCCGCACCCCGGCCTGTGATGACGTCAGCCAGACCGCTTCCCGTGGCGGGTGGAACTTCCTGGAATTTGGAGCCATTGAGATTGCGGAAAAGCTGCGGCCGCTCCGCCCAGGTGGTGCCCCAATCCTGCAGGTCCACCTCCGGATAGACGTGTCCATTGACGATGAAAATGTCGAGCAGGCCGTCGTTGTCGAAGTCGAGGAAGCCGGTTCCCCAGGCCAGAAACGGGACAGTAGCGTCGCCCAGCCCGGCCTGATAGGTCACATCGGAAAAATTTCCGCCCCCGTCATTCTTATAGAGAGTCTTGTAATCGTCGGAAAAAGTTGTGGTGAAAAGATCGACTTTGCCGTCGCGGTTGTAATCTCCGATGCCGATTCCCATGGACGCCTGCTCGCGTCCATCTTCGCTGAGCGCGAATCCCGATCCATAACTCACATCTTCAAACGTGCCGTTATGCCGGTTGCGATACAGGAAGTTCGGCGTGGAATCGTTGGCCACCAGCAGGTCCACCCAGCCGTCGTCATCGACATCCACAAAGGCAGCGGCCAGACCGTAGTAGCCGTCGGGATCAGAGACGCCCGCCTTCACGCTGACGTCGGTAAAGGTGCCATCGCCGTTGTTGTGGAACAGGTGGTCGCGCTCTCCCGGCAGGCCGCGGGGCCCGCACATCACATTGATCCCGCGAAATTGGCAGAAATTCGCGGGTATGGTTCCTTGACCCGCGATCGGCGGATGATCGGCATCGAACTTCACGTATCCCGGAACAAACAGATCGAGCCGCCCGTCGTGGTCGTAGTCACCCCAGGTCGGGCCCGTGGACCAGCCTCCGAGCGTGACGCCGTCCTTCTCCGCTACGTCGGTAAATGTTCCGTCGTGGTTGTTGTGATAGAGCCGGTTGCTGCCATAGTTAGCCACGTAGATGTCGGGCCATCCGTCATTGTCGTAATCGCCCACCGCCGCGCCGAATCCCCAACGCTGGTTGCTGATGCCGGCCTTGTCGGTGACATCGGTAAAAGTTCCATCTCGATTGTTGTGAAAGAGCATGGCGCGAGGAGCTGCTTCCTTACCTTTGAAGGCCGCGAGAGTGGAACCGTTCAGAAGATAGATGTCAAGCCAGCCATCGTTATCGTAGTCGAGCAGAGCGACGCCCGAACCCGGAGTCTCGATGATCGAACTTTTTTCCTGCGTGCCGGAACGATGATGAAACTTGGCCAGTCCGGCTTGTTTGGTGACGTCCGTAAATACGACGGGAGCACCGTCCACAAAGCCGCCTGCGGTGATGGGGCGCGACTTCGAGTCTTTGACCGCGGGCCGGGCCGCGCCGGTCGAGACTCCCATATTTGTAGAGGGCGGCTTCTGCGGCTCTGGTTGCTGGCTGTTTCCGGGAACCGCAAAGACGAAGACGAAGACCGGAAGAAGAAAGAATGTGCAAGAGGCCAGGCGCAGACGCGCTTCATGGACCCCCTTTAAAAGAATCAGTCGCAGCGAAAGCTCGCGACTCTCCTGGAGGCGGCGATGCCGCCAGAGATAGCACACGTTAAGCCTGAAGTTGAGGACGCCTGACAGTATGGACACGACAGGTCGAGTGAAGCGGATTGGAGTATAGCGCACCGTGAACGTACACGAATAATACGCCGGAATCATTTTTCCGCAGCCGGGCAAGAGATGGGAAACCAGAGTTGGCATCAGGATGACTACCGCGAGATCAATCTCCCCGATCAAAGCCTGCTGTCGAGCGTCGCACTGGTACGGCGGGCAGCTAAACTCTAGCCACACGCAGTTCAAAGACGTCAGCGCCACTTTCTCGGCCAGCAACTTCGTGGCTGTGACCACCGCTCATGACCCGAGGGAAATACAGCTGGGATTGAAGCTGATCTTCTAGACGGCGTTGGAAACGGTAATGGCCCCGCTCAAGTTGTACGAGCGGGGCTTTTTTTCTCCAATCTTTATCCTTGAGGCACTTCCCAATGGACGCATGAGCTGCAGCGAAGCGACCGCAGCTGTCGTCTGCACCAGAGACTTCGCGGGTCTCGCCACGACGCCAAAATAACAAGAAAGGGGACTAGCCGACGGCGGAGCCGTTGCCGGGCCAACCCGGAGTGATTATTCTGAAAAGGTTGATGTGACGAATTTGATGCGGGCAAATTATGGGCAGAGGATTTCCGGTCCGACAAAGATGTAAATCATTGGTGGTACTGGCTGTCTTGTTGTGGCCGGCACTGGCCAGTCCGCAGACCGCCACTCCCGCGCAAGCCATGGCGCTGGAGCAGCAGGGTAAGCTGGCAGAGGCGGCAGAGGCGTGGCGGGCCGTAACCGTGCATAATCCTCAGGACTCGGCAGCCTTTGCCAGCCTGGGCGTCGTGCTGGCCCGGGAGACGCAATATAAAGACGCGGCCGCAGCCTATCGGAGGGCCATCGCCCTCAATCCCAGGCTGCCCGGCATCCAGCTGAATCTGGGCCTCGCGGAGTATAAGCAAGGACACTTCCAGGCTGCGATTCCGCCGCTGCGGGCCGCGCTGCTCCAGGATCCACGGAGCCAGCAGGCGCGCACTCTGCTGGGCCTCAGTTGCTACGGCGCCAGTCGCTTTGCCGAGGCCGTGAAATATCTCGAACCGGTCGCCCGGCTGGACCCCGCCAACGCCGAACTGCATCAGGTGCTGGCTCAAAGCTGCCTGCGGGCCAAGAAATATGCTTGCGCCCAGGAACAGTTTCGCCAGCTCCTGCAGCAGAATCCGGACTCGGCGCCCGCGCACATGCTGCTGGGCCAGGCGCTCGATGGCCTGCAGCGGACGCACGAGGCAATTGCCGAGTTCGAGGCTGCCGCCAAGGCGGCCCCGCAGGAACCCGGCGTGCACTTTGGCCTGGGCTACCTGCACTGGAAGCTGCGGCAATACGACGAGGCGAAGGCTGAATTCGAACGGGAGTTGACCACTGATCCCAAGCACGCGCAGGCGCTGGCCTATCTGGGCGACATCGAGATGAAGCACAACAACTCCGAAGGCGCGCTGGTTTTGCTCAAGCAGGCGATTCAGCTGAGAAATGACATTCGCATTGCCTATCTTGATATTGGAGTTATTCTGGCGGAACAGAACCACCATCAGGAGGCGATTGCCGCCTTCCGCCAAGCCGAGAAACTGGACCCCGACCAACCCGATGCCCACCTTCGGTTAGGGCGTTTGTACCAGGCCACGGGAAATCCGGTCGCTGCGCAGAAGGAGTTTGCCAAGCTTCGCGAACTGCACCAGAAAGCCGATGAAGGCATAGCCTCCCAGATGTCAGGCTCTCCGCCCCCGCCGCCTCAGTAAGGTGTTCTCTTTCTTCATTCGGTACGGATGTTACAGAAAAGCTCGCGCCGGGACAGCCGCCCCCGGCTGCCCAGCCGAGCGCAGTTCGACCGCATTTTGCCCGTGGGAATAATAGCGGAGCCTTCGCTCCGCCGGACAGCCGAGGGCGGCTGTCCCCACGTGGCTTTTCAGCCTTTGAACTGACAGCGTGTGGCGTGATCCTACTGAAAATATTCCGGATTGTAGTAAAACTATAGGTGCGGAGAGTTGGCCGAGTGGTTGATGGCACCGGTCTTGAAAACCGGCATACCCGGAAGGGTATCGGGGGT